>JAESGQ010000120.1_pt1 | contig 48421 bp, 43 predicted proteins | sample 9266251 | NCBI WGS metagenome assembly JAESGQ01 (sample SAMN17056778, study PRJNA650883) | algae metagenome | isolation source: Kaiparowitsia implicata GSE-PSE-MK54-09C and co-occurring heterotrophs from... | place: USA: Kaiparowits Plateau, Grand Staircase Escalante National Monument, UT ... | reverse complement strand
AGAAGATTTGGGTCAGGTCGAGGCGCGCTAGACTCAAAGACATGGCTGAGGTGCTTAGAATTCAATACTTTGAGCGTAACCCTCAGCCTTCCTTTCGGCACTCTGATCCTTGTCGAACTCACGTTAACCTGAGTTCGGGATAAGCTCGAACCCTTAATGTGCCGTGCGCGACGCGCACGGCACATTAAGGGTTTTGGGGCATCGCGCGTCGCGCGATGCCCCAAAACCCTCTTAACCTGAACTGACGCAATTTAATGTCTCACTTCAAGCTTAGGACGCTAAACTAGCCCTCTCTCAACGTTCAAGTCATGAGCCTGCAAATCGGGAGAGTTATTGAGCTCGAGAACCACCGTTACGGGGCGATCGCCTATGCTCCGGCCTCCCCAGTTACGCCACGGGCAATGAAAAGCGAAAGGTGCTGCCCACGCCCACCTGACTATCCGCCTCAATCTGGCCGCCTTGAAGCTCCACCAAGCGGCGTGAAATCGCCAGTCCAATTCCCGTTCCGCCCGAGTGGTGATGGCGAGCACGATCCGATCGCCAAAATCGCTCAAAGATATGGGGCAGATCCTCAGGCTTAATGCCAGTGCCCGTATCCGAGACAGACACCCAGACCCACTGCCCCCGTTGGGTTGCTTGTACGCAGATTTCCCCCTCGGCAGTATGGCGCAACGCATTGATGATCAGGTTCAGCAAAATCTGCTCAACCCGCCCGGCATCGGCGCGCACCAGCGGCAAATCGGGGGCGTGCTTCACATATACGATCAGAGAATCGTGATGCAGCAATTGTTCGCTAAATCGCTGCACAATAGCGCCCAGTAGGGGTGGCAGCGAAATGGACTGAGTATTGATCGGCAGGTAACCCGCCTCGATTTTAGACAGCTCCTGTAAATCGTTAACCAACCGACGCATGCGCTTTGCCTCTGTTGCCAAGAGGTAATAAACCTCAGGCGAAGGCTGAATGGTGTTGTCTGCGAGGCCTTCTAGATAGCCTTCAACCACTGTCAGTGGGGTTCGCAGTTCGTGCGTGAGATCGGTGATAATCTCTCTCCGCTGCAGTTCCATGCCCTCTAGGTCAGAGGCCATGCGGTTGAAGCTGTCCGCCAGTTGGTTAAACTCTGGGATATGGCTGGGGGGTACGCGCTCTGCCAGGTCTCCAGCGGCAAACTTTTTGGTGGTTTCTTCTAGCTCAATCAGCGGCTGCATGATACGCCGCGCCAATAGAAAGCTCAACCCGCCCGCCGCAGATCCGCCCGCAATCACCGACCACACTGCCCCTTGCCCCCACGCCGACTTAAACCCAGAGACTAACTCCTTGCGCAGGGTTTCGACGCTGAAGTCACCATCGTCGAGCGTTTCGAGAAATCCTACAAAAAACCGAGGGGAGGAGTAGCGGCTGATGGCAGTCAGCATCAACATTCCCACCAGCATCACCGCCATATGGGAAAGAAACAGGCGCGATCGCAGCCCGAGTTTTGCCATGCTTTAATTGCCGCGATAGGTGCGGGCAGAAATCCCCTGCTGTTGCAGCTCTCGGACTAGTGATTCAGCACTAGCAGCACTGCTGAAGGCACCAAACTGCACCACTGCCCCACTCGATAGATTGCGGACATAGGCATCGGGCACCACCTCTCTCGCTGTATTGAGGGAGCGATCGCCCACATAGTCGGCCACAACATAGATGTAGCTAGATGCAGCAGCCGTTGAAGACGGCGCCGGTGCAACAGACGGTATCGACGACGGTACAGGCAGGGCCGCTTGCGGAGCGGGGGCCGTAGGCGCGACGACTGCTGGGCTAGGTGCGGGCTGAGACTCAACCTGGGCTTCACGCGGACGGGGAATTTCGACGGGAGGAGAACTGGGTTGGGGCGCAGGGCTGGCTGCAGCTTCAGGCGCAGTGCTAGACGCACTGCGGGCTCCACTGCGCTCAGACGCGAGCTGCTGCACGGTAGAGAGTTCGGCCTCGGTGCCAATGCGGCTGCGGGTTTGGGAGGCATCATCCGCCGCTGCAGAACCCTCAACCTCAACCTCGGCAGGTGCTTCTAAATCTGCAAACTCGGATTGGCGAGGGCGATCGCCCTGCTCCAGTGTGCTCAGACTACCCAGATCGACTTGGCGAAACTCTTGGGCAGAGAGATCTGGCCCTTCCACACCACTGGGGCGCGATCGCCCCTGGAGGGAACGGGTCGGAGCAGGTGGAACAGCGTCTGTCGGAGCAGCGGTCTCGGGCGATCGACCTGTCGTCAACTGCCGAAAATTAGCCGGGTTCATCAGCAAATAGCCAAAGGTGATGCTCGACAGCAGCAGCAACAGCATCGACCCCAAGCCCAACGGCGTAAACACCGTAGACATGACACCCGCCTGCTCGCGCCGGGGTGATGATGGCTCATCGTCTAAGCTGCGGAGAAGTTGCTCCGTCGATTCTAGATAATCGCTTGGGTCATCCTCATCCAGCGCTAGCCCTCGCGACCGTTGCGTTGCGCTCTCGGCTTGTGGCCCATAGCCCTGCACTGCAATCGGAGGAGGGGCGATCGCCCCTTGTGCCACAGGCATAGTCGGCAGTTGCAGCGTCGCTTGCGACTTTTCTAGCTTGAGCCGGGGCGGTTGCATACTCGCCGCCGCTAGCGATGCATCAACCGACCCTTGCTGCTGCAACTGCGCCAGCTTTTGAGCCCGACGATACCGCACTAACTCGTCATCTAGCTTGGTATCTAGACACCCCAGCGTGGCCCGCAGCTTGGGATGAACCATAGAAGAAAGGGCAGCCTCTGGCTCAGCAATCATCCGGCGGCGCATGGTCAAAAACTCCTTCAACCAGTGAGGGTCTAAAAACGAGAGACTGTAACGCGTGGCATACTCTAGCGATAGCATTCAGACAGAAGTGGCGTAAAGTGTCGTCTCGATGCTGCACGCTATTCTTTGAATCCGTCCAGTTAAACTAACTCAGTCCAATGACACTGTCTGCTTGAATCTTCTAACCGATTAAACTATTTGACCCCAGCGGCAAGAGCCACCATTTCAACGTGCTGATAGCTCAACCCTGCTGGCTCGCACGTGGGTAAAAAAGCATGCACGACATTGACTGCTAATGATAGCAAGGGATTATCGCAATGCACGCTATTTTAAAAAATTGCTTTACCAACGTGCTCAGTCGGGGCGTTAAATTAGCGTTAGACACGTCAGAATAGAGAGCAGCCTCCATCGCAGTGTTGAGTTCCCATGACCTTTGATTCTCTGCCGCGTCTTATTGGGGCGATCGAAACCCAAGACAGCTGGCTCACCCGTCGCCAATTTCAGCAGCTGCAAGCCTGCTGGCAACGCATTGTTGGGACGGCGGTAGCGGCACAAACTCGCCCCATGGGGATTCAGCGCCAAGTGCTCAGCGTCAGCACCTCTAGTTCGGGCTGGGCCCAAAACTTAATGTTTGAGCGAGTGCGCATCTTAGAAAAGCTCAACGCTGAGCTATCCCTGAACCTAACAGACATTCGCTTTTCTACAGCCCAATGGCACACCAAGCCACGCCACACCACAGGGGAGCCGCTATCTGACTCGGCACGAGTATGGCGCAACCACCCGAGCCAGTGCGACGCTGCCCCCTACACCCACCTGCCCCAGGCCCGCGCCACTACCCCAGACACCGCCTTCCAGCAGTGGGCCCAGGCTGTGCAGCAGCAGGCGCAGCATTTGCCACTTTGCCCCCGCTGTCAATGCCATTGCCCGCCCGGCGAGCTAGAGCGCTGGTCAGTCTGTGGGCTGTGTGCGGCAGTCGCGTGGTCTACGACAACGCCCTCTTCACCCATGCCTCCCAACGGTTCTGCCGATTAGGGCACGCTTCATTTTACAAGTGGGTAGGTTCGTTCTACGACCTCAGGTTGGATCAACCGTCAGTTTGGCAAATGCCTAAGACCTTGCGGCCCGCGTCGCAGATAACATGACTTTAGCGTTGTATTAGCTCCGTGTTGCGGGGCCGATACAACGCTGTCGAGCTTGCGTTGGGTTAAAAGAGTTTTAGGACGCCGTGCGACGCGCGGTGCTCTACAGTCTTGGATACGCGCACGGCTTAGGTAGGGTTCGAACTTGACCCAACCTGAGGTTTCTACAGTATTCGGCCAGAGGCAGCGCGGCGCTGATAGCGCCCCATCCCGGCTTGCCCCAGCCACTCGTCACCATTCACGATCATCTGCCCCCGCAGAAAGACTTTAGCCACCTTGCCCAAGAGGTGAAAGCCCTCATAGAGGGTATAGTCCACGAGAGAGTGGTGGGTGCTGGCGCTGAGGGTTTGGGGTTGATTTGGATCAAAAAGAACGAGATCGGCATCACTGCCCACGGCGATCGCCCCCTTCCGGGGAAACATCCCAAACATTTTGGCTGGAGCCGTCGACGTTAGCTGCACAAAGCGGTTAAGGGTGAGACGGCCTTGGTTGACTCCGCCATCAAACAGCAGCGGCAGGCGAAACTCTACCCCCGGCGCACCATTTGGGATTCGCTCAAAATTGCCAAGGCCCATTTGCTTTGACTTGTTTAACCCATGGGGATTCTCGTTAAAACAGAAGGGACAGTGATCGGTCGAAACAATCTGCAAATCATCAAATCGCAGCCCGCGCCATAACGCATGCTGGCACTCATGCTCGCGCAGTGGCGGGGTCATCACATACTTAGCGGCTTCAAACCCTGGGCGATCGTAGTCTTCAATCGACAAAAATAGATAATGGGGACAGGTTTCGGCAAACGCAGGAATGCCGCGATCGCGCGCTTCTACAACCGAATCCAGGGCCTCTTTAGCCGACAGATGAACCATATACACCGGCACTTCCGCCAGTTCAGCTAGGCGAATCGCGCGGTGCGTCGCTTCGGCTTCCATAATGCGGGGGCGGGTGAGGGCATGAAATTTGGGTGAGGTGTTGCCTTGGGCTAGCGCCTCTTCGATCAACACCTGAATCACCTCACCATTCTCAGCGTGGAGGTTGATCATGCCGCCGTGGGCTCCCACGGCCCGCATCGAGCGAAAGATGTCGCCATCGCTCACCATCAGCACGCCAGGGTAAGCCATAAACATTTTGAAGCTCGACACCCCGTCAGCATTGATTAAATCTGGCAGTTCCGACAACGAGCCAGGGTTGATATCTGTCAAGATGACATGAAAGCCAAAATCAACACAGGCTTGCGGTTCTGCTAGCGCCAGCCGCTGATCTAAGGCGTGTTTGGGACTTTGTCCATGCCCTTGCAGGGCAAAGTCAAGAATGGTGGTGGTTCCCCCAAACGCGGCAGCGCGAGTTCCGGTTTCGTAGGTGTCTACTGTTTGGGCATCACCCAGGTCAAATTCCATATGGGTGTGGACGTCGATGCCGCCCGGCAGCACGAGCAAGCCGCTTGCATCATGCACCTGCATGGTAGGCGATGGGTCAATGTGGCGGGCGATCGCCTCTATCTGTCCGTCTCGCACCAGCAGATCGGCCACATAGTCATCCACCGCTGTGACAATGCGTCCATTCTGAATCAATACATCATCTGTCATGCTGCCCCCTCATTGGCCTGTGCTGTCTGCAATTAAACGCCGACTTTCCCGATTCATCCTAGGTAACAGGGGGGATGTTCACAATACTTTTTCTAGAGCGCAATATCTCCACAAGAATCGATATGCTCAAGCTCAACAATCCAGCACACGGCATCGGACTGCAGGAAGTGGCTGCGCTCGAAGCATGCGTAGCCTAGCAGCCTACACAGGAGCGCTTTTAATTGAGAAAATTTGCCAAGCGGTGTTAACGCTGCGGCGGGAAGAAGACCACCGGATGCCAGCTGCGCCGCAGCACCTCGCCCGTAAAGCTAGGAACTGATAGCTCAATCAACTTGCCCATCGAGCGAGAAGATAGGGCGATCGCACTAATGTCATAGTCCACCGCCACGTCTAAGATCTCATTAATGGCATTGCCGGTTAGAACCTTGCCTTCTGCTTCTAGCCCTAGTGCTTCTAGCTCTGGGACTACTTTAGCCAAGGCTTGCTGAGCCGTCTTCATTTCACTTTCTTGCAGACTGGCGTTGCGTCGGGCCACTTCAACAACCCAGCACAGCAAACATTGCTTCAACGACGAATCGGGACTGTTCCCAACCTGCTGCTTAATCCGATCGACAATGTAGCGAGCCGTATCACTGCCATCAAACGGCACCAGTAAATAACGAAACAGGTGACGACACCGCAACGACAGCTCTTCAACCGTATAAGCAGACACAAGCTGCGGTCGCACAATCAACACCGGCACGGATACTCTCTGGCATAGCCCAACCGTGGTGCTACCAAATACTTTTTCGTTGAGCAAGCTGCGGCTGGGTGTGCCCAGAATCACTACATCGGCTTTATGCCGCTTCACCATTGCCAGGATGTGGTCTTCAGGCTTGCCCCAGTCCACCTCAATATGAACTTCTGCGCCCTCTGGCACGTTCTTCATTGCCGCCGAGAAGCGATCGCGCACATGCTCTAACCGCTCAGAGCTAGCACGGGGCATGACATCTCTGGTGATCGGCACCGTGCTCACAAACACCAGCTTGTTCAACCCACCCGCCACTAAACTGGGAACAAAATTCACCAGGCGGTGTAGGCCATCCGAAAAATCGGTGCAAATCAGCGCGCTATGAAACATAAACCTTAGCGATGGGTAACGAATTGACGAGGGCTTGGTGCCTGCTTCCACAACCCTAACATTTCTCTTCTCAGAACCCATACTTTGCACATATCAGCAAACGTTATAAGCATTCGCTGCGTGCCATGCGTTTCTTACAACTCAATTTTGCTAGTTGATTCTTTTATCAAAGCTCATCTGGCTGAGAGCGGTCTAACACGTTAGGCCTAGACGTTAGATGCCTCACTGCCCATTACTCAACATTGGCTCAAAATCGTATGGAAGGAGTCACATCGAGCAGACGCCCCAGGCATCCCCAGCTTTATCCTGCATGAGAAAGAAGCAAGAGAGGGAGGTCGCCAACTGCGACATGGGTGCCCTTAGAGGCCAGGGCCTGATTCAATGCCCCACTGGTGCTTGAGAAAATGCTGATACATGGTCTCTTTCAGCATCATTTGCTCGTAGAGCTTTACCAAAAAGTGCTGAGCCTGTTCCCGACTCATATGCTCTACCTGTGTCTCAAACGAGCGCAGACTAAATTGCTGCTCCAGGGTTAGATCCATTTGCTGATCCATAACGGACTCCTTGGTTTCGTGGTTTTGGCCTTACTGACTCAACAGGGGCAGAAGCAACCTCTACGCAAGGTGATTCTTTCTCTACTGAGTGTGATGTGAGCCTGATGTCGGCTGTCTAGCTTGCGAGTTCCCCACAGGGTGCCGCAACCTAAATCACCTCTACCTGAATATTACAAAAGATAACAATCATTTGACAAAGTTGCCCACCCCCTAAAGTGTACTTCTTTAGATGAAAGCGATTGGCCAGACTCTATAAACCATGCAAGAAGGGTATACGACCCTGTACTGATGAAGGTTTGAGGCCAATTAAAGACTCACCCTCAGAAGTAGAGCTGCACCAATTACTAAGCATGAGCAATTATGCTCACTGCTCAGGTTGTAGGTAGTTTTAACAATTTAAGAAATATGAAAATGTTCGAGATAAACATATAATCTGCTTGACAAAGGAGCAATCGCCCATTCCATTGCGCCCACTCAGGTTTTGCAGCATTATGAAAAATGCAGTCGAGGATGTAAAGAATCCTTCAGTTTTCTGAGACGGCATCACTCTTTAGCCGCTGTGCTGTGGCGCGACGGCTAAAAAGTCCTTTTATCACAAGGGTTGTAAGTCGTATTTGCGTCAATTTACGCGTTCTGCCAAATGCTCAGCTGTTGCTAGTTCGACCGTAGTCCACCGGCGTCCAACTGCTGTTGGACGCCCAGAGACGCCAGTGTTCGATGATTAGACCACTGTTCATAGTTTCGTAGCCCTGGTGTTGTGGTGTACCAGCCGCATTAAACATCGAGGCAGAGGCAGGTTTAAAGAGGCAGAGGCAGGTTTAAAGCTGCAAAGCCAACTACGCGTTGAATGAATTCTGGGACATATTAGGTTCTGCAACCATAATCACCACAGTGATATTGTCTCGTCCTCCATTCTCCCGCGCGGCGTTCACCAAGGCCGCCGCCGCCTTATCACAGGCACGAATTGTCTTTAGATGCATCGCAATGAGATGATCTGACAGTTCCTCAGTTAGGCCGTCGCTGCATAGCAGCAGGCGATCGCTCGGTCGCACGTCCACGGCTTGCACATCAATGTGGCGCACATCTTCACGTCCCAAGCACTTTGAAAGAATATGCCGCCAGGGATGCACCCGCGCCTGATCCGTCGTCAAATCCCCAACCTTAATCGCTCGTGCAACCCAAGTATGGTCTTCCGTAATTTGATCTAACGTGGCTCCGCGCAAGCGATAAAGTCGAGAATCCCCAATATGGGCGCACCAGTACTCTTCATTGCGACAAATGACGGCTACAGCAGTCGTCCCCATATCAGAACGTTCGGGATGCGTTGCCTGGTCTTGCAGAATTGCTTGATTAGCGCCGAGCAGCGCTTGCTCTAGTAGCTCTGACGAGACCTGATCGGTGGCCCAGTGGTCTTCCAAATAGGTGCAAATGGTCTGCGTGGCGATGCGGCTTGCCTCTTGCCCACCTGCATGCCCGCCCATACCATCCGCCACGACAAAAAACCGACCCGCTGGGTCGATGTGGAAGTTATCTTGATTTACAGAACGGATAAGTCCCGGATCGGTCAGACCCGAGAAAAGGCATTTCATAGCGTCACAATGGGAGAAAGCGAAAGGTCTCGTCGTGAATTCTGGTCGCTAGTGTAGTGTGCCCTCAGCAACCTTTGATATTAATTGGCTGAACGCAATCTCAACTAAATCTTGACTAAATTGAAGCTAACGATGCACCCATAGTACCCGTAGTTCAGACATCCTCATGCCTAGCGTGTAGCGAGACGGATGATTAAAACATACGGTCGGCACGGTCGATTTTGATCATCAGACGCACCCATGCAATTAGGGCGATCGCCGCCATCGCCGCCACAATGGCCGCTAGCCATACTAAATTATTGACCACCAAAATCGTTGCAGAAAGGGAGAAGGCTCCTGCAAACAACGCATAATGTGACCCCATATTAATGCTACTCAGTCGCCGCAGCGCTCGATCGGTTTCTTGCGATCGCACCCGCACTCGCACATCACCCCGCTCCAGCTTCTCCAGCGTATCTTCGAGGCGACGGGGTAGACCCAAAGCCGAGCTGCCAACCTGCGCGGCCTGCCGACTAATCTCGCTCAAAAATGTATTGGTGTCGCTGCTGTTTCCATTTGCCATAATCTGCATCGCAAAGGGTTTTGCGGCCTCCATAAAATTAAATTCTGGATCCAGCCCCTTTCCTACCCCTTCCAGAGTAGAAAATGCCCGCATCACAAACGTAAACGTAGCCGGAAACCGAAATGGCTGGTCGTATGCAATCTCATAGAGATCATCACTGATTTCTGTCACCGATTGCGATTCAAACGGCTGATCCATCAGATTATCCAGAATATACTGGATTGAACGACGCACTGGCCCCATATCAGGCGTCTCTGTCAGCGCACCCAGCTCAACGAGAGAGGCCACGACCCGATCTGCATCTCGCTGGGCAATGCCAAAAAAGGTATTCATCAACCGCTCGCGGGTAGCAGGCTGCACCTGTCCCATCATGCCAAAGTCGTAGAAAATCAGTGAGCCGTTTAAGCTCACCGCAATGTTACCCGGATGCGGATCGGCATGGAAAAACCCGTTATTCAGAAGCTGATGCAGGTAGGCCTTTGCCCCCAACTGAGCCAGCAGCTTGCGATCAAGCCCCGCCGCCTCTAGCGCCTCATAGTGGCTGATCTTAATCCCCGGCATGTATTCCAGAGTGAGCGTTCGGGGGCTGCTGTAGCGCCAATAAACCCGTGGCACCTGCACCCACTCTTGATCCCGAAAATTACGTCGAAAGGTATCTGCGTTCCGCCCTTCATTGAGATAGTCAATCTCCTCCCAGAGAATGCGACAGCACTCGTCATAAATGCCCAACCAATCACGCCCTCGCCCCCAACTGGGATGGCGTTGAAAATAGCCAGCAATACCTTTAAGAATTGCCAAATCAATTTCAAACAGGCGTTTTAAGCCAGGGCGCTGCACCTTAACAACAACCTCTTCCCCAGAATGCAACTGAGCCCGGTGCACCTGACCTAGGCTAGCAGCAGCAAGGGGGATTGGATCAAAGCTGAGGTATAGTTCCGGGATTGACTTACCCAGATCCCGCTGAATAATGGCCTCTACCTGTTCATAGCTGAACGCAGGCACCTTATCCTGAAGCTTCGACAACTCCTCTACAAACTCACTGGGGAATAAATCTGCACGTGTCGAAAATAGCTGACCCACCTTAATAAAAGTTGGCCCTAACTCTAGTAGAGTCTCTCGAATCCACACTGCCAGCTTGCGCCGCCGTAAGGCCTTGGCAGCGTCAGTTGCCCCAGTGGGATAGCTCCACGGCTTCTTGTAGAGCCATTGGGCGTAAAGCAACCGCAGCACAAATGTCCAAATATCTACATAGCGTCGACGCTGCGAGTAGCGCTCGCGGTTCCATCGGTAGGATTTGGCACGACGAACTCTGCCAATAGAGAAAGAAGGGCTAACCACGTCGGGATTTGGAAGAGCCTGGGGCTTGTCGGACGGAGGAATATCAGTCAGAGAATGGGTTTCAGACGCATCAATAGAACCAGCCGCAACGGCTGGTTCTGGACTGAAGGGGGTAGACGAATGGGAGTTGGAGGAACCAGACACGCGGGTTTAGGAATAGCTAAAGGGTTCAAAGCCGCAGCACACGACTAATTAGAGAGGCTGCGGTAGGATTGCAACTCGGTGCGAAGCTGAGCAATTTCTGCTCGTAGCTCGTCCACGGTAGCCTGCAAGTCTGGGCCATTTGCCGTATAAAAGCGCGATGTTGGCGTAATTCCTTCCTGCACAACGCGATCTTCTTCGCGGCTCGCCTTTTCTAGCACTTGTTCTGTAAAGTTACGTAACCGCTCTCTTTGTTCAGCATCAAACTTGCCCAGCTCACTCAAGGTATTAGTCACAAGGCTCTCTGTCTGTTCTCCAAGGGCTTCGGCCAGGGCGCGACCTACAAAAAAAGCATTAACCAGAGGGCTTTTCATAACGATTATTTAAGTGACATTCCCGTGAAATTATAACTTGCTTGACCTCATGGTGCCCGATTCACGGTCAAGTTCCACAAGGGATAGAGGTTTCTGTTTTGTTGCAGCACTGGGGCTGATGGCATGGAACCCTAGCAAGGAAGGTTTGATGTGAGGATAATGAGCAAGGGCTAAGGCAAGAGGGAAATGGATAGCGATGTACTCCTTCCCGATTATCTAACTAAAACTACTGTCTAAAACCCTTGAATCAACGTGAGCCTCCAATGTCCAGGCGGCAGAAAGGTACCAAGACACAAAAGGGCTGACCATCAACGGTTTTAGCCTTACCGATGGAATTTGTTGCTGAATGTGTTTCTTGCGATGCGATGGCGTGGATGCGGCCCTAGCTGAATCAACATTCCAGCAGGATCGGGAACCCTATTTTGTGGGTTTGAGTGTGGTGGAATGGAAGATTGTGGGCGTCTATGCGGTCAGTTGGGATTAATTGAAGTCTGTCAGTATAGATACGGCATGGTCCGAGAGGTATGAATGCGGCTGAAGCAATCTGCGACCAGTAGAAAGATGAGGGGGCGATCGCCCCAATTGAGCAAGTCAGACAGGTCATTTCCCCAACGGTTGGGAACTCGCTGGCAGTCATTTCATAGCTGGTTAGAAACTCGATGGGTAGCCCCTGCCTATAGTGGCTGGGTGATACTAGGGCTGGCTCTGTTCTTTTTTGCAGCTGCAACCAACACGATGGCAGGCTGGCTCTACGCGATTAGCGGGGTCATGGTTGCGCTGCTGCTGGCGGGGGCATGGTTGCCCGGGCGATCGCTCCGACGGTTAGCAGTCAAGCGCGACTCCATTTCGCCCGTGAGTGTCGGCGAGTCGCTCACTGCTGTGTTGTGGATTGATAACCCGACCCGAACGCCCAAGCTGCTGTTGCAGGGGCGCGACTGGGCGGAGTCTGAGCTAGGTGGGCAAGAAGCTGTGGCGATCGCCCAGTTGCCCGCTCAACAGAGCTATCGTTGGCAGTATCAGCGATTGGCCACGCGCCGAGGCGTCTATCAGTGGGCCCAAGTGGATTTGCGAACGGCAGCGCCGCTAGGTCTATTTTGGTCACGGCGATCGCACCAGGTTCCTGCCCGCGCCATCGTATATCCCACCGTGCTGCCGCTGACGCATTGCTCATTGCTAGATACCCTAGGGCGAAACAACAGTCCCGTTTTGCAGCGACAAACGCTCGCCAAAGATGGCACCGAAGGAGTGACCCGCACCCTCCGCCCCTATCGCTGGGGCGACCCGACGCGGCTGATTCACTGGCGCACCAGCGCTCGGTATGGGGAATTGCGAGTGCGCGAGCTAGAAACCTTTACCGATTGGCAAGATGTCATTATTGCCCTAGACAATTCGGCAGACTGGGATCAAGACGCGTTTGAGCAGGCTGTGGTCGCCGCAGCGTCGCTCTACTTTTATGCCCAGCGGCGGGGATTGCCAGTTGGTCTGTGGACAGCATATGGTGGCCTGCTGAGTGGTCGCGCTACGGCGACGTCATTGCCCGATGACGATGTGCTGCTGACGCTGGCGATGGTTAATCCGATTCAGGGGCGATCGCGGCAGCCCTTGCCCCCGCACCCGCTGGTTTGGCTAACCGCTACAGCAGAAACAACGCTCCCCAGGGGCAGCCGTCAAGTGGTGTGGCGATCGCCCCCGTCATCGATAGCCATAGCCAATGCCTCAGCAGACGCCAACGAGACGGTGCTGATCGATGCGTCACTGCCCCTCCAACCCCAGCTTCAGAGCGGGCCCAGTCGCCATTGACCCAGGGTCACTACATCGAACCACGACGCTTCAACGCGGCGACCATCTGTCGCTTGACGGCCCCCGCCCACCGATCAAAGCTGTCCAAGTCAATGGATTCTCGAGTTGCGTCTAACGGGTCAGGCGTTGTAGCTTGGGGCTGTTTTTCAGGTTGCCGAGTCATGAAATGTCTCCTTAAACGGGGCATTGTACTGCCCCGAAAAATTTGTCTGCTGCAACGAAATTCTGTGTATTCAGATACGGAACACAGCTTCGATCATATATCTTCTTTCAAGTCAGTAGGTTAAATTTTGAAGAGCTCAGCATTAAGCTGAGGCGAAGTCTAGCGGCGGCGCACATACGGGTTGAATCTGAAATACCCTAGCCCCTGCCAAAAGCACTCAACACTCCTAGGACGCAACATACAGTGCATAAGCCCTAAGGTCTTGATCAACGTGAATTCAGTAGCTTATTTCAGCCCCACGCTACGGGGCTAAATAAGCTAAAGCCGTACTGCCCGAGACTTGGGTAGTACGGCTTTAGACATTTATTGAACTGACGTTTGACTGCTGCATGGCAGCACATTGCAAGCGTTCGTCTGAGTTCGTCTTAGATCGTCTTAGACGGACAATCGGCTATAGCACCAACAAACCAGCCTGCATTCGAAACAAAACTGAGGCGATGAGGCGTACTAAGCGTTTTGTCTACTGGCTATGGAGCAACCCCATCGGCTAGGCGGTTCCTATCTAAATGCCAGCCCCGTTGAAAAATTCTTGAATTACCTTGTCATTCAGCTTGCAGCTATTGGCCTTAGCCCCTTGTGCCTGTTGAAAACACTCTGCCTGTAGCGCCACGGAAGAAACAAGGCTATGGGCAACTTCTCGAATATCTTGCCTTTCATCCTGGAGAGTAGCCAGACGCTGCTCTAGAGCTTCAATGCGATCTACCAAGGCCCGAATCACTTGGGCCTCTGAGTCGGGCAGTCTGCCATGCTCTAACGGATCAACGCGCTCTCCCGAGCGATGGACGACGCGACCAGGCACGCCGACGACCGTGCAGTCCGAAGGCACATTGCGCAATACCACTGATCCGGCCCCAATCCGCACGTTGTTGCCAATTTCCAAGTTACCTAATACTTTGGCTCCTGCTCCTACGACTACGTTCTCACCCAGAGTGGGATGGCGCTTGCCACTTTCTTTGCCCGTCCCACCTAGGGTGACCCCTTGGTAAATCAGCGCATAGTTACCAACGATGGCGGTTTCGCCAATCACCACACCCATGCCGTGATCAATGAAAACACCCCGCCCAATCGTGGCACCGGGGTGAATTTCGATGCCGGTGAAAAACCGAGCAATATGAGACACAAGCCGAGGGAAAAACGGAATGCCGATGCAATAAAGCGCATGGGCCAATCGATGAAGCAGCAGCGCCTGCAGCCCTGGATAGCAGAACAGCACCTCCAGCCAGTTGCGAGCCGCTGGGTCGCGGTCAAAGATGATGCGAAAGTCTTCGGCAAAGGTGTTCAGCACGGCTCTTGATTCTGCGCGTTTGTCAGCAGCAATAAAAGGAACGTCTAATATCTTAACGTTTTGCGCTACCTGGTTGAGGTTGAAGAGTATAGACCTGGGCGATCGCCCGCTGCTGTCTCAGCCCTTCCTCGGCATGCGAGAGTGCAAGTCGCTTGGAAAGCCGTTTGGAGATGGAATCTGGGTAATGTGGCGCAGCGCAGCCTGTACTCTCGCTGCGCCACATCATCGTCGATTTAGCCTCAAGTCGGGTTAGGGCGGTTTTGGGGCACCGCGCGGCGCACGGCATCTCAGGGGTTTGAGCCTATACCAATCTCAGGCTATTTAGATCTACCGCCATTTTTTCATAGGCATCTGTTCATAGGCATCTAATTCTATTTTTCTGAAAGGATTTAATCATTATTTATGAAAAACAATCTTGGCAGTAGCGCAATCGCTCGTTCGACCCCGGCAAGACTGTGCCACAATGTAAACGGTTTTGCCCGCTCTAGTAAAGAAACATAAAGTAGGCGTACTCATGGAACTCCTGTACCAATATGCCTGGCTCATCCCTGTGCTGCCTCTGGCAGGCGCGATGCTCCTGGGTGTTGGCCTTATCTCCTACAACAAAACGACCAATGCGCTGCGACAGCCTAGCGCGGTGCTAATTGTCTCTCTGATCGGCGCAGCGATGGTCTTCTCCTTTGCGCTGCTGTGGAGCCAACTTCAAGGCCATCCGTCCTATCATCACTACATCGATTGGGCGTCAGCTGGTGACTTTCATTTATCAATGGGCTACACGATTGATCACCTGACAGCACTGATGCTGGTGGTCGTCACGACGGTAGCTTTCTTGGTGATGATTTACACCGATGGCTACATGGCGCATGATCCTAGCTATGTCCGCTTCTACGCCTATTTGAGCTTGTTTAGCTCGTCGATGTTGGGGTTAGTGGTTAGCCCAAACCTGGTGCAGGTTTACGTGTTCTGGGAACTGGTGGGGATGTGTTCCTACCTGTTGATCGGGTTTTGGTACGACCGCAAGGGCGCTGCCGACGCGTGTCAAAAAGCGTTTGTGACTAACCGGGTCGGTGACTTTGGGCTGTTGCTGGGGATTCTGGCTCTTTACTGGGCCACAGGCAGTTTTGAATTTGAGGTGATGGGCGATCGCCTTCAGCAACTCGTCGAATCTGGGGCCTTAAGCGCAGGGCTAGCGGCGTTCTTCGCCATTTTGGTGTTCCTAGGGCCAGTGGCAAAATCTGCCCAGTTTCCACTGCATGTGTGGCTACCCGACGCAATGGAAGGCCCCACCCCGATTTCTGCCCTGATTCACGCCGCAACGATGGTGGCCGCAGGGGTGTTCCTGATTGCACGGATGTACCCTGTGTTTGAGGGCATTCCTGTAGCGATGGATGTGATTGCCTGGACAGGTGCTGCGACAGCATTTTTAGGCGCAACCATCGCGATTACGCAAAACGATATTAAGAAAGGGCTAGCGTTTTCTACCATGTCCCAACTGGGCTACATGGTCATGGCGATGGGGGTAGGGGCTTATGGAGCCGGGTTATTTCACCTGATGACCCATGCCTACTTCAAAGCCATGCTGTTTTTAGGCTCTGGCTCGGTGATCCACGGTATGGAATCGGTAGTGGGTCACGATCCTGTCTTAGCGCAAGATATGCGGCTGATGGGTGGACTGCGGAAGTACATGCCCTACACCGCTTTCACCTTTTTAATTGGGACGCTGGCCATTAGCGGGGTTCCTCCCTTCGCTGGGTTCTGGTCAAAAGATGAGATTTTGGGGTCAACCTTTGCGGCCAACCCCATTCTCTGGGCCATCGGCTTTTTGACAGCGGGGATCACCGCATTCTACATGTTCCGCATGTACTTCAGCACCTTTGAAGGGGAGTTTCGCGGCAACGATGCAGCGATTAAGCAGCAGCTTAAGAACGAGCAGTTGCAAGCATTGGGACTGGCGTTTGGCCCAGGCGCGATGAACCCTGCCGAACTGACCGCAGAATCACCCAATGAAGCCCATAACGACCATGATGAACACCACAGTGAGGTGCCTCATGAATCACCCGCTACTATGGTGTTTCCGCTGGTGGCTCTAGCACTGCCCTCGGTTCTAGTCGGACTCGTGGGGACTCCCTTCGGCAATTATTTTGAGGCGTTCATTCATCCCCCTAGTGAGCTAGTGGAAGAACTACCCATGTTCGGCATTCCCGAACATTTTGAGTGGGGTGAGTTCTTGACGATGGCGGGCAGTTCCGTCGGTATTGGGCTAATTGGCATTTCCTTGGCCGTGCTGATGTATGTCACCAAGAAGATTGACCCGGGGGCGATCGCCCGATCCATTCAGCCGCTCTATCGCCTCTCTCTCAACAAGTGGTATATCGATGACATTTACAACACAGTGTTTGTCGGCGGCGTGCGTGGGCTAGCCAAGCAAGTGCTGGAAGTAGATGTACGCATCGTCGATGGGTTGGTGAACCTAGCTGGCTTTGTGACCTTGGTAACAGGCGAAGGGCTAAAGTACCTAGAAAATGGCAAGGTGCAGTTCTATGCGCTGATCGTGTTTGGCGCAGTTCTGGGCTTGGTACTTGTCTCCGGTATTACTTAGGACTTTAGGAACTTGAGTGGGCAGGTTGAACCGCGGCCTGTCTACTCAAACCCCTCCCTAGAGCTTGAAGTCCACTTCAACCTTGTTGGCCGGCTTAATGATGGATAGTAGATCTAGAGTAGCCGAATGACTCAAAAATGACTCAAATTTTCCTACCCATTATTAGCATTCGTTTTTTTTGAAGACTTACTTGTTTCTCTGAAAGCATTACGCGCTTATTCTTGCCTATATCCCTGTCTTTTTGGTCATCCCTTTTGCAATCACCTGTGATAATTTGAGTCTCATCCATACACCATCAAAATTCAATCTTGGCTAGTCATAACCTAGAATACACAAGCTTTTTGGGAGATGATGTCATACTCAAACCATCCCAGATAAATCCTCACTACACAGCAATTGCACCCGTCAATTTATACTGCGACATCTTCATAAAAGACTTCCATGAATCTTGACACGTTCCCTTGGTTAACCACCGTTATTCTGCTGCCTATTGTGGCTGCGCTTGCTATTCCCTTTATCCCCGATAAAGATGGCAAAACTATTCGTTGGTATGCCCTGGTAGTGGGGCTAGTAGACTTCGCTATTTTGGTCTACGCCTTCTATACCGGCTACGACATGTCTAATCCCGACCTGCAACTGGTGGAGAGTTACTCTTGGGTCTCGTCGCTGGATTTGCGATGGTCGGTGGGAGCCGATGGGCTGTCGATGCCGCTCATTTTGCTAACAGGCTTTATTACGACCCTGGCAATCTTAGCCTCATGGCCAGTTACACTCAAGCCGCGGCTCTTTTTCTTTCTGATTTTGGCGATGTATGGCGGGCAGATTGCAGTGTTCGCGGTGCAAGATTTGCTGCTGTTCTTCTTAGTGTGGGAACTGGAGCTGATTCCTGTATATCTTTTGCTGTCAATTTGGGGCGGCAAGAAACGGCTCTATGCAGCAACAAAGTTTATCCTCTATACCGCTGGCGGGTCGCTGTTTATCTTGGTGGCAGCACTGGCGATGGCCTTTTATGGCGACCAAGTGACGTTTGATATGCAGACTTTGATGGCGAAAGACTATCCCATCAAATTTCAGCTGCTGGCCTACACCGGCTTTTTGATCGCCTATGCGGTGAAGCTGCCGATCTTTCCACTCCATACCTGGCTACCTGATGCCCATGGGGAGGCAACGGCACCAGTTCACATGCTGCTGGCAGGCATTTTGTTGAAGATGGGTGGCTATGCGCTGATTCGCATGAATGTGGAAATGCTATCGGATGCGCATGTGTACTTTGCGCCAATTTTGGTCATTTTGGGCGTGGTCAACATTATCTATGCGGCGCTGACTTCTTTTGCCCAACGCAACCTAAAGCGGAAGATTGCCTATTCCTCGATCTCCCACATGGGGTTTGTGCTGATCGGCATTGCGTCGTTTACTAACCTGGGGCTAAGCGGCGCCATGCTGCAAATGGTGTCGCATGGGTTGATTGGGGCGAGCCTGTTCTTCTTGGTGGGGGCCACCTATGACCGTACGCACACCTTGGTTCTAGACGAGATGGGTGGCGTGGGACGCAAGATGCCAAAAATCTTTGCCATGTTTACCGCTTGTTCAATGGCATCTCTGGCACTGCCGGGAATGAGTGGCTTTATTGCAGAACTGATGGTGTTTGTTGGTTTTGCAACGAGCGACGCTTATGACACTACGTTTAAGGTAATTGTGGTAGTTCTGGCGGCGGTAGGGGTGATTCTCACACCCATTTATCTGCTGTCGATGCTGCGGGAGATCTTCTATGGGCCTGAGAATAAGGAGTTGGTGGAGCACGAGGTGCTTGTGGATGCAGAACCCCGCGAGGTGTTTATCATTGCATCGCTATTGATTCCAATTATTGGCATTGGGTTCTATCCTAAGCTGATGACGCAGCTTTATGATGCCAAAACCACACAGCTCACGGCGCAACTTGAGGCGGCTTATTTTGCTGTAGAAGGTCGTCCCTTGACGCCGACGGCACCGCTGGAGTCGCTGAATTTTGGTATGTTGGATGCGCCTGAGGTGGGCGATCGCTCATAACGATTCAGCATCAAATCAACCTTAGACCCATAGCAATAGAGGGGCGTCACGCAGCGCGTGACGCCCCTCTATTGCTTATGACAGTTATGCTAGTATGCCAGAATTGCGTGTTTATTAGTGCAAAATCTGCGCCAGAAACTGCTTGGTGCGATCATGTTTTGGATTGCCGAAGAACTCCTGCGGAGTTCCTTCTTCCACAATTAACCCATCAGCCATGAACACGATGCGGTCTGCCACTTGGCGGGCAAAGCCGACCTCGTGAGTGACACATACCATCGTCATCCCCGACTGTGCCAAGGTTCGCATCACGTCCAGCACCTCGCTCACCATTTCAGGATCAAGCGCCGATGTCGGTTCGTCGAACAGCATCACCTTGGGCTGCATAGCCAGAGCACGGGCGATCGCCACGCGCTGCTGCTGGCCCCCTGATAGCTGACCGGGGAACTTATTGGCCTGGTTCAAAATGCCTACCCGTTCTAGCAATTCCCCTGCGACTTGTTTGGCTTGTTCCTTCTTCCAACCGCGAACTTCTACCGGCGCTAGCATCACGTTTTGCAACACCGTCAGATGCGGAAATAGGTTGAACTGCTGAAACACCATGCCCACTTCACGCCGCACCGCTTCGACATTTTTCATGTTGGGCGTTAGCTTAATGCCGTCAATTTCAATGCTGCCTTTTTGGTAAGGCTCCAGTGCGTTAAAGGTGCGAATAAAGGTGGATTTTCCAGAGCCCGATGGCCCCATCACCACCACTACTTCACCCCGGTGCACTGTCAGGCTCACACCCTGCAACACATGAAATTTGTTGGAATACCACTTTTCGACATCCTGCGCCACAATGACAGCGTCCTTGCTATCGTCTGCGGTGGCGATCGCCCCCATGGAATCAAACTGAGTCATAGCAGATCCTCAACTGATACAGAGTCCTAAATCAAACAGAAGCTCGATTACTCCTAGAACGACGGCAGTTCGAGCGGCTCGCCAAACCAAGTCTCTGACAGTTCATCTAGCTCACCTGATAAGCGCTTGTTCATCACAAACACGTTGACCCACTGCAGCAAATCTAGGTCGCCCCGGCGCAACCCAATAAAGCACGGGGAGTTGCGCATCACAAACTTGTTTTCGATACCGCGATCGGGGTTGTCTTTGATCACTTGAGCTGCAATCGTATTGCCGGTGGCGATCGCCTCTACTTGCCCCGCTAGCAGCGCTGAAGCGGTTGTGCTGTTATCTTCAAACCGCTGAATGGTAATGGTGTCGGGCGCGTTGTTGCTTAGCTCCAGATCTTCTAATGCGCCTTGGGTCACCCCGACGGTTTTACCTCCCAAGTCATCGTAGGATGAAATCTCCGTGCCTTCGGAGCTATAAATGCCCGAATAAAAGGGTGCATAGGGCAGCGAAAAATAGATAGACTTCGCTCGCTCTGGCGTTGCCCCCAGGCTAGAGATCACCAGGTCTGCTCGGTTGGTTTGCAAGTAGGGAATGCGGTTTTGACTGGTCACAGGAATCAGCTCTAGCTCTACTTCCAGAGCCTCGGCAATCAGTTTTGCCACATCCACATCATAGCCCTGGGGCTGTCCGTCTGCCCCCATCGAGCCAAAGGGCTGTGAGTCTTGCGGCACCGCAATACGCACTTGTCCAGACGAGAGAATTTGATCAAGGGTAGACCCCAACGCCATCGGGGCTCCAGCCGGAGCCGCCTCCCCAGAAGCTCCATCAGCCGGAGCCGAGGCAACATCCCCTGCCACGTTCTGTGAGGTCACAGAGCCGGTGGAGCAGGCAGCCACACCAAGGGTGAGAACGGTGGCGGCGATCGCCATCAGTACCGTATTACGAACGCTCGTGCGGAGCAGCTTCGATAGACTCCACCGATCAGACAGTACCCGAAAAGGACGAAAACTCATAAAGAAAAACCCTCTAACAATCCATTGAAGTGAACAAATGAAATGAACTAAACCGAACCGAAAACGGTAGAACCGAACCGGGCTCAAGCAGGCGCAGTCTTGAGCACCTAGAAACCTCTTGGAAAAGGCGGATGCGCTTATCCGTCTGTAGCAAACCGTTTTTCTAGCTGTTTGCTGAGCACTGACAAGGGAAAACACAAACAGAAGTAAATCACTGCCGCAATAGAAAACAGCAAAAACGGCTTAAACGTGACATTGCTAATTGCAGATGCCGACCGCGTTAACTCCACAAACCCAATCACCGATGCCAGCGACGTGCCCTTAATGACTTGCACCGCAAAGCCCACCGTCGGCGGAATCGACATCCGCACAGCCTGAGGCAAAATGACCCGCTTCAACTGTTTGAAATAGGTCATCCCCAATGCGGTTCCCGCCTCCCATTGCCCTTGGGGAACCGCCTGCACTGACCCACGCCAGATGTCGCCCAGAAAAGCGCTGGTGTAGGTGGTAAGAGCAATGGCTGCCGCGGCCCAAGGAGACAGGTTTAGATTAAACAGCACCGATAGCCCAAAAAAGGTTAGAAACAATTGCAAAATCAACGGCGTCCCTTGAAAAAATTCCACATAGGCTGCACTGATATAGCGCAGGATTTTATTTGGTGAAATGCGGAACAGCATGATCAAAAAGCCCACCGCGCCGCCACCGATAAAGGCGATCGCCGACAGCGCAATTGTCCATCGAGTGGCTAGCAGCAAATTCCGCACAATGACATCGAGCGTGAACTGATCAGTGGCAGATTGCGCGAATAGAAAACCAGTCATAGCGAGAGGCTCAATAGATAGCAATGGAACGGATGGAAGGGCGACATAGACGAGATTGGGCTATCGAATGTATTGCATGAACGAAAAAAACTTTTGCTGAATCAAGAACGCCAAAAACTTCACAAACCAGACGATGCCCAAATACAAAAACGCAATGGTGAGGTAAATTTCAAAACTACGAAACGTACGAGATTGCAGAAAATTGCCAACAAACGTGAGTTCCTCGGCAGAAATTTGAGACACCACGCTCGTAAACAAAATGGCAATCACAATCTGGCTGACTAAAGAGGGATAGATATTGCCCAAGGCGGGCATCAAGACCACATGACGAAACACTTTCAGCTTGCTCAGCCCTAGCGCCATGCCCGCTTCAATCTGCCCTTTGCCAATGCCCTCAATCCCCGCGCGAATAATTTCAGTGGAATAGGCCCCAAAGTTGATCGCTAGCGCCAATACCGATGCTTGCCACGGCGTCAGTCGCAGTCCAATGCCGGGTAATCCAAAAAAGAAGAAAAAGAGCTGAATCAGGAAGGGTGTATTGCGAATGAACTCCACATAGGCCACGGCGATCGCATTCAAGATCTTGTTGCCAGAGGTTCGCCCCAGGGCTCCCAACACTCCCAGAACGAGACCAAAGGCAATCGATGTCAGCGCCAATTGCAGCGTAAGAAACACGCCTTGAATAAACAGGCCAACGTTGTTCCAAACCACCGAGAATTGCATGGTGTAGTCCATAGGCACCTCAATAGGCTAGTAGCTTTAAATCTCAATTCAATCGCGAGCGGTTAAGCGCCCTAGCAACTCAACAGCTCAATCTTCTAAAGTTTGCGCGTTTGCGCGGTAATGAACTGTCTATCGGGTCACCACTTGGCCCCTTGCTCAATATCTCTTAACTGAAATATTGAGCAATTACAGTTAAATTCTTAAATCCCAACGAATTTGCTTTATTCAATGATTAGTTTTATGGAATAGCTCAGACGCCTAGCCCACATTTAATACAGTATTCAGTATTCATGCATGAATACTGAATACTGTACACAACTTTAGATTTTGATTTGTTATTTAGAATACGTTTTGCGCTGTGACGTTATTCCAGATTGATTTGGGAGCTGATTCGCTCTTGGGCGAGGAAGGTGCGATCGCTCGGCAGCGGGGCTACGGGCGTTGTGAGGGTAAATTTACCTGCATCGATCCACTGCTTAAGGGCGATCGCCACCTGACGCGACAGGTGCAGACTGGCCAGCGGCGCGACACGTACCGTTTTGCCATCCATGGTGAGTCGTCCCGACTTGAGCTGGGCATAGCTCACAAGGCCAAAGGTGGGTCGCACTCGCCGGGGAATTGAGAAATCCACCACGGGAGCCACAATCTCGCTATCCTGAACCGTGCAGCGGCGCACCACCTCTTCATTCAGCACCGGCAGCGGCACGCCCACTCCGAGCATCAGCGACGCCCCATAGCTGCTGAAGTAGCAGCCCCGCACCCATTGGGGATCCATCTGCTTGGCATCTCCAATCAGGGCTAGGGTGGCCGCAGGGCCAATGGGCGTATCGTTGGGCAGTCGCTTTTGTAAGGGAAAGTGCTGGGTGCCTTCCCATGCGACATAGCCAATGCCACCGCCCAGAAAAACGCGGCTACCGATGCCGATCACATCCAAATAGGGGTCGTTGAATAAGGGGGCGATCGCCCCCGGATTGGAATACACGGCGTTGCCTAAACGCGGCTGCAAACACCCCAAATAGGTATAGAGCGGGCGATCGCCCCCATTCACTCCCACAATAAAGTTCTGATATAGGTTGCGGGGATTGTAGAGGTAAAACTGGTTGATGGTGTCGCGGGTGATGGTGGTTTCTAGCGACGCTCGCGGGTAGCAGTCCGTCACTTGCCCAATCGCGCGCACCTGCACCGACTTTCCCGCAATCAGGTCGGCAATCACATGCCCACCGCCGCGCCGCCGCACCGGGCTGCGCAGGGCATCACGCGTTCCATCGGAGGGGTCAGGATCACCTGCACCGCCATACTCCGCAGGCTGGCTGGCTCCTAGATATAGATCTACCGCTCCAAAGCCCGCATAGGCCAGCACTCCATCCATCCAGCACTGATAGATCTTGATGGGCGGATCGGTATGCCCCAGGTTGAGAATCGCCCCTGAGGATTCCATCGGCTCAAAGGTGCCCGTGGTAATCACATCCACCCGCTGAGCCACCTCGGCAATCCCCAACTCCGGGGTGCGCGCCTTCACCTCCTCAACCGTCCAGACCTCTGCCTGCTGACGCTGAATTTTGTCGTTGATCTCGGCAATGGTGCGCATGGCAGTGGGGATTGGGCGAAACAGGGATTAGGGCATCCATTCTACAAACAGGCTGTAGCGGCTGTCGCGTTCTCCGAGGGCCTGTTGCTGTTGCAGGTCAGTCGAGATGCGGACATTGGGGGCGATCGCATAGCCCACCGACAGCGTAGTCAGGCCCACTTCTGCCTCTGTGCCAGGGGAAACCCAGTTTTGGCTGAGGGCAATATCTGCCGCTCCCGTGCGAGACAGCGCCAGCATCACCCGCAGCCCCACCGTCAGCCCATCGGTCTGATACCGATCAGTCTCTAGGCTGCGATAGCCGACGACGGGCGCGACATTCACATAATTGCCCAATGGCAGTAGATAGTAGCGTAACTCAGCACCTGCATTGGTGCGATCGCCCCCTGTGGTCCGCTGCAGGTCTCCGCTCAGCGTCACCCCCGACTCGCCCAAAAATACATCTTCTACCCCAAAGGCCAGCCCACTGCGGGGATCAGTGGCCGCAAAGCGGGTATAGCCGAGCCGCACCCGCGTGCGAAAAGCGGGATCATGGCGAATCCGACTGCGGACATCGGGCACTTGCTGTTGCCAGCGTTGCAGAACTGGGCTGCCGTCCAAAATAGCGGGATCAAGATTGAGCATATCCGCTGCATCTTGGCGACTGGGGCTTGGGTCAGCAGGCGCAGTCAGCGTTGGGGTGGGATCAGCCTGGGCCGGTGGAGCGGAGGTCTCGGGTGGGGCGGCGATCGCCCCCGATGCCGCCAGCCCAAATAGGCAGCTTCCCAGCACCCCCGCAGCAATCATGGAAGGCCACCCCCGCCCACATTCCACGCATCCCTTTAGCAAATGAAACCGAGCGATCGCCTGCCCCCATTGCTTATAGCCCATCAGCCTACCCATCCCAACTCCTTCACAACCTGTCTAGGGCGTGTCATCAATTCTGACTAAAAGCCTTGTGCTATGGGCATTGCCACGCCCGATTTAAAAACAGGCTAGGGGCTGTGACTATTGATTTTTGAGCCATCAACGGCTGATTGATGACAGCCCCTAGCAACCCTCGCACGAAAAAACGGTTCTGGGACTCCAGAACCGTTTTTTCGCAACCGCAATCGAGAAACTCTAGCGTACTGACCCTTCTAGCGTCGTCATGTCTAGAGGCTTCATGAAGTAGAGTCGCACGATGTCAAGGGCGATCGCCCCAACCAACGGCACCTTCTTCAGCAGTTTTACCACACCAAGCGCATTAGAGCGACTGATCTCAGAGATCTTGAGATTTGCATCAGCCGAATGATCTAGCCGTTTGAAGAATTCGGGGTGATCAACATTGAGAATCACCGGGAAGACCCGCCCAGCCGTTTCATTCGTCTTGCGAATCACATGGATATCATAGTCCCGGGCATCTAACCCGAGCGACTGGTAGAAGCCAGAACGCTGGATGTCGTTGAGATACATCGTGGCAAACACCGACAGCAAAAAGAAGCGAGACCACAGCTTAGCTCTCCAGTCGTTCAAAAACTGGGGTTGTGCCCGCATGATGGCGTCAAAGAAATCGCCGTGGCGATTTTCATCCTGACACCAGTTTTCAAAGAAGCGGAAGATTGGGTAAATTCGATGTTCAGGATTGGCTTCTAAATGGCGATAAATAGTGATGTAGCGCCAGTAGCCGATTTTCTCTGAGAGATAGGTCGCATAGAAGATGAACTTGGGCTTAAAGAAGGTGTAGCTGCGGCTCTTGGTCAAAAAGCCCAGATCTAGCGACAGGCTAAAATCTGACAAGGCTTTGTTCAAGAAGCCCGCGTGACGGGCCTCATCGCGCGACATCAGGTTGAAACACTCGGCCAACAGCGGACTAGTAGTCTTAAGCCGACGTCCTAACTCCTTGTAAAGCAAGAAGCCAGAAAACTCAGCCGTGCAAGAGCGCTCTAAGAACTCGACAAATAGCAGCCGAGTTTCTTCATCCATTTGATCCCAGGATTGGTTGAATTCCTCATCCCGCACAAAGTGATGGCGGTTATAGTCCACCCGAAATTCTTCGAGGATGGCGCGCAATTCATCTTCGTTAACCGAGATGTCCATCTTGGCCATCTCGTCAAAGTCGGTGGTATAAAAGCGGGGCGTCAGGATGGTTTCTTTTGTCGGAACCTTAACCCCTGGACGCATTTCTTCAAATGCTGGCTTTTTTAAGGAATCAACCATTGCTCGTTTGAGTCTCGCTTATTATGGGTTGGTTTATCAGGGCTTTGATAGCCGACACCCGTGGTCAGAATACTTCAAGCCTCCAGACAACGTCCTAGCCTACTGGCTGAACCCATCTAGATCACATTCTGGACGCACCTACCGACAGTTATCGCAACCATCACTTTGCAGAATCATAAACATGCTGCGGTGACGTTGTCCCTAGCGGCACAGCGACAGCAGCGCAAGCTAGCCTGACACAACCTTTTCACGTCTTTAGTCTATCAGGATGACAGGCGCTAGAGATTAGGAGGATGTTAAGAGTTGCAACATAGCTTCACACTCAGTTGCATTGATCCCAAGGGCGGCGGATGCTGCTATGGCGCCGGTTCAAGGGTCTCTGAACTGGGAGAAAAGAATTGGTCAAACCGTTTGGGGCTGCCCAATTGGCGAATGCGCTGGCGAATGCGGTTGTGTTGATCAACCCCTTCGTAGGCATAGCGATTGTAGCCAGCGTTGGTCATTTGCGTGGCAATGGTGCCCAGTCGTTCCACCGTGTCGGGATGCGATGACAGCCAGCTAATTGCCTGGGGACGGCGCATCTGCCTGTCTAGGGTGGTCAGCAAGTTATACAGCCCATCTGCCGCATAGTCTGCGGTGGCGATCAGGCGAGTGCCAAATTCGTCGGCTTCTCGCTCCATATTGCGGCTATAGCTGAGCACAGATAGGTTGGTTGCTAACCCCCCATAGGGCAAAAACTGAAACACGTTGCTGTTGAGGTTGGCTTCGAGTACGAGCTGAAACCCGTGGGAAAGAACCGTGTGTGCCAATTCATGGGCCATCAGACCTGCCAATTCAGCCTCGGAGTTGGCGCTGAGAATAGCCCCGGTGTTGATGAAAATTTTGCCGCCGGGTAGCGCAAAGGCATTAAGCCGATTGTCGTTAATCACAAAGAACTCATACTCGAAGTTGTCGCGTCCGGTGAGGCGAGCCAGGCGATCGCCCATATGGCTGACATAGGCGTTGACGGTCTCGTCTTCTACCAAATCAACCTGTCGGGCAATGCTGTTAACCGCAGACTCGCCTACGGAAGATTCGCCTCGCAGTAGAGCAATAGAGGTTTGCAAGGTCGAAATGGGGCCAAATAGACCGCCGGTTAGGGCAAATCCCAGCGTGCCGGTGATGGCGTTGGCGATCGCATTTCCGGTTAATTGCTGACGCAGGCGGCGGCGAAAGGTATCGAGGTGCGCTTGGGCGATCGCCTCAAAGTCCTCGGCTTGGGCATGATCGGGATAGAACAGGGCAAATTGACGCGCTGCAATAGAGGCATCCAACCACTGCTCATTAGCCGCCAAGGCATTGACCTGCGCCATAACCAACTCTGGCTCCTGACGATAGGCCCCCACAATCCGCTCCAGCGCTGCTACCGCTGCCGCAGGCTGATCTGTTTCTAGAAGCAACTCTGCATAGCGCAAATGCCCCGGCAAAAATGCTGGCTCCTGCTCAACCAGCAACTCCAGTGCTACAGTGCTGCGGCTCTGCTGGTTTTGCTGGATGCCCGCTTCGGCCTCTCGCCAATATACCCGTCCTTCTGGCGACAGCAACGCCGGATCTGAGAACGGCGGCGGCGGCTCAACCACCTTTGCCACTGTTAAGTCATCTTTTGCTTGGCGATAGAGCACCGCTGCTGCAGACTGCTGCCCCGACAACCAAAGGCGATCGCCTTCTAGCAGCAACCGCCGCCGTTCTATCTGCCGCCGCAGGTCAGACACTGCCGCTTCGCCCGTGACAGGCTCACGTAGGGTTTCGCCTGTCGATTCCTCAACGGCTTGCTCATCTAAGGTCTCTGTGCCAGAGTCGGTCTGTGGCTCTATCGGCCTCTCAGGAACCACCGATTCCTCGTCTGGCAGTTCCTCCGTAAGCGCGTCCTCATCCGGCACCGCATTGGTTAAAACCGCTGGTGATTGGGGTGCGCCTATGGGAATCTCAGCATCCAGGGCATCAGCATTCACAGATTCAGCACCATTTACCTGCGAGCTATTAAACTCGCGGTCTTGGGAAGATGGCTCAGTCGTTGCGCCTACCTGGTTTGATAGAGTCGGAGCGATCGCCCACGCACCCTGTCCAATTTCGTCTACCGTCGCCTCGTCTGTCTTCTCAATAATCTCTGCAACAACCGCTGACGCCACAGCAGGGGCAGTTGGCCTAGAGGCCAGCAACGCAGCTCGTGATTCTGCCTCATGAGACGCAACCGCCTTGGCGCTCACCAATAGCAACACCACACTACCCGCAACCACAAGAAACCGAGTGAATCGTTTCATCCGCTCCAACTCCTGCGCTGATCTACGCTGAAATCTATAGGGTTTTGGGGGCTAGGGGCGATCGCTCAATCTCAACTGCACACTTAATTACACCATGCAAGGCTACTGTGGTCTAATTCCGCGCCAGCCACTTTTGACCATTGAGGCGCTGCACTACATACATCACCATCAAATCCAGATTGACCCGACGTTCGTCAATCATAAACGACTCCAGTAAGCTGGGATGTGCACCGAAATCCGCTTGGGCAAACACCTTCTGTCCAGAAATATCGTCTTTTAAAAACCCGACCCAAAACTGACGCTGTCCAGCTTGAAATGCCCCCTTGACTTGCCAGCAAGGAGTCTGATCCACGCCCCGCACCGGAAATGGCTGCTTTTCAAACGCCAAGGTTAAATCACTCACACCCAGCGTTTCCAGCGTCTTAGTCAGTGCTGGCATGTAGTGCTCTCTAATAAATTCCTCGAAAGGCTTATCTTCTAGCGCAGGCGGCTTCTCCTTCTTCGCTGCCGGTTTTGCTCCAGCCGGTTTTGCTCCAGCCGGTTTTGCTCCGGCGGGTTTTGCCTTTGCTGCAGGCTTAGGATTGGCATCGCCAGCCGCCTCTTTAGATGCCGCCTTGTCAGCAGATTCGCCAGCAGCATCCACAGACGTAGCCAGGTTGGCCTCTGCCTTGGGCGTCTCAGCCGCTTCGGCTTGAGGATCTTGGGGTTTCTTCTCTTCTGGCATATCTTTAGACGCTCTCTAAATACTCAGGATGTGGGTTCAGGGAGATCAACTCAGGGCTCAACCATTCAATCACTTCGCCGCAGCGGATCGAATAAAGCCATCGACTATTCAATCCTACAGCGGGTTTGACTATGCCCATCCTACAAGGTTTGCTTCATTTCACACACTGTCTTGACGCAGCAAACTGCTAAACATCGCGCCATTGACTAGGGGCCAATCTAGAGTCAACCAACCCAGCCAACTTTAGTAACCTACATCAGTTCGATAAATGCCTAAATCTTTGGTGCTCAAGACGCGAGCATCAAAAATTTAGCGTTGTTTCAACCCCATGGCGCGGGGCTGAAACAACGCCATCAAATCCATGTTTAGCAGCCTATCCACCACTGCTAGTATAGGAACTCCCAACCAGCGCCATCCCCTTAACTCAGAATGTTACGCAGCAGGATAGAACACATTTCCCCTAAATCTATTGAAGGCATCCCTGCTCAACCCGACCTAATGCATTGCAAACCATTGCAAAAACACACCCCAATTAATCTTTGACGACTTAAAAAATTAAGGCTGGGTTAAGCCGCGAAAATAGCGTCTGTTGGGCGATATAGCATTCAAACTTTTTGTCAGCTATACCCTCTGACACCTAAAAACCATAGCCCTAGGCACCCCTAGTCTATGTCTGAAGACCGACGATCAACAGGGCTATAATTCGTTATTGTATTCCAAGATACACATGAAGAAATGTGAACGCATTCCTTTAACTGTTGTTAATCAGATTTCCCCCAGAGGTACTTATGCTTTTTAATAGCAAACTTTCCAAGCGATTTATGCTGGGCTTTGTGAGCCTGGGTGCTGCTACTGTGCTGGCTGCCTGTGCAGAGCCTGAAACTGACTCTCAAGTAGAAACACCCGATACAACCACCGAAGCGCCAGCTGATGGAACTTATAGTGAAGACCCCATGGCAGCTGAGGGTATGGCTGATGAAGGGACTGTGGCTGACTTAGTGGAACAGGACGAGTCTTTTAGCACATTGCGTCAGGCTTTAGAAGCTGCTGACATGACGGAAGTCCTAGATGAGGCTGGTCCTTACACGGTATTTGCCCCCACTAACGATGCGTTCGCAGCAGTTCCTCAAGAAACCTTAGATGCGCTGCTTTTGCCTGAGAACCAAGAGCAACTGCGCCAGGTCCTCTCCTACCACGTTGTGGCTGCCAATGTGCCTTCTGACCAGATTGAGCCGGGTGAAGTGGCTACAGTAGAAGGTTCAGCTGTGAATATCGCGGCGGTTGAAGGGTCTGTTATGGTGAACGAAGCCATGGTGACTCAGCCTGACATTACTGCTAGCAATGGTGTAATTCACGCAATTGACCAAGTGTTGATTCCGCCCACGCTCAACATGCAGTAATCGCTAAGTCCAGATAGAGAGTTAGATACAGGCGCTCTCATTGCTTTAGCGTTTGACTAGATGCTTAGTTAGGTGCTGAAGCAAAACCATCAGAGCATTACGTGGTGCGCAATGCTCTGATGGTTTGTTTTTCTGCTGGTTTATTATTGTTAATCTGAGTGCGGGATAAACTCAAACCCTGTTAAACCTGAACTGACGTCGTTGAGTAGGTAGATCGCCCACTCAACTCCGTTTTTATTTAAGGCGATACAGCAGATTGTGCCACTGCGATGGGTTTATCGGCACTCTGGGCACGGTAGCTTTGAGTCGGGTATTGGTCTAGGTGACGATAAAGCCGCCGTGGCATGGTGTTACGAATCGAAAAGAACTCAACCGCTGCTTTACCGTCGGGTAACAGTCGCACCTTGGGGGATAGATCTTTGGGGGCAGCCGCTTGCCAAGCCCATTGTTCTGTGGTGGGCACAGTATCCGTAAGTTTGTGATAGCTCCAGTTGCGGCGATCGCCCGACGCCCCAAATTCTCGTAATTCCCGCTTGAGCATCGATGCGATTAGATAAGACACCGGGGTGCGATCGCCCTCAATAGCTTCCATATAGTGTGGCAATGCTCCCTTTGGTTTAGGAGGGGTCTTTGCATCGGTCAACGCCGCTAGCGCCTTCGTTAGATTTGCAGTGTGGCTCAGGGTCTCTGGGATCGCCCACACCACTCCCACACTCCCTGAACGATTGCGATACACGTAGGCCACTAGGCGATGATCCTGCCGCAGCACCAATCCCGGCAGCTTCAGCAGTGGGGCCGCAGGGTTCACGGTTGAGAGAATCCATCGCTCTGCCACGGTCGCTGACGACTGCCCAGCTAGAGATGCCCCCCCAAAGCTAAACAATCCACTCAAATCATCAACGGACTCTGGCTCTGGCATGTCGTCTTGCTGAGTGGCCTGAGCCTGTTTTTCAAGGTCAGGAATAGTCAGGCCACCTTGGATGAACTGCCGAACCCTCTGAAGCGCATCTAGGGAAAATTTTTGAATGGTCATGACCGATGGGTCTGGGCGAAAGAGACGTTTCCTAGTTCATACCCGAGTAGCTAGACGCGGGCTGAGCCGCTTGCGACTGATCGGGGGTCATCCAAATCACTTGAATCTGGTCAGCCGCAACCCGGTTGCTTTGCTCTTGCATCACACTCTGCGCTTGTTGGGGGTCAAAGTGGCGATCAAAGCGATGTTGGAGCTGTTCTACTCGATTGCTTACCACTGCAACATCCTGAGTCAGCAGATCTAGGCTCTGGCTTTGCGCCTGCGCCTGAGGCAGCAGCTTGACAAAGGCTACCATCGCCAAGGCAGCAAAAATTGTATTGGTGGCTAGCTTGATGCTGGCTTCAAGGGCGATCGCTCGATGGCCTGACCGTTTGATGTGCTTAGGTCGCCGCCGAACCATAGGGCGATGCACCCGCTCAGCAGAATTGGGTGAAGCCAGAAGGGGTTGAGTCGCGGGCATAACAAACGGTTCCTACATGAAAAGGCGAGAGGGGTCTAGAGGGCAGAATATCGAGGGATAAAGTAGTCAACCCATATCCTGCCACTATCCTGGCATTTTATAACCCCGAATTGGGAAAAGCATGAGCCTAGAGACCAGAAAAACCTGCAAATATATAAAATTTTGCCCAAAATCTTCTGGGAAAATAGTCGCTAACGATTTTAGCTACAAAGACTTTAAGAAAAGTAAGAAAAGCTGATAACAACGGCCCTCAAACTACATCAAACTTTGTTGCACCCGTCGCTAAAATCCAAACTCTGAGCGGTACTAAATTCACGCATAGCGGCGAGTGCGGCGTTTCTATGACCCTAGCCATACCTGGGCTTGAACCCTAGATTCAACCTTTAGATTCCCTGACGCCTCACAGAATTAAAAGCCAAGCTTTGATCTCTGAGTCGTTTGAGCCGTGAATAGCTGGGGAATTTATTTGTATTTAATTTAGCCCCCAATCAAGGCGATAAGCATTTTAGGGGAATAGGGCGATCTAAAATCAGCGTCAATTCATCCTACTCACTATCCACCTAAATATCTATAACCAAATATCTATGAGTATTAGATATCTATAAACACCAAGTGACATGGTGCTGATTGCGCCATGTCACTTGGTAGAAATCCTATTCAAGAGAATACCCAAAACCCACAATTAAGCACACAGAATAGACGCGCTATTTGTAAAGTTCTGTAGAAAGGCGAAACGCCATCACGGCTGGCAATAGAGCAATCACTAGAGCCGCAAAAATTTGAGTATCTGACAGTACCATGTGCAAATCACTCCATAAATTCAGTTCACTAAGTCATAAGCGATAGCTGAGGCTTCAGCACTCTGAAGCAATGACAGCCAACACTATCCGTAACCAATTTCAGGTAAATCGTGAGCTTCTGGGGCATCCTGTCACAGACTGTAACATTCAGGCTCAAGAGCCTAGAGTAGACAAAAGCAGTTGGCACGCGCAGATCCTCATCCATGCGAGACATCTGCAGGCCCTAGGTGCCCCATTTTGGTGGAGCAGGCCTGGCGGGACTGCGTGACCCTCATGCCAATTCTGGACATGATGATCCGGGCGACAGTTGCTGCCGCTCAGTTTCTAGGGCGCACTCTGCGACAATGTTCTAAATCGATGAGCCACAACAGCCTCAACTATTCAATTCAACGGCAATTGAGAATGGCAGTTGGGAGAGTAGGGGCGATCGCCCATTCATCTCGGGCAGATTAAGACAGTGCATTTTGAGTCTGAGATACTACACTTGTAATACGACAGCTCGGCTTGAATGCCTCGGCATTGCCCCTCGGCACTGCCACAATGGGGTGCTGAACCAACTGAAGAAACCGCCGAGCCGCCCCGCCGTATCTCTGAAGCCCCTAACAGCCCTCAGATGAGAGCATGCCTGGGTGGATGAAGCAGCGAGCCCCTGTTGAGCCGACTGGCTTAAACCGTTTCCCGTGAACCGTTTTGGAGGATGAGAGCATGCCGACGATACACCGAACCTCAACAACTGAGATGGATGTGACCAGCATCCGTTTGGAGCGAGAACTGAAAGAACATCTAAAGGCGTTGGCGGGCAGTCAGGGGTATCAGGCGCTGATTCGCGATATTTTATGGAACTATGTGCAGCAAAAGGCGGGGGCCGCGCCCGCTAGGCTATCCCGCGATGACATTCGAGCTAGCTTTGAGGCGATCGCCCAACAGCCTGAGACCTGTGCCCTCACGGGGCAGCCGATTCAGTCCCAAGCCGCCATGTGGTTAGGGCTGACTCACCAAGGCGACCTGGTGCCCCTCAGCCACAATAGCCTCGCAAATTAAGGCCGCCGGGGATAGTTGACACGCAGCAATACTGCCTCTGAACCACCTCTGAATAGTAGGTTTTCTCAACTCGTTGGATGGTGATTTTAGAGATTCCATATTCTGGGTTTGAGTCTGTAGATCCGTAGAGTTGAGACCGCTTCCGAGTGTATTGACATGGCTCACCGACCCCGAAAACAGTTTGCCCAGCACTGGCTGACTAGTGAAGCTGCGCTGCAGCAGATTGTGCGGGCTGCTGCATTATCGAGGAGGACGGCCCTGACGCGGCCCGATGCAGGTGCAGAGTCGGGGGATGCTCCCACTACTTCCGTTACTCCTGAGGAATCATCACCGGGCGATCGCGTTTTGGAGATTGGCCCCGGTAGGGGTGCCCTGACTCGGCGCCTGCTGCCTCTCGCAGCCGCGGTCGTTGCAGTAGAAATTGACCGCGATTTGTGCCAACTGCTGCGCCAAACCTTTGCCACAGCAGACAATTTTTTGCTACTAGAAGCCGATATTCTACAGCTCGACCTAGCGGCCACCCTAGTCGACCATCCCACATTCGCCCAGCCCAATAAGGTGGTTGCCAATATTCCCTACAACATTACGGGCGAGATTTTAATGCGCCTGCTAGGCACGATCGCTCAGCCGAATGCTCACCCATTCGATAGCATTGTGCTGCTCGTGCAACAGGAGGTAGCGCAACGGCTGTGTGCCAAACCCGGCAATAAGGATTTTGGAGGGTTAACGGTGCGGGTGCAATATTTGGCAGAGTGCGAGTGGGTTTGTGCGGTGCCGGCCAAAGCCTTTAAGCCTGCACCTAAGGTAGATTCAGCGGTGGTGCGGCTGACGCCCCGACTGTTTGAGCCCCAGGCGATCGCCCCTGCCTTTCTCGATCGGCTGGTGCGCCTAGGGTTTGCAACCCGCCGCAAAATGCTGCGGAATAACCTGCAATCAGTGGTATCGCGCGATCGTCTAGAAGAGATTTTGCACACCCTAGCCATTAAACCCACTGCCAGAGCCGAAGAGATCAGCGTGGCTGACTGGGTCGCGCTTAGCAATACGCTATGGCAAGAGCCTAGCCCTGAGGCCGTTAACCCAGCGGCGAGGAAGGAGGACTGAGGCGGGCGATCGCCCCTAGCAAGTCCATCGGGTTGCTCACCAGCGCATCCGGTTCTACATCTTGGAGCGCATGATGAGAATTAAACCCCCAGTCCACCGCCACCACCTTCATCCCCACCTTTTTGGCCGCTTCTACATCGCGGGTTTCATCCCCCACATACACCACCGAAGCCACCGATAGGCTCTGACGACGCAGCACCTGCGTCAGCACCCGCGCTTTGCCAAACAACATCACTTCGCCATGGAGCAGCTCAAACAACGCCTCCATCCCATGCCGCTGCAGAAAAATGCGGACGTTTGATTCTGTGTTTGAAGTGACAATCCCCAATCGATAGCCCTGCTGATGAATCTGTTCGAGCACAGCCTTCACACCCGGAATCGGATCAAGGGAGTGAATTTCTTGATTCATCTCGCTTTTGAGCCGCCGCAGCAGAAACGGCAGCTTATAAACGGGAATCTGCAAGTGCTTGATAATTTCGCGGGAGTTAAGGTTCTGCAGTTGCTTAATTTGAGCTGGGCTGGCGGGCTCATAGCCAAACTCCTTCGCAAGTCGATTCGTGATGTGGAGAATGACATCAAACGAATCGGCAATGGTGCCATCAAAATCAAACAAGATCAAGTTCACAGGCAGATGTCAGAAATCGGTTCTATGAGTTCTATGGCATGAGCGTTAACACAGTTGGGTTGAGGGTGGACTAAGCCACGCACGCGTTCAACCTCTCCCAGATGGGGCAAGGCATGAGTCTCTGCCTATCTGTTTAACGCAACCAGTCTCTGAAACTAGACAGGAGTTTCCATGGGATGGCCGCAACCTATTCTCCATGAATGTTTAGGCAAGAGTTCATGAGCCCTAATCAAGCTCTGGTATTGTCATCCTAGTCGGTGTGGGGACAATTCGGATATCTCTCCCTATGAGACGGATGGATTGAGGGCCGGAATTCGCTACGCTAGAACTAAATCAAACAGGGTTTGAACCCAGAATTTTGAGCGATCGCCCTTTTCCCTAGACGATCGCTCTCGACTTACAACGAGGCAACGCAATGAACGGCAGCATTCAGGTTGGAAAACTTTTTGGCATCCCAGTCTTTATTAACCCCTCCTGGTTTCTGGTGTTGGGGTTGATCACGTGGAACGACGCCTCTTGGTTGGCCTATCAGTTTCCCCAATTAGGGTTAGTGGCTTGGGTGCTGGGGCTAACGACGGCGCTGCTGCTGTTTGCCTCGGTGGTGGCGCATGAGCTGGGGCACAGCCTAGTCGCCATGCGTCAAGGCATTGAGGTTAATTCCATTACGCTATTTATCTTCGGCGGGCTGGCTAGCCTGGGTGAAGAGTCAAAAACACCGGGTGAATCGTTTCGCGTGGCGATCGCCGGGCCGTTGGTCAGCCTTACCCTATTTGGCTGGCTCAATGCGGTGGGCACCTTTACGAGCATTTCTGGCCCACTGGCCGCGATGGTGGCGCTGCTGGCCTATGTGAACTTGGCCCTGGGATTGTTTAACCTGATCCCGGGTCTGCCCCTAGATGGCGGCAACATCCTCAAAGCTGCTGTATGGAAGATCACGGGCAAACCTTATAAAGGGATCGCCTTTGCTAGCCGCGTCGGCCAAGTCTTTGGTTGGATTGCTATTGGGTTAGGGTTGGCATCGCTCTTGGGGCTATCCAATATTGGTAGCGTGTGGACGCTGCTGGTGGGATGGTTCCTTCTGCAAAATGCAGGGCAGTCTTCTCAAGCTGCCAATGTGCAGCGCCTGCTCAGCGGCCTCACAGCGGCAGATGCCATCATTCCCAACAGTCCGCTCGTGTCGGCAGCCAGTTCACTGCGAGAGTTTGCCAACACCAAAATTATTGGCAACGCGATGGATTGGAAGAAGTACCTAGTAACGGATGAAACGGGCAAGCTGACGGGCGAGATTATGGTGGATGACATGAAGAAGGTCTCCACAACTGACTGGTGGGATGTATCGGTGCAGTCGCTGGTGCGATCGCCCGAAGTGCAGACTGTGACCGCCACCACCTCCCTACTTGACGTGATCAACTTGTTGGATGATCAACACCCTGAACTTGCGGTCGTCAAGGATAACGGTGAACTGTTGGGATTGCTAGAGAAAACCTCCATTCTCAACCTACTTCAGCAAAAAGTGGTTGCGACCTAATCCCCATTCCTGCTGCTGCTGAGCCTTGCGGGTCTATCGGTCAGCTATGCGCAGCCCCAACTGATGACCCCAACTAATGAAAAGAGCGCGCCGCATTGCGGCGCGCTCTTTTCATTAGTTAGGGTCAGCGTAAAGCACGATCCTGACGTGAGTGCGATCGCGTAGTTTCGCCCCGCGCTGCCAATCTGAAACCACACAAACCCGTGCTGACCACAACACGGCATCACGGGTTTGGGCATTTGCCGAAGTGAACTCTGAGACAACGACGAGGGGCACCGCAGCTACAGGCTTCTGCAAAGAATTCATACACCTGGGGTGATCAACCGGATTTGTGCGATCGCAGCTTGTATCTCTGCAATAGGTCAATTGCCCCAACGGCTTGCAGGAAAAGCATCGGAGCGATCGCTCTAACACATTTGTCTCGATGCAAGGTGCGATCGCCCTAGCCAGACTGGGCAGTATAAAGCCGTTGCAGCCGCTGCATCTTGGGGCAACACCAATCGCGTTAGTAGATAAGGCTGAGCTATGAACCATCCTCAACGTCCAATCAAACGGCTAGCCTATGGCTTGCTGAGTCTGATCACCTGTGGACTGCTGCTGCTCGTGCAGATGGCAGGTGCCGATCGAAGCCTAGCTCAGGCGGGCTATCCTCCGTATTTTGGCGAGGCCTCTCGCGAAACCCTAGACAACATCCGGCGGGTAATTGAGGCCAGCACTCAAGCCCAAGCGGCAATTGGGGTTGGCAGCGGCGTCATCAGCACCACCACAGCAATGGATGCGGCGGAAGCAGGCGCAGCCGTAGCCATCTGCATCACCTCGCCGAGCGATTGCTTTGATCCCGCTTTGCAGGCGCAGGCGATTGACGGCATCAACGACATTATTAAAGGCCGAGTCGGGCATCATATTGACTCGCGTTTGTTGGATGGCGATCCGATCGTTGGGGGTTCACCGCTTAACCCAGACGAACAAGCCTTTTGGGAAAATATGCGCGCAGCGTTAGAGAATCCCTCGGATTTTATGGCAGGACTGCCCAGCAGCAGTGCCGCCAGCTATGGCGACCCACACATCATTTCCTTTGATGGGTTGCGCTACAGCTTTCAAACTGTGGGGGAATTTGTGCTGATGCAGTCAGCCGATCGTTTGTTTGACGTGCAGGCGCGACAGTCTCGAATGCCCGGTCGCGATCTGTCGCTGAATACGGCAGTCGCGCTAAATGTGGCGGGCGATCGCGTTGGCTTCTATGTGCAGAATTTTCCCGACGCAGACACCAGCACGCCTCTACGCATCAACGGCAGACCCGTCACCCTGCGCGACAACACCCTGACCCTACCTCGCGGCGGCACCATCACCCGCCTCGGCACGATTCACTACACGGTTACCGGGCCAGGAAAAGAAGAAGCGGTGATTCGCCTAGCGACTGGGCGCGACTTCCCCTTTATCAATGTGGTGGTCAATGCGGCCCAAACTATGCCCAGCTTGCCCCTTTACACCGGGATTTTTGGCAACTTCAACACTCGGGGCGAAGACGATATGCAAACCCGCAGCGGTCGGGTGATCGAACCCCGCTCGACCTATGGCAACGTGAGCAACCTGCTCTCGAGTGTGCTGCCCCGGTCAATTCCGTTGAGAGATGCTGAGACGCTATATTTTGAGCAACTGTCTCGCGAATTTGCCGATAGCTGGCGCGTTAGTCCGGCTGAGTCACTATTCGACTACGCTCCGGGCCAAACCACTGCATCCTTTACTGACCGTGGCTTCCCCAATTCGTTTTTGACGCTGCGATCGCTCACCCCCACTCAAGTCCGTGACGCCGAGCGCACCTGTCAGGCCGAAGCCGTAGACCCCATGTTCTTAGAAGGCTGCATTTTTGATGTAGGTCTGACGCAAGACAACAGCTTCGCCAGCGCTGCTGGCAACCTCGTGCTAAATCAAGTCACAGACCGCCTTTTAGATGAGGTGCAGGATCGAATTCCGGTTCCCATCCCGCGCCGTCGTCGTCCTGGTATTCGCCTACCGTTCTAGCGCCGCGCCGTTTTTGCATGTTGTATCAATTCCGAAAATTTGGGCCATAACTGGGGGCAAGGAGGCTTCGACCCCGTGTGAGGAACTCAGTTTTCCACCCCCCTCCTCAAACAATTCGTCGTTCTGATTTAGAGAATTAATATGTAAAGATGTGTCGACTTGCTGACTTAAGACTTTAGGCGGTGCGAAGGGCCGAAACGTTGCGCCGCTGAAGCTGATGCATGTGATTGAACAACTGCCAGCAGTAAGGCTCTGGAAGCCCACAGGTGGTAGCACCCCGCATCACCACGTTAAAGTACCAGTCGTTGGGGGCATGTTCTTCGAGGGTCTTTTCGACCACGGTGTAGGTGCGGACGTTGCGATAGGTGCGACCCCGATGCTGGACGGTGATCAGCGCGTGGGTGTAGCCCTCTTCTCGTTCATCGAGGCGATCGCTCAACCGCATCGGCAGCCGATACAACACCCCCTCGACCGAGGCTTGAGCCTCTGGCACCACATCCAGCACGCCGCAATTGCGAAAGCGCGATCGCCGGAAGAACCCGAGTCGATAGTCTCTTAGGGTTCCGTGACCGATGACATAGGGATGAGTGGCTTCTCCGAGCGATCGCTTCAAGTCTACTGGGCACATGCAGGAGCCATAGGCGAAATAGTAAAACCACGGCTCTGAGTCAGGGGTATGACGTGAAATCTCGGCAGCAGATGGGTGAAATGCAGGGAGTTGGCTCATGGGCAACAAGGGATGTCAGGTTGGCCTAATGCTTGCCTAATGGCATAGCCGAAATTGTACTCTATGAGTTCACCTAAGCCCACTTTCTCGACGGGATTACCGTAGATTCTGATTGGAGCAAGTGGAGGATGACTCCAGCATTTAGAGGCTCTGTGCAATCTAACCCCAAGAAAAATGGTCTTATAAAGCAACGGCAGAGCAGGCGGGGTCTAACGCTTCACTATGACTTGAGCAAAAGAGCCGCGAATAGAGTGGGCTGGAATGCTGGCGTGGGCGTCTCAAAAAAGCTCACTGAAACTGAATTTTGAACATGTGAAACAGTTCACCTGCTTTTTGTCTGACGATTTTGCCTTGCGATTGCTTGATTAGGGCCTTCCAGTCGTCTAAAGAGTCGAGGTTAACCTCTGCGCCCAAGTAAGTTTCGAGGATGGCCCAGTTCTCAGACAGTGGGGCATTGGGGTTGAGGACGTCAAACACAAAGACGCCTTCGGGTTTGAGCACGGCTCGCACCGCCTGCATCACCTCTTGCCAATACTCCAGTGGATAATAGCAACTAAAGCCTGTGGCGATCGCCCCATCAAACTGCAAGTCACCGTAGTCCAACGTATGCGCCGGTGCAACTACAGCGCCTTTAAACAGCTTGGAGTTGAGCTGAGACCCGCGAGAGTTAAGAGTATTGCAGGCAAAATCGCTGATATCTTGCCCATAAAAATAGGCATCCCATTCGCGCCAGGGATAAATGAGAAAGCTCACGCCACAGCCCAAGTCGAGCAGCCGCTGGTTTTTCTTTGGCTTGAGCAATTCCCAAAACGGCGAGGCGAGTTTCGCGGCCAGCAGACCGGCCTGCCATTCTTCGTAGACCGGCATGGCCTTGACTTCATCGGGTAGATCAAACGGCTCTCGCTGAAATTCTTTGTTGTAGCGTAGAGCGATCGCCGCAATCTGTGCATGCCAGCGATCGCCCCCAGACTGTGACCGTGCTGCGGAGAGAAACCCCGACAGATTGCCATCCGCAGCCTGCTTCCCAGAAGAACGCGCCATGAATCTACTGCCTCGTATAGGGCGTTATTCGGTGATACTCTTGCTTGGAATACGCGAAGCCACTGTATAGGTCTGCGGTTTGCAGCAACAGAGTCAACCCAAATAACTTGCCTATACCTTAGCCTTTCAACGCGCGGTTAAAGTTTTGCCGATAGGAAGAATTAAAAATCAGCACAGGCCACGCCATCGTTAGCATCAGACGATTCGTGCTGAAATTGGTACGGTTAAATCCTTTCCAAAACTTAACGGACCCCCACCCGTAGCCCGCCAAAGCCAGTAATACTAATAATCCCATGATCGCCCTCCACCAGTGCCAGGTTTCTTCTAGTGTACGCCAGGAAGCGGAGTAGATTCGGCAAGAACGTTCCCAAAAAACCGAACCCTCCTAGGAGGGATATCTCGCTCTTAACAGGCAGAAAACGCGACCTTCTTGCATTCAGGTCGAAAAATTCCGACATAACCCGGATGCTCCCGGATATTTCTGTCACAGTTGAAGGGGATGGTGTGTACCCTGCGGTGGTGCACCCTGTCATGCAGATTCATGCAGATTAGGCTGGGGCGTTAGGAGGAACCATGAGAGCAGTGCTAATGGCAGGAGGATCGGGAACACGGCTACGGCCACTCACCTGTGATCTGCCCAAACCAATGGTGCCGATTCTAAATCGCCCTATCGCTGAGCACATCGTTAACTTACTGCGGCGGCACGACATTACAGAAATTATCTCCACGCTGCATTATTTACCTGATGTCATGCGTGACTATTTCTTAGACGGCAGCGACTTTGGGGTGCAAATGACCTATGCCGTTGAAGAAGACCAGCCTCTGGGCACAGCGGGCTGTGTTAAAAACGTAGCAGAGTTGCTGAATGAGACGTTTTTGGTGATCAGTGGCGACTGCATCACTGACATTAATTTGACTGAGGCGATTCGCTTTCATCACGAGCGCGGGTCTAAGGCCACGCTCGTGCTAGCACCTGTTGCAAATCCGCTAGAGTTTGGCGTAGTGATTGTGGATGAGCAGCAGCGCATCCGCCGCTTTTTAGAAAAGCCTTCCACCAGTGAAATTTTTTCCGATACGGTGAACACTGGCATCTATATTTTGGAGCCGGAACTGTTGGATGTGCTGCCCGCAGGTCAAGAAGCCGACTTTTCCAAAGACCTGTTTCCGCTGCTGCTGGAAAAAGGGGTGCCCATGTATGGCTATGTGGCACGGGGCTACTGGTGCGATGTGGGCAATCTGGTGGCCTATCGCGAGGCGCACTATGCGGCACTGCATCGGGAGGTGCGGCTAGAAATTGGTTATGAGGAGCGATCGCCCGGCATTTGGATCGGGCAAAATACCCACATTGACGCCAGCGCAGCGATCGAGACGCCAGCGCTGATTGGCAGCAACTGCCACATCGGAGCGCGGGCACAGATTGATGCGGATACAGTAATTGGCGACAACGTCACCATTGGGGCTGACGCCGACCTCAAGCGCCCTGTGGTGTGGAACGGTGTCACTATTGGGGATGAAGCCCATCTGCGGGCTTGCGTTGCGGCTCGGGGCACTCGCATTGACCGTCGCGCTCATGTGCTGGAAGGGGCTGTGGTGGGGTCGCTGTCAATTGTGGGAGAAGAAGCGCTAATTAATCCCGATGTACGGATATGGCCGAGCAAGCGGATCGAACCGGGGGCGATCGCCAACATGAACCTAATTTGGGGCCATGCCGCCCACCGCAACCTCTTTGGGCAGCGGGGTGTCTCAGGGCTGGCGAACGTTGATATCACCCCTGAGTTTGCAGTGCGACTGGGTGCAGCCTTTGGGTCTACCCTTCAGCCTGGGTCGCAGGTGAGCGTCTCTCGCGATCAGCGCAATATCTCTCGCATGGTGTCGCGATCGCTCATCTCGGGTCTGATGTCGGTAGGCGTGCATGTGCAAAACTTAGAGGCCACCGCTATACCCCTAGCGCGTGCCGTAGCGCCCGTGCGCAATGTGGCGGGTGGCGTCCATGTGCGCGTGCATCCTGAGCGATCTGATCACATCCTGATTGAATTCTTTGATAGCAAAGGCATCAACCTGTCCAAATCGCGTGAGAAGAAAATCGAAGGCGCCTACTTCAAAGAAGATTTTCGCCGCGCCCAAATGCAGGAAATCGGCAACATCGTGTATGTGGATCAAGCCACAGAAATTTACTGCACCAGCTTTGAGCGGATGCTGGATGTAGATTCCGTCCGCAGCAGCAACTCTAAAGTAGTAGTGGACTATGCCTATGCCGTATCCGGCGCTGTGCTCCCCACGCTCCTGGCAAAGTTTGGCTGCGACGCTGTTGTGCTCAACGCCAGCCTCAACCAGACCGTGCCCACCATCTCTGACCGCGAAGCCCTGCTCAGTCAGCTGGGTCACGTGGTCGAAGCGCTCAAGGCCAACTTTGGTGTGCAGGTGTCGGGCAACGGCGAGCAGTTAATTTTGGTAGATGAAGGCGGTAGCCCCATTCGAGGTGAACTGCTAACCGCACTGATGGTGCACATGAGCCTATTGCAGAATCCTCGTAGCACCGTGGTTGTGCCCGTTAACTCGTCTAGTGCTATCGAGCAGATTGCCCGACGGCACAATGGCGAAGTGATTCGCACGAAGGTGAACCCCACTGCGCTGATGGAAGCCTGTCACACCAATCCCAATGTGGTGCTGGGGGGCAGCGGCGAAATGGGATTCATCTTTCCACAGTTGCATCCCGGCTTTGATGCCATGTTTTGCATTGCCAAGCTCATCGAACTGCTCTCTCGGCAAGATCATCAGCGCTATGGCGGGCAGATTCGCACCTTGGGGCAAATTCGCGCTGAGCTGCCTCAGGTTTGCCACAAGACCCTGACCGTGCGCTGTCCTTGGACAGCGAAGGGATCGCTCATGCGACACCTGGTTGAAACCCACGCGAGTGAGACGATGGAACTGATTGACGGGGTGAAAATCTTTAGCCCCCAGCGGGATAGCTGGATTTTGATTTTGCCCGATGCTGGTGAACCCGTGGTGCATCTCTATGCCGACAGCAGCGATCGGGGCTGGGTTGACGAAACTCTGAAGGAATATCGCTTACTGGTTCAAGTCTTTGTGGATCAGGAGAGGGGTGTAGAGGCGTCAGCAACCGACCTGGCCGGGGTAGAACGCTAGGGGCTGTCATCAATTAGCCTCTGATATCCCAGAAATCAACAGTCACAGCCCCTAGCCTCGTTTTTGGGTCGGGCGTGGCAACGCTCATAGCATCAGGCGTTTGGTCGGAATTGATGACACGCCCTAGTCTTGGCTGTCCTCCATGCCTTTGCGTAGTTTGGGCTCAGGGGGGCGGTAGGTGAGGCGTTTGCTGGTGGTGAGTTGCATCCCCACTAGCAGTTCGGCAAACCGGACGCCCGCAGCAACGGGATCCACACAGGGAACCCCGAGTCGCTGCGATAGCGCTGCTTCCATGCCACCCATGCCCGCACAGCCGAGGATGATGGCTTCGGCATGGTCGGCTTGTAGCGCCAGGCGGCCTCCCTGTTCTAGGCCTTGGAGCACGGCGTCGGGGTTTTCGTCACAGTCTAGGACGGGCATATCGACACAGCGAATTGATGCACAGCGATCGCCCAACCCGGTTTTTTTTACCACATGCTCCACCATGTGGTAGCTGCGGGCCAAGGTGGTGACGACTGACCACCGGGGGGCGATCGCATTGGCGGCATACATTGACGCTTCGGCAATGCCCACAACTGGCTTCGTTGTCATCTCGCGCACTGCATCGATCCCCGGATCTCCCCAGCACGCGAGGACAATGGCATCACTTTCAGCGTCATGCTGCCGCACCAGCTTTAGCACTTCGGGAATTGCCAGATACTCATCATAAAAGCTCTCGATTGACACTGGGCCGCGCGCCGGATTCATCGCCGTGATCTCCGTACTAGGAGCAGCGTGGGCCTTGGCGATCTGCCCGATGGCAGCCGTCATGGTCTCGGTCGTGTTGGGGTTGATCACAGTGATCCGCATAGGTTATGTCGCATCGGTTGAGTGTGCATTTATTCCTAGCCATTGGAGCCAGCAGCCAAGCGTGGTATCGTCCAGTCGTGAGTCTGATTACGTGATGATATCTCCATGAGCTTTGACCTTGTAAACCTGGATTCGCTGAGCGCTTTATACCTGCAAATGCAGGCGATGGTGCTGGAGTTTGGGCTGCGTTTGATTGCGGCGATCGCCATCTTTGCCATCGGTCGGTGGATCGCCAAACAACTGCGCCGCCTAATCAAGCGGCTGATGAACCGCACCCCCCTCAATCCCAACCTGATCTCCTTCACCAGCAACTTTGCCGAATACGGAATCACCGCCTTCGTAATTCTGGCCGCGCTGGGCCAACTCGGCATCGAAACCACATCACTCGTCGCCATCTTGGGTGCTGCGGGTCTGGCAGTAGGGCTAGCGTTGCAAGGGTCTCTCTCCAACTTTGCAGCCGGGCTGCTGATTGTGTTCTTCCATCCGTTTCGAGTGGGCGACTGGATTGAGGGCGGCGGCGAATCAGGGTTTGTGGAAGATATCCAGCTCTTTACCACCATGATGCGCCGGCTCGACAACAAAACCGTCATCATCCCCAACAACAGCCTTACGGCTAACAATATCGTTAACTATTCCACTAAGGGAGTTCTGCGGGTTGATCTGGTGGTGGGCGTGGCTTACCACGAAGATATTGACCGCGTCAAGCAGGTGATTACGGCCGCACTGGCACAAGACGACCGCATCCTGCAAGACCCGCCGCCCATGATTGGCGTGCTAGAGCTGGCAAACAGCAGCGTCAACTTTGCCGTGCGCCCCTGGACGCGCACCGAACACTACTGGCCCGTCTATTTCACGGCCTATGAAAATATCAAGAAAAAGCTAGATGCTGAGGGTATCTCCATTCCCTTTCCGCAGCGCGATGTCTATCTTTATCAGAAAAATTCGGGATAAGGGCTTACTTCACCTGCACGCAGCGTCCCACAGACACTTGCTATTGACTCAGCGCTCGTAGTAAAACGACTACAATCAATGCAGCTTGGGACATTGCTTTCGTCAGACGTAATTTCTCAAGCTGAACTAAACTTTATTGGTTATAAGAGGCCGCGCTATAGGTAGATCCTATCAAGGTAATCATTTTAACTTTGGCACTACCTGTAGCGTCGCTAATATTATTTCCAATTAAGTCTACTGATAAATCTGTGCCATGAAGAGTCATGGTTCAAACTTGATAGTTCAAACTATGGTTTTGCCGCCATACAGCGGTGTATGAGCAAACGAGTAGGATGAAGCACTCCCAACCGTCAAACCAGACTGTTTTAGCCCACGTTTTAGCCCACGTTTTAGCCCAATTGTGTGAGGTACGCCATTTTTATGAACACGCTATTGATTTATCCTATTTTTCCTCCCACGTTTTGGTCCTATGACAAAATTTTGGAACTTATTAATCGCAAGGTGTTGCTGCCTCCGTTGGGGCTCATCACTGTCGCTGCTATCCTGCCGCAAGAGTGGAACTTCAAGCTGGTCGATCGCAACATTCGCCCAGCTACCGAAGAAGAATGGGACTGGGCAGATTTGGTCATCATCTCTGGCATGATTGTGCAAAAAGGCGACATGCTGGCTCAGGTGCGCGAGGCCAAGCGCCGCGGCAAGCTCGTTGCTGTGGGCGGCCCCTATGCCACCTCTGTGCCCCACGAAGTGGAAACTGCGGGCGTCGATTTCTTGATTTTAGATGAAGGCGAAATCACGCTACCCATGTTTGTGGAGGCGATTCAGCGAGGTGAGACCAGCGGCACGTTTCGCACCAGCGAAAAGCCCGATGTCACCACCACACCCATCCCTCGCTATGATCTGCTAGAGCTAGATGCCTACGATTCTATGTCGGTGCAGTTTTCGCGTGGGTGTCCCTTTCAGTGTGAGTTTTGCGACATTATTGTGCTGTATGGGCGCAAGCCGCGCACCAAAGACCCAGCGCAGCTTCTAGCCGAGCTGGACCATTTGTATGAGCTGGGCTGGCGGCGCAGTGTGTTTATGGTGGATGACAACTTCATTGGCAACAAGCGTAATGTAAAGCTGCTGCTGCATAAACTAAAGCAGTGGATGGCCGACCACCAGTATCCGTTTAGCTTTGATACCGAAGCGTCGATCGATCTGGCACAAGACCCAGAACTGCTGGAGCTGATGGTGGAAAGCGGTTTTAAGGCGGTGTTTTTGGGTATCGAAACGCCTGATGAAGACAGTCTGCAGCTCACCAAAAAGTTTCAGAACACGCGCAGTTCTTTGACAGAGTCTGTAGAAACCATTATTCGAGCAGGGCTACGCCCTATGGCTGGCTTCATCATTGGATTTGATGGAGAAAAAGCGGGAGCGGGCGATCGCATCGTTCGATTTGCCGAGTTGGCGGCTATTCCCTCCACCACATTTGCCATGCTGCAAGCCTTGCCTAACACGGCTCTGTGGCATCGCCTCAAAAAAGAAGGCCGACTGCGCGACAACGCCGATGGCAACATCAACCAAACCACGTTGATGAACTTTACTCCCACGCGCCCGTTAGAAGATATTGCCACTGAATATGTTGAGGCATTTTGCGCCCTCTATGACCCAGTGCGCTATCTCGACCGCACCTATCGCTGCTTTATGATCATGGGTGGCCCCAGTTGGTCGGCCCCGGCGAAGTGGCCCGAGTGGGTGCTGGTGAAAGCGCTGCTGATTGTGATCTGGCGGCAAGGGTTTAAGCGCGAGACCCGCTGGAAGTTCTGGCATCATCTGTTCAGCATTGTGCGCCATAACCCCAAGGTGGCAGATTTATACCTGTCAGCTTGTGCTCACAATGAGCACTTTTTGGAATATCGCCAGATTGTCCGCGAGCAAATTGAATCACAACTGGCGGAATTTAAGCGGCAAGAGATGCAGGCTGTTCCGGCTGAGGTTGCCTCAGCAGATGAGAATGAAGTGGCGATCGCCTCATAGTGTTCGGGTTAGCTAGTGCGGGTTTGGGGACTGTCGTCTCACTGTCTCTTTATCTAGGCGCATCACCATCCCGGATAGAAGGATGGCTGTGGTCGCACCCTATGAAGTGCTCGGCTTAGTGCGACTCCTATGCTCTGAAATTGGTATGGGATAGGGTTGAATAGATAATTATAGACCTGAGTTCGACCGTTAAAAAGCGGCTTGTGGCAGGGCTTTAAGCTCATCATCTGGGATGCCCAACGATGGCTTGTCGGGGTGGTAGGCGTAGGCAATCAGGCCCGAGACCAGGTTGACGAGAA
>JAESGQ010000063.1_pt1 | contig 49997 bp, 48 predicted proteins | sample 9266251 | NCBI WGS metagenome assembly JAESGQ01 (sample SAMN17056778, study PRJNA650883) | algae metagenome | isolation source: Kaiparowitsia implicata GSE-PSE-MK54-09C and co-occurring heterotrophs from... | place: USA: Kaiparowits Plateau, Grand Staircase Escalante National Monument, UT ... | reverse complement strand
CTGGCCGGCATGAAAGACTCCAAGGTGATCGTTGCGATCAACAAGGACGAAGAAGCGCCGATCTTCCAGGTAGCCGATTACGGTCTGGTAGCTGATCTGTTCGAAGCAGTACCTGAGCTGGAGAAACTGGTTTAAGCCGGTTTTCCTAGTGCAGAAAAAACCCGCTCACTGAGCGGGTTTTTTATTGCCTACATTTTGGCGCTAATCCGGCAGTGCTTGGAGAAATGCCCGGTAGTGCTGTGCGGTCAGTTCCGCCCGCTCAATCATTGGTGCATGGCCGGTATCCGCCAGGATAACTACGCTGGGCTTGCGCAGCAGGGGCTGCATGACCTCGACGCTGGATACGTGCAGCGCCCGATCTTCTGCGCCCCAGATGATCAGCGTGGGTGCCTGGATCTTCGGCAGCTCCGGTTCCAGCGGGATATAGCGTTCGATCAGGTGGGCGAATACCTGGTCATAGTGGGCGCTGTTGGCGATGGCCTGCTCGGCGAAATAGCCCTTGAGCGATTCCGGCAGGTAGGGCGGCTGCACGAAAATAAAGTCGAGCAGGCGCTGAAAATCCTCGGGGCTTTTCACCACCAGCGGATTAGACTCGCCGCGCTGCAGCCATTGCATCAGCTCGCTAGGCTGCGGCGATGTGATGCCGGCATTGTCGAGTAGCGCCAGAGAGCGGGTTCTGTGCGGATAGCGCGCGGCATACAGCGCACTGATATGCCCGCCCATGGAGTTGCCGATCAGGTGCAGCTGCTCAACTCCCAGAGCATCAATCACGCTGGCCAGGCGCTCGGTCTGGGTGCCTACATCGTAACTGCCGACTGGTTTATCACTGGCGCCAAAACCTGGCAGGTCGAGGGCTATAACCCGGTAATCCTGGCTGAGATGCCGGGCGAAACGCAGCCAGTTGTCCTTGTTGGCGGCAAAGCCATGCACCATCAGGACGGTTTGTGCGCTGCTTGGGCCGCCCTCGTAGTAATGAATGCTAAGATCGCCCACGCTGATCTGCTTGAGACTCAGCCCGGCGCGTTGTCGCTCCACCAGCTGTATGCTCGTCAACAAGGCGGCGGGTGACAGGTAGAGCAGGGCTGCAGTGCCGGCGAGCAGTAGCATCAAGGCTGCGATCAGTTTTTTCATGGATAGTCTTTATCGCGAATTCGTATGGATGCGTATTAAGCTAGCATGATTCCAGATGTCTCCCGATGTGTGGCCGCAGACGCCCATCCAAGGTTAAGTCGAGAAGTCGCCAATGCTTGAGCGTGGTTTATATAGGTCGTTTCTCCTGCTGTTCGCAGCGCTGCTGATGCCGGCTTTAACCGTTGCCGCAGGCAAGTGCGAACGCCTGGTGGCGACCGGTAATCCGGAGTACCCGCCATATCTCTGGCGTGACCCGCAGAATCCTCAACAACTGATCGGCGCCAATGCCGACCTGCTGCAGCACCTGGCCAAAGAGCTGGGCGTGGTGGTGGACATCATCTATACCGGGCCTTGGTCACGGGCACAGGATGAAGTCAGAACCGGCCGCGTTGACCTGATAGCCGGTGCCTTCCTGACCCTGCCGCGCCTGGAAGTCATGGATTACGTGCATCCGGCGTTTTTCTACACCCCAAGTGTGGTGTGGGTGCATCGCGGCGCCGAGTTCCCCTATGCCGGCTGGGATGACCTGCGCAATCGCACTGGCGATACCTTGGTTAACAACAGTTTTGGCCAGACATTTGATGCCTACGCCAAGAGCAATCTGACTCTGGAAGGCGTTGCCAGTCTGACTCAGGCGTTCCAGAAGCTCTTGCTGGGGCGTACCGACTATGTGCTTTACGAGCGTTATCCGGGGCAGGCTTTGGCCGATAGCCTGGGCATGCAGGACGATCTGCTGGTGCTCGATCCACCGATCTCCAGCGAAGGTTTGTACCTGACGTTGTCGCATAACTCGGCCTGCAACGATGCGTGGCTGCGCGGCATGCTGGCGAAGAAAATGAACGAGGCAGTCGCCAGCGGTTTGCCGGACGTCTTGCTGCAGCGCAATCTGCAGCGCTGGAAAGATCAACAGCTCACACCCACCGGTGATGCTGAACAGTAGGGAAATTCTGTGATTTATCGACGTATCTGTGCGGCCTTGCTGCCGCTCATGCTCAGCGCCTGTGCATCCGACCCCGCGCCCAATGAGCAGCTGCGCTTGACCGAACAGGCGCTCAGCCAGGCCAAGGCGCTGGGTATTTCTGCCGAGCAATCGGCCTCGCTGCGCCTCGCTGAGGAAAAATTCGCTTTAGCGCAAACGGCCATGCAGGACGAGGATTACAAACAGGCGCGGGTGTATGCCGAGCAGGCTGAGCTGGATGCGCGGCTGGCCGAAGCTGAGCACCTGACCGAGAAAAGCCAGCAGCAACTGGCCGAGCTGAGCAACGCCATCAATCGCTTGCGCAAACAGCTGGGGGGCTTGCAATGAAGCATGCTCAACAAAGCCTGTTGGCGATTTTCGCGGCTGTATTGTTGACCGGCTGCGCCTCATCGCACAGCTCCAGCGACCAGGCGCTGCAGGGCGCACACGCGGCTTTCCAGCAGGTCAAGGAAGATGCTGACGTGCTGCGTAGCGCGCCCAAAGACCTGATTCGCGCCGGCGAGTCGCTGGCCAAGGCTGATCGCCTGTCGAGCTACTGGGGCAGCGCCGATGATGTCAGCCACTATGCCTATCTCAGCCAGCAGTACAGTGCGATTGCTGGGCAGAAGAGCACGCTCAATCTGAATCAGGAGCGCGCGGTCAAACTGGAGCTGGAGCGTCAGCGGCTGCAGTTGGCCCTGCGTGAGGCCAAGCTGCTCAGCGTGCAGGACCAGAGTAACTGGCTCGAAGAGCAGATGGTCAGCCTGGCCACGATCCAGAGCGAGCGCGGCCTGGTGATGACCCTGGGCGATGTGCTGTTCGATGCCGGCCACAGCGACCTCAAGGCTTCAGCCAACCGCACGGTGCTGAAACTGGTGCAGTTCCTTCAGCTCAACCCCCGGCGCATCGTGCGGATCGAGGGTTATACCGATAGCCGTGGTGATGCCCAGGAAAACCTCGAACTGTCCCGTGCTCGTGCCCAGGCAGTGGCCGATGTACTGGTCGATCTGGGCATCGATGGCAAACGCATCGAAGTGCAGGGCCATGGCGAGAGCTTCCCTGTCACCGAAAACGCCTCGGCCAAAGGTCGGGCGCAGAACCGCCGGGTGGAGATCGTGTTCTCTGATGAGCAAGGTAACTTAGGCTCGTCACGCTAAGCTTTCTGCCATTAAAAGCCTCGGTTAGCCGGGGCTTTTTATTGCCTGTCATGTGGGCGAGCTAACGACTACGGGGTGTCTTCAGGTGCAGTGGCACAATCCGCTCAATAAATGATTGAACCGTTACAGTCCTGGCAGATTGGCACTGTATCGCCCACAATTCAGTGAGCTGTACCGGTGCAATTATAAAAGCCCGGTTTACTGTTACGGTTCAGTCAAGCAGGAACGCGGTCATGACCAATCTGTTGCTTTATCAGCGCATTGCCCAGCAGCTGGCGGAAGACATCCGCCGTGGCGTCTACCAGCCCGGTGAGCGTGTGCCTTCGGTGCGTAAGATGAGTGCGCAGCTCAGCGTCAGCCACGCCACTGTTCTGCAGGCTTACGCCAATCTGGAAGATCAGGGCCTGATTCGCGCCCGCCCGCAGTCAGGCTTCTATGTCCACCAGACCCCAGCCCTGACCGCGCCCACTCCCGATATTGCCCGCGTAGAGCGGCCTGGCTTGGTCACGCGCAGCAGCATCATCAATCAGGTGCTTACCGAGTCGCGTCGCGAAGGCGTGTTTCCCCTCGGCGCAGCGGTGCCGCATGTGGATTACCTGCCGGTGCGCGCGTTGCACCAGCAACTGGCCAAGGTCACCCGTTTTCACAGTGCGCGGGCTTTCAGCTATATGTTCAGCCCGGGTTTTGAGCCGCTGCGGCGCCAGGTGGCGATTCGCATGCGCGATGCCGGCGTGGTGGTTGACCCGACTGAAGTAGTGATCACTCACGGCTGTGTGGATGCCCTGCAGATGAGCCTGCGCGTGCTGACCAAACCGGGTGATCTGATCGCCGCTGAGTCGCCGACCTATTACGGCCTGCTGCAACTGGCTGACCTGCTCGGCCTGAAAGTTATCGAAATTCCCAGCGACCCGACCACCGGCATCAGCCTGGAAGCCCTGCAACTGGCGGCCAACCAGTGGCCGATCAAGGCGCTGGTACTGACCGCGCGGTTGAGCAACCCGCTGGGCGGCACCATTCCCGAAGAGCGTCAGCGCCAGTTACTGCGTCTGGCCGGTGATTACGATATCCAGATCATCGAAGACGATATCTATGGCGAGCTGATGTTCGAGCAGGGCCCGACCAAGGCGCTCAAATCCCATGATCGCGAAGGGCGGGTGGTGTATTGCTCGAGCTTCTCCAAGACCCTCTCACCCGGTGTACGCATCGGCTGGATTGTCGCCGGCAAGTATCAGGATGAAATCCAGCGCCTGCAGACCTTCAGCACCCACTCAGCGTGCAGCGTGACGCAGATGGCGGTAGCGGCCTATCTGGAGAATGGCGGCTACGACCGCCACCTGCGCTTTATCCGCCAGGAGTACCGAAAGAACCTCAGCGCCTTCCAGCTGGCGGTGCAGCAGTATTTTCCCGAAGGCACACAGATGAGTCGGCCCAAGGGCGGCTTTATTCTGTGGGTCAGCTTGCCAGCGCGGGTCAATACCAAGGACCTGCACGTACGCGCCCTGCAGCAGGGCATCAGCATTGCGCCGGGGTTGATCTTCAGTAATACCGAGCAGTTCAACCACTGCATCCGGCTGAACTGCGGCATCCCGTGGAACCGCGAAGCCGAGCGCGCGCTGATGACCTTGGGCATGCTGGCCGGGCAGCTGTGTCAGGAAGGCGCTGCGAGTTTTTAACAGCGGCTTAACCCGATTTAGCCAAGGGCTGCGTCTACCTGAGCGAATGGTTTGTTCGATCGCTCAGGAGATGCGCCCATGTCTACTTACCCCGTATTGCTTACCCGTCCTCTGCTTGCCGGTTTTGCCGCAGGCGTATTGATCAGCCTTGGTGCGTGCAGTGCCGCCAATCCCGAAGCGCCGACCACCGAGGCTGGCAGCCCACAGCTGAGCGATCAGGCCCATAAGCGTGAACGTGCCGAATTGCATGAACAGCTGGCCGCTGCACCCGCTGAACTGCAACGCAAAAGCCAGGTGGCGGGCGGCGCCGTGATGCCCAGCGTGGCCTATGCGCCGATGCCGATGTCTGTGCAGGCCGATGCCTTGCCGCCGGGCTACCGTGACGAGAGCCGCGAGCAGTATCAGAAACTGGCCGACAACCCGGTGCATGCTGTGGCCGAGACCCCGGTGTCGACCTTTAGCATTGATGTGGATACCGGCAGCTACGCCAATGTGCGGCGTTTCCTCAATGGCGGGCAGTTGCCGCCGCAGGATGCGGTGCGCCTGGAGGAGCTGGTCAACTACTTCCCCTACGCCTATCCGCTACCGAAGGGCGATGTACCGTTTGGCGTGCACACTGAGCTCGCGGCCACACCGTGGAACCCCGAGAGCCGCCTGCTGCGTATCGCCATCAAGGCTTCGGATCTGCGGGTAGACGAGCTGCCGCCGGCCAATCTGGTGTTTCTGGTGGATGTCTCCGGCTCGATGGATCGCCGCGATGGCCTGCCCATGGTGCAAAGCACCTTGAAGCTGCTGGTCGAGCAGTTACGTGCTCAGGACAAGGTATCGCTGGTGGTCTATGCCGGCTCCTCCAGCGTGGTGCTGCAGCCAACATCCGGCAGTGATAAAGGCAAGATCCGCGCGGCTATCGACCAGCTTACGGCGGGCGGCTCAACCGCCGGCGAGTCGGGCATTCAGCTGGCTTATCAGCAGGCGCAGCAGGGCTTTATCGACGGCGGGATCAACCGCATCCTGCTGGCTACCGATGGCGACTTCAATGTCGGCATCAGTGATTTCGAGACGCTCAAGCAACTTGCCGCCGACAAGCGCAAAACCGGCGTTTCCCTGACCACCCTGGGCTTTGGCACCGACAATTACAACGAGCAGTTGATGGAACAGTTGGCCGACGCTGGCGACGGTAACTACGCCTATATCGACAACCTGCGCGAGGCGCGTAAGGTGCTGGTTGATCAGCTCAGCTCGACCCTGGCAACGGTGGCCAGCGACGTGAAGATCCAGGTTGAGTTCAACCCGGCCGAGGTCAGCGAGTACCGCCTGCTGGGCTATGAGAACCGTGCGCTGAAACGTGAGGACTTCAGTAACGACAAGGTCGATGCCGGTGAAATCGGCGCGGGCCACACGGTAACCGCGCTGTATGAAGTGGTGCCGGTGGGCGGCAAGGGCTGGCTGGAACCGCTGCGCTATCAGCAAGCGGCCAAGGCGGACAGCCCGGCGGGCGAACTGGCCTGGCTGCGCATTCGCTACAAGACGCCAGGGCAGGGCGTCAGCAAGCTGCTAGAGCAACCGATTCAGGCCAACGATACGCATGCTATCAGCCAGGCCAGTGAAGACCTGCGCTTTGCCGCTGCCGTGGCCGCCTTCGCTCAGCAGCTCAAGGGCGATACCTACACCGGGCGTTTCAGCCTGGCCGACAGCGCCGAGCTGGCGCGCAATGCCAAGGGCGATGACCGCTTCGGTCTGCGTGGCGAGTTCGTACAGCTGGTGGAACTGGCGCAGAGTCTGCAAACTGCGACGACCCGTTCAACTAGCGCACGAGTACAGCAGTGAATCGACCCCTCACGGATGACGATGCCGCCTTGTTGCGGCGTTACCGCCGCGGTGACTCGGCGGCTTTCGCCGAGTTGTACCAGCGTCATCGGCTCGGCCTGTTTCGTTTTCTGCTCGGCCTGTGTGGCGACCATGCCTTGGCCGAAGAGGTGTTTCAGGACACCTGGATGAGCCTGATCCGCAGCCAGAGCGAACAGCGCGATTGCGTGCTGTTCAAGACCTGGCTGTACCAGATCGGTCGCAACCGGTTGATCGACACCTGGCGCAAGCATGGTCGGCACCAGGCGGGGCATGCTGAGTACGATGAACAGCAGCATGCCCCGCACGACCCGCAGCCGGGACCTGAGCAACAGCTCAGCCTGAGCCGCGATCAGCAGCGTTTAGAGGCCGCTCTGGCGGATTTACCAGCAGAGCAGCGCGAAGTGTTTCTATTGCGTGCCCACGGTGATCTGGAACTGACCGAGATTGCCGAGCTGACCCAGATACCTACAGAAACGGTGAAAAGCCGTTTGCGCTATGCCCTGCAGAAGTTACGTCGGCTGCTGGCTGACCCGGCCGCCGAGGAGTTGTCCGTATGAACCACGATCAACATAGGCTCGATGAACAGGAACGGCAGATGCTGGAGCATTTCCGCCAGCACAGCGGCGGCGAGCCTAGTGCGCAGCTAGATGCGCAGATTCTCGCGGCGGCAAGTGCCGCTATGCGTAGCGCGGCCACAACTGAAGCCAAGCCTGGTCTGAGCGCGCGCCTGCACAACTGGCTGTTCGGCGCAGGTGGTCGGCAACGCTGGTCGGTGGCGTTGGCCGGGGTCGCGTGCCTGGGGATTGGCGTGAGCCTGACCTGGCGCACCTTTGAGCAGGCTCCGGATGCCTTCGATGCCGTGCCCAGCGGCGCGCCGATGGCGCCGGCTGCGGCGAGGATGGCCCCGCAGTCTGCGCCGATACCCGCGCCGCTGGCAGAGTCCGCTGTGGTGGCTGATGAGGCAGAACGCTCGCGTGCGGCGCAGCCTGCTCCGGTGATCCAGGGCTACAGCGCCGATGCCGCCAAGGCCGAGAAGAAGCTTTCGGCCGGTGCCTCCAATCAGCTGTTGCGTGAAGAGTCCGCGGCCGATGCGTTGCATGAGCAACTGCCACAAGCAGCCCGTGCGCCTGCTGTATCAGCCCCCGAAAAAGCGGCAGACGCTGCAGGCAGTCAGGCCGAACAGCAACTGCGCAGCGAGTTGCAACGCTTACTCAAATTGCGTCGCGACGGCTGGACGGACGAAGCCGACGCCTTGCTGTTGCAACTGATGCGCGAGCATCCAAAGCTGGATATCGATGCGCAGTTGCAGCAACTGCAATCGGCTGAATAAGGCTGGGTAGGTCAGTTGCTGGCGGCCATCGACACCGGTGGCCGTCGGCTGATTCTTAGCGCGCTGTTACCTGCCGTACCGATTGCGAGCTTGCCAGCGTAGGGGGGAGGGGCCAGCATAGCGACTTGTGTCACTGCCTTTGTACCTGCCCATGTTGCCTATTCGAAGCCTCGCGCTGCTGCTGACAATGCTGTCACTGGTGGCCTGCGAGCAAAGCACCAACCCTCCTGCAAAGCCCAAGGTTGAAACCGCCAAGGCGCAACCGGCGCAAACCGTGGTTACCAGCAAAGCGGCCAAGGCCGAGCCGGCGCCCGTTGTGAGCAAGCCTGCGCAGCCCAAGGCTGCTGCAGCCAAACCTGCGGCAGCGGCTCCAACCAAGCCGAAACCTGCTGTGGTTGCGAGCAAGCCCGAGCCCACTGAACCGAAAGCGCCGCTGGATCTGAGCCTGCATACCAATGTGTTTGATCCCCTGCAGCCGGTGGCACCGCTCAGCGACCTGTCGATCCCGTTATTGCCGCCTATGTTTGGCGACAAGGATAAGACAGAGGAGCCCTTTCAACTCAATGGCAAGCTGATCACCAACGAGCGCGATGACGACTACTGGCAATCGGTGGAAGGCGCGCAGTTACAGTTCGAGTTCAAGCAGTAGCAGGCAGCGTTGATAGCCAGCCTGCTGCCGGCAATCAGAAGCGATAGGCTTGCTCGCCAATGGCGGCGAACAGCGTTTGATCCAGTGGGGTAAAGCGCTGCTCGCCCGGCAGGCGCACCCACAGCGGCTCCTGCACGGCTGCCGGGTTGTAGGCGGCCTGCTTGAGGTCGGTCTTCTTGTATTTGAAGGTGCCGGTGGTTTCCACCTCGCCGAGCAGGCGGATAAACAGCGGCGCGGCATACACCGGTAATTCTGCATCCAGGTACGCGGCAAGGGCGGCGCTATCCAGTTGCTGGCCTTCACTCAGACGTAGCGCGGCCATGCCACAGCGGCCATTGGTGCCTGGGATTTCCACGCCATACACCACCGCATCCTCGACGCCGGGGAAAGCTCCCAGCACGTTTTCCACCTCGGTGGTGGAGACGTTTTCACCTTTCCAGCGGAAGGTATCGCCGAGACGATCGACGAATTGCGCATGCTTGCAGCCGATGTTGCGCATCAGGTCGCCGGTGTTAAACCAGGCATCGCCCTTCTTGAACACGTTGCGCAGGATCGCCGCTTCGCTCTTGGCCGGGTCGGTGTAGCCGTCGAAGGGCCACTTGGGGCTGATCTCGCTGATCAGCAAACCCGGCTCGCCCTTGTCGGCTTTCTGCAGAAAACCCTTGGCGGTGCGCATCGCGCAGTCGTTCTCCAGGTCATAGCGGACGATGGCGTAGGTGGCGGGGGAGAAGCCCACGGTGTTGTCGAAATTGAATACGTTGGTAAAGCCGATATTGCCTTCGCTGGAGGCATAGAACTCGGTGATCTGCTCAACGCCGAAGCGTGCCTTGAACTCGCTCCAGATTGAGGGCCGCAGGCCGTTGCCGATCATGCAGCGCAGGCTGTTGTGCTTCTCCGCAGCGCACTCGGGTTGGTTGAGCAGGTAGCGACACAGCTCACCGATATAGCCGAAGCAGGTGGCCTGATAGCGCTGCACATCGGGCCAGAAGGCGCTGGCGGAGAACTTGCGGCGCAGGGCGATGGCCGCGCCACCGGCCAGGGCGGCGCTCCAGCACACGGTGACGGCATTGTTGTGGTAGCAGGGCAGGGTCAGGTAAAGCACGTCCTGATTACTCAGGGTCAGGCCGGAATGGCCGAAGCCACCGTAAGCCTTGATCCACTTGCCGTGGCTCATGATCGAGGCTTTGGGCAGGCCGGTGGTGCCAGAGGTGTAAATCAGGAAGCAGGGGTCCTTCATCTGCACTTTGGCGCTGTCGGGCAGGTTATCGCTGGCCTGACTGCGTGCCAGTTGCATCAGATTGATCCAGCCGTCGGGGGCCTGGCCAGCGTCCTGCTGGCAGTCCTGATCGGCCACCCAGTAACGCGGCGTTTGCGGATTATCGAGTTGCTCTACCACCTCAGCGAAGGCCGCCAGCAACTCGTCGCCGATCAGCATAAAACCCGGTTTAACCAAATTGAGGCTGTGGGCCAGCACCTTGCCGCGCTGGGTGGTGTTGACCAGCGCACCGACCGCGCCGAGCTTGCTTAGCGCAGCCAGAATGGCCAACAGCTCCAGGCGGTTTTCCAGCATCACCGCCACCACGCTGCCATGGCGCACGCCTTCGGCCTTGAACGCCCAGGCCAGGCGGTTGGCCCAAGCATTGAACTGGGCATAGCTGAGGCTGCGCGACTCATCCAGCAGCGCCGGACGGTCGGGATGCTGCTGCACAGTGCGCTCCAGCGCCCAGGCCAGCGACAGGTTCTTCTCGCGGTTGCGGATACCGGCGTAATACAGGCCGCGCAGCATGCGCGGTACGCGCGGCAGGTGCTGTGGCAGGCGGGCAAGGAAACGCAGGGGGGAAATCAGATCGGTCTGGCTCATGGCGCTCGCGTTTAGGGTTGTTATACGGGGCGAAGCCCAACTCTAGTCGCCGGCATGCACCCCTGCCATGGCTCTGGCGCAAGCCCGGTAGGGCAGATCGGCAAATAGCGCCGTGCCCGCGTATTGCCAGCGTACTCGGGGCTGTGGCATTAGTTCGATACGCCAGCGCGATTACGCGCTGAACCAGGAGGGTGCGATGAACTTGAACCAAATCACCGTGGCGGTCAGCGATGTGCCGCGCTCTATTCGCTTTTATCAGGGCCTGGGCCTGCAACTGATTGTCGAGAGTCTGCCGGACTATGCACGCTTCTGTTGCCCGGATGGCCAGGCGAGCTTTTCCCTGAGCAAGGTTGCGCAGGTGCCGGCCAGCCAGACGCTGATCTACTTCGAATGCGCGGAGCTGGATCAGACTGTCGCACGCCTGCGGGCCCAGGGCATCGAGTTCAGCATGTTGCCGACCGACCAGCCCTGGCTATGGCGCGAAGCCTATCTGCAGGATCCCGATGGCAATCCTTTGTGCCTATACCACGCCGGTGAGAATCGCTTGAACCCGCCTTGGCGGCTCAAATAAGGCGTCTAATGCACTGCGCCCAGACCCGCTCTAAGGTGAGCGGGCGTTGGTATGGCCTGCCGATTTAGTCGACAAACAGATCGTCCATCAGTTTGCCGGCTGGGTCATAGCGGTACTGCTCGAAGTCGCTCTGGCCCTGTTCACGCAGGATTTCCTCGTCTATCAGCAGGCGTCCGCTGATGCTGCGTTCGCTGCTGGACAGGATGGCGTGGGCGGCATCGGCCATGATCGCCGGCAGGCGTGCGGCCTTCATTACCGCCGGGCCGCCGGCCTCGAACTCGATGGCGGCGGTGGCGATCACCGTCTTCGGCCACAGCGAGTTGACGCTGATGCCGTACTTCTTGAATTCCTCATGCATGCCTAAGGTCAGCATGCTCATGCCGTACTTGGTGGTGGTGTAGGGGCCGTAGTTGGCGAACCACTTGGGGTCGAGGTTAAGCGGCGGCGACAGGCTGAGAATATGGCCCTTGCTCTGCTTAAGGTAGGGCAACGCCGCCTGGCTGCAGACCATTACCGCGCGGGTGTTGATCTGGAACATCAGGTCGAAGCGTTTGGCTTCGAGCTTTTCTACACCGACCAGCTTGATTGCGCCGGCATTGTTGATCAGCGCGTCGATGCCGCCAAAGTGTTCGGCCGCCTGGGTCATGGCGGTTTTTACCGCGTTCTCGTCACGCACATCGACTTGTAGGGCCAGGGCCTTACCGCCGACTTCCTCGACCTCGGCGGCCACCGAGTGGATGGTGCCGGGCAGCTTGGCGTGGGGTTCGGCGCTCTTCGCCGCAATCACGATATTGGCCCCCTCACGCGCGGCGCGCAGGGCGATTTCACGACCGATGCCGCGGCTGGCGCCGGTGATAAACAGGGTTTTGCCTTGCAGTGACATATGCGTGCTCCGTGTCTTGTTGTTATAGGGGCGAGGGCATCAGGCTTCGCTGGCTTCGATTTCCACCAGCAGCTGGCGGTTCTTCACCTGATCGCCACGGCTGACGCCAATTCGCCGTACAACACCGTCGATGCTGGCTTTGAGCGGGTGCTCCATCTTCATTGCTTCCAACACCACCAGCAGCTGGCCCTTGCTGACGCTGGCGCCTTCCTCGACCAATACCTCGACAATCGCGCCGTCCATCGGTGCCTTGACGCTGCCCGAACCGGCGCCGGCAGCGCTGCTGACTGGCAGGTGGGTGATATCAGTGAGCTGCAGATTGCCGTTATGGCCGTACAGCCAGAGGTGTTCGCCGGCCACGTGATAGGCCAAGCGTTGGCGAATACCGTCCAGCTCCAATGTGGCCCAGCGGCCGTCGCTGGCCAGCAGCTTAAGGCTGACCTGCTGTTCGCCAATCGTGGCCAGCAGGCTGGGCTGTGGGCCGTCGCCCAGCACTTGCAGCTCCACGGTAAATGCCTGTTCGCCCTGCTTGAGCAGAAAGCGCCAGGGCGCGCTGCCCGCATTGCGCCAGCCGGAGAGGCCCGGTTGGTGCGCGCGGGCATTGGCCGATTGCTGGAACAGCAGGGCGGCTGCGGCGGCCAGTTCGCTGGCTTTTGGCGGCTGCGGGCTTAGGCTCGGGTCGCTGGCGAAATGCTCGGCGATAAACGCGGTAGTGGCATTGCCGGCGGCAAACTCGGGGTGGCTGAGCAGGTTGGCGAGAAAGCGCTGGTTGCCGTTGACGCCCAGCAGCACGCAATCCTCAACCGCACGCACCAGCTTGCGCCGTGCTTCCTCGCGGGTCGCACCATAGGCGATGACCTTGGCCAGCATGGGGTCATAGAACGGCGTGATGGCTTGGCCTTCGACCAGGCCGTGGTCGATGCGAATGCCGTCGCGCAGCGCCGGCTCCCAGCGCAGTGCGGTGCCGGTTTGCGGCAGGAAATTCTGCGTGGCGTCTTCGGCGTACAGGCGCACTTCCATGGCGTGGCCGGTGAGGCGAATCTCGTCCTGTTTGAGTGGCAGCGGCTGGCCCTCGGCGACGCGAATCTGCCAGGCGACCAGGTCCTGGCCGGTGATCAGTTCGGTGACCGGGTGTTCGACCTGCAGACGGGTGTTCATTTCCAGAAAGAAGAATTCGCCGCTCTGATCGAGCAAAAACTCCACGGTGCCAGCGCCGACGTAGTTCACTGACGCTGCGGCTTTCACTGCCGCCTCGCCCATGGCTTGACGCAGTTCAGGTGTCATTACCGGGCAGGGCGCTTCCTCGACCACCTTCTGGTGGCGGCGCTGCACCGAGCAGTCGCGCTCACCCAGGTAAACGATGCTGCCGTGCTGGTCGCCGAATACCTGGATTTCCACATGGCGCGGCTGGATGACCGCGCGCTCGAGAATCAGCTCGCCGCTGCCGAAGGCATTCTGCGCCTCGGAGCGGGCGGTGCGGATTTGCGCCAGCAACTCGCTGGATTCGTGTACCAGACGCATGCCACGACCGCCGCCACCGGCACTGGCCTTGATCATCAGCGGGTAGCCAATACGCTCGGCTTCACGGCTCAGGGTCTCGTCATCTTGGGCAGCGCCTTCATAGCCGGGAATACACGGCACGCCGGCTTCGAGCATGGCGATCTTCGACAGGCGCTTGCTGCCCATCAGGTGGATGGCTTCCACAGTCGGGCCGATAAATACGATGCCTGCGGCCTCACAGGCGCGGGCGAACTCGGCATTTTCCGAGAGAAAGCCGTAGCCAGGGTGGATCGCGTCGGCCCCGATTTTCTGCGCTGCCTTGATAATGTTGTCGATGACGAGATAGGACTGGTTGACCTGGGCCGGGCCGATGCACACGGCTTCATCGGCTTGCTGCACATGGCGCGCGTCGGCGTCGGCCTCGGAGTAGACGGCCACGGTGCGGTAGCCGAGGTCCTGGGCGGTGCGCATCACCCGGCAGGCGATTTCCCCGCGGTTGGCGATCAGAATTTTGTTAAAGGCGGGCATCTGTGTGCTCCTGCTGGGGTCGTAAGCCTGGCGATCAGGTGATTTGTAGATGGGCTTATTCAGCAGCCCACTTCGGCGCGCGTTTCTGCATAAAGGCCATGGTGCCCTCGATGCCTTCGCCGCCGGTTACCGCTGCAGCAAACTGCTCGGCGGCGCGGTCCAGCAGTGGTCCGAGTGCTTCGTTTTCTGCGGCCAGCAGCAGGGCCTTGGTCTGGGCATTGGCTTGCGGCGCGCATTGGCGTACCTGGCTGAGTACCTGGTGCAAACGGGCGTCGACGGCTTCGCTATCGGCTTCGCTGAAATGCACCAGACCCAGGCGTTCGGCCTCGCTGCCATTGAAGCGGGCGGCGGTAAGAGCCAGGCGGCGGGTCTGGGTTAGGCCGATGCGCCGCACCACAAAGGGTGCGATCTGCGCCGGGAGAATGCCCAGGGTGGTTTCCGGCAGGCCGAACTTGGCGTCCTGTTGGCAGATGGCGATATCCGACACGCAAGCCAGGCCGAAACCGCCGCCCAGCACCGCGCCTTCGAGCACGGCGATCAGCGCCTGTGGGGTGTTCTGTGCTTCTTCCAGCAAGCTGCCGAAGGCGCGGTTAAGGCTGCGGTAGGCGTCGCCACCAGCTGCACGAGCACCGGCCATATCCTTGATATCGCCACCGGCGCAGAAATGCCCACCGGCACCGCGCAGGACAATGGCGCGCACGCGAGGGTCTACGCGCAGGCTTTCCAGCACCGCGCGCAATTCGCTGACCATGGCCAGGCTCATGGCGTTGCGGCTGTCCGGGCGGTTAAGGGTGATGTGCAGTACACCGGCGTCGAGGCTTAGCAGCAGGGTTTCGCAGTTCGGTAGAGCGGCCATGGTCGCGTCCTCAGCCTTTCTTCTTGCCAGGCAGAATGCCCATCAGCTTGCAGATAATGCCGAGCATGATTTCGTCGGCACCGCCGCCGATGCTCACCAGGCGCACGTCGCGGTAGGCGCGGGCCACCGGGTTTTCCCACATGTAGCCCATGCCGCCCCAGTACTGCAGGCAGCTGTCGGTGACTTCACGGCCGAGGCGGCCGGCCTTGAGCTTGGCCATCGAGGCCAGGTTGGTCACGTCGCGGCCGCGCACGTATTGCTCGGTGGCCTGATAAACCAGGGCGCGCAGGCACTCAACTTCGGTCTGCAGCTCGGCCATGCGGAAGTGGATGACCTGGTTGTCGATCAGCGCATTGCCGAAAGTTTTGCGCTCCTTGCAGTAGTCGATGGTGGCGTTGATGCAGTGCTCCAGGCCCTTGATCATGTTGGCCGCACCGAACAGGCGCTCTTCTTGGAACTGCAGCATCTGCATCATAAAACCGGCGCCTTCATGGCCGATGCGGTTGCGCTGCGGCACGCGCACGTTGTCGAAGAACACCTGGGCGGTCTCCGAGCTGCGCATGCCGAGTTTGTCCAGGTGCGGGCTGACCGAAATGCCCGGGGTATTCATCGGTACCATGATCAGCGACTTGTTGACGTGCGGCTTGTCATCGCTGGTATTGGCCAACAGACAGATAAAGTCGGCGGATGGCGAGTTGGTGATCCACATCTTGCTGCCGTTGATCACATAGTCGCTGCCGTCTTTCTTGGCGGTGGTTTTCAGCCCGGCCACATCCGAGCCGGCACCCACTTCGGAAACGCCGATGCAGCCGACCATCTCGCCGGCAATCGCCGGTTTGAGGAATTCTTCACGCAGCTCATCGGATCCGAAGCGCGCCAGCGCCGGGGTGCACATATCGGTTTGTACGCCGATGGACATCGGAATGCCGCCGCAGATGATGGTGCCGAACTCTTCGGCCGCGACGATCGAGTAGCTGTAGTCCAGGCCCATGCCGCCGAACTTCTCCGGCTTGGAGATGCCGAGCAGGCCGAGGTCGCCGGCTTTCTTGAAAATCTCATGGATCGGGAAGCGGCCGTCCTTTTCCCACTGCTCGACGTGCGGGTTGATTTCCTTGTCGACAAAGTTACGGACCGTGCGGCGCAGCTCTTCGTGTTCTTGGGTAAAGATCATTTTTTATTCTCCGAAGGGTTACAGGCGGGCTACGCCGAAAGTGGTGTTTTTAAGCGGACGAACAGCGGCTTCGGCACAGATATCCAGCAGATAGCCGAGCAGCTTGCGCGTATCGCGTGGGTCGATCAGGCCATCGTCCCACAGGCTGGCGGTGCCATAGAGCGCGGTGGACTGGCTGTCGAGTTTCTGTGCGGTGACGGTTTCCAGCATGTCGAGCATTTTCGGGTCGGCTTCTTTGCCTTCCTTCAGGTGTTTTTCCTCGGTGACGATGCGCAGCACCTTGCCGGCCTGGGCACCGCCCATCACGGCGGTTTTGCTGTTGGGCCAGGCGAAGATAAAGCGAGGGTCGAGGCCACGGCCGCACATGGCGTAGTTGCCGGCGCCGTAGGAGCCGCCAACGACGATGGTCAGTTTCGGCACCGTGGCGTTGGCCACTGCCTGAATCATCTTCGAGCCGTGCTTGATCACGCCGAGCTGTTCCGACTCGGTGCCGACCATAAAGCCGGTGGTGTTGTGGAAGAACAGGATCGGCGTGTTGCTCTGCTCGCACAGCTGGATAAATTGCGCCGCCTTGGCCGCGCCTTGCGGGGTGATCGGGCCGTTGTTGCCGATAAAGCCGCACGGCTGGCCTTCGATCTGCAAGTGGCCGCAGACGGTCTGGTTGTCGAACTCGTTCTTGAAATCGAGAAACGCAGAGCCATCGGCGATACGAGCAATGATCTCACGCACGTCGTAGGGCTTCTTGGCATCCGCCGGCACCAGGCCGAGCAGCTCTTCGACCGGATACAGCGGCTCGCTGTAGGCCTTGGCCGGGCGCGCGGGCAGTTGGGCATTCCACGGCAGCATGGCGAGAATTTCCCGGGCGATACGCACGCCATCGGCGTCGTTTTCCGCCAGATATTCGGCGGTGCCGGCGACCTGAGCGTGCATCTCGGCGCCGCCCAGTTGCTCATCGGTGGCGATCTCGCCGGTTGCAGCTTTCAGCAGCGGCGGGCCGGCGAGGAACATCTTGGCCTTGCCGCGCACCACCACAACGTAATCGGACAGCCCCGGCTGGTAAGCCCCACCGGCAGTGCTGGAACCGTGTACCACGGTGATCTGCGGCAAACCCATTGCCGACATGCGCGCCTGGTTGGCAAAGCCGCGCGCGCCTTCGACGAAGATGTCAGCGGCGTAGTTAAGGTTGGCGCCGCCGCTTTCGGTCAGGGCCACCACCGGCAGTTTGTTCTCGAAGGCGATCTGCTGCAGGCGCAGGGTTTTCTTCAGCCCGGTAGGGGAGATGGTTCCGCCCTTGATCGCGCTGTTGCTGGCAGTGACCAGGCAGCGCACCCCGGCGATATAGCCGATGCCGGAAATGATCCCGCCACCGGCCTGGGTGCCGTCCTTGTCGTCATGCAACTTGTAGCCAGCCAGCGACGACAGTTCGAGAAACGGCGCGCCGGGGTCGAGCAGCAGGTTAAGGCGCTCACGCGGCAGCAACTGGCCGCGCTTTTCAAATTTGGCTTTGGCCTCGGCTGCCTTGTTCAGGCAGTTCTGTTCGATCTGGCGAAAGCTGTCGACGGCGGCGAGCATGGCTTCGCGGTTCTTGGCGAACTCCTCGCCATGCACGTCAATTTCGGAGTGGATAACCGGCATCGCATCACTCTCCCTGGTCTTTCAGCACATCGGGCAAGTAGGCCCGATGGAAGCCGTTGTAAGACTGGCTCTGCCCGGCCTTGGCCTTGAACAGCGGGAAGGCGCGGCTGCCCTGGCTGGCGGCACCGTCGATGCGCACCGTGTTGCCACTGATAAAGGCGGCGCCTGGCGATAGCAGAAAGACGATGGCGGCTGAGACTTCCGATTCTGTGCCGATACGCTTGAGCGGCACGTGCTCGCGCAGGGTCGGGATCACCGCCTTGAACGCGCCTTCGTAGGTGTCCATGCCGCTGGAGGCGACCCAACCCGGTGCCACGGCATTGACCCGCACCCCGGCGTGGCCCCACTCGACGGCGGCGGTCTTGGTGAAGTTTTCCATCCCGGCGCGCGCCGCCCCGGAGTGGCCCATGCCGGGCATGCCGCCCCACATGTCGGCGAGCATATTGACGATGCTGCCGCCGGTCTTGCTCATGCTCTGGTTGAACACCTCGCGGGCCACCAGAAAGCCGCCGACCAGATTGGTACGCACCACGGTCTCGAAGCCTTTCTGGTTGATCGAGGCAAGCGGCGAGGGGTACTGGCCACCGGCGTTGTTGACCAGGTGGTGGATCGGCCCACGCTCGCTGACCACTGCCGCGACCATGGCCTTGACCGATTCCTCATCGCGAATGTCGCAGACTTGGAAGCTGACGCTGCCGCCATCCTCGCGGATTTCTCCGGCAGTCTTTTCCAGCTTGTCGGCCTTGCGCCCGACCAGCACCACGTGTGCACCCAGGTTCGCCAGTTCATGGGCGGTGCAACGGCCAATGCCGCTGCCGCCACCAGTGACCAGAATGATCTGGCCGCTAAAGAGGCCGGGTTTAAAGACCGAGTCGTAGCTCATTGTTATTGTCCTTGTTCGAGGCTAGCGGCCAGCGCCTTGGGCACCGGTATCGGGAATTCCAGCAACTGTTGGGCGAAGGCCTTGCCTTGCGGGTCGATGCGCAGGGAGGCGACGCCGCCGCCGCCCAGGGCGTTCTCCAGCAGGAAGTTCAGGCTATGGCTGCCGGGCAGATACCAGCGGCTGACCTTGCCGGTTTGCGGGTCGAGCGCGTGCTGCATCCATTCGGCCACGGCTCCCTCGGTGAGCGCAGCGGCGATCCAGGCCAAGTACTCGGGCTTTCTGGCCATTACACCAATATTGCTGTGGTTGCCCTTGTCGCCAGAGCGCGCCACCGCCAGCTTGATCAGCGGTACGCAGGCGTCGGCCTGGCCGCTTGGTAGCGGGGCGGCGATATCGGCAGCAATCTGCGCGCTGTCCAGCACCGCGATCTGCGGCAGTGCGACCGGTGTGCGTTCGCCGTTCAGTTCCACTTCCATGGCACAGGCACTTTTGTCGGCGAGAAAGCTGAACAGGCGGATCACCGGGTAGACGGTCGGGCGACCACCGACGATACCGGTCAGGCCCGGTGCCATGCCGGTGGCCGCCTGGGCGATCTCGCGGGAGAACAGGATCAGCGCTTCTTTCTTGGCATGGCGCACGGCGATCTTGATCACGATCTCGCGGGTGTCGGTGCGCTGGCCACGGGGGCCGTAGGTGGCTTCGGAACCCAGCAGCTCGATGCTGACTTCCTTGTAAGGCCCCCAGCCGCGCTCGACGAACATTTCTTCGGTCTTGCTGATGATCGCCTGGCTGACGCGCTGGGCTTTTTTTACCGCATCGATACCAGCCATCAAGCAGCTGGCGGTGCAACGGAAACCGTCCGGGTGGGTGGCGCTGACCTTGTATTGATCAGTCGGCGGCAGGCCGCGTGCGCCTTTCAGCTCAACGCGGTTTTCGCCGACTTGGGTCAGTTGGACCTGGGTGAAATCGCAGAGCACATCGGGCAGGTAGTAGGCCCGTGGATCGCCGATTTCATAAAGCATTTGCTCGCCCACGGTAAAAGGCGTAACCAAGCCGCCGGAACCATCCGGCTTGGTCACGACAAAACTGCCATCGGCCGCCACTTCTACTACCGGGAAGCCGATATGTTCGTAGTCCGGCACGCTTTCCCAATCGGTGAAGTTGCCGCCGGTGCACTGCGCGCCGCATTCGATGATATGTCCGGCCAATGCGGCTTGGGCCAACTGGTCGTAGTCGCTCCAGCTCCAGCCAAATTCATGCATCAGGGCGGCGCTGACCACAGCGCTGTCGACCACGCGGCCGGTGATGACGATATCCGCGCCGAGCTTCAAGGCTTCGACGATGCCCGGTGCACCGAGGTAGGCGTTGACCGACACGCAGAAGGGCGGCAACGGCGCGCCACTGAACATCTCGACTGTGCCGGCCTTGGCCAGCTCGCCGAGCTTGGGTTGCAGGTTGTCGCCGTGCAGCACGGCAATCTTCAAGTTGACCCCGGCCTGCTCGCAAGCGGCTGCCAGAGCGGCGGCGCAGGCGCTGGGATTAACTCCGCCAGCGTTGCTGATCACGCGGATGTTCTTGGCGGCGATAGTGCCCAACAGCGGCGCAAGGGTCTCCACAAAATCGGTGGCGTAGCCGGCGTCAGGCTTCTTCATCCGCGCACCGGCCATGATCGACATGGTCACTTCGGCCAGGTAGTCGAATACCAGGTAATCCAGTTCGGTGCCTTGAACCAGCTGGGCGGCGGCGGTGCTGGTATCGCCCCAGAAGGCGGAGGCGCAACCGATGCGTACGGTTTTAGTCATTGGAATAGGTCCGCAACACATAAATAAGGTGACCTGAAGGCTACCAAGCAAGCGCTTGGTTGAAAAGCCCTAGGGCGAATCTTTCTAACCTAAAGTGTGGCCAAGCGCTTGCTTGGGTGGCTGGCGCAGCATAAATTTCACTAATAACGACAAGCACTTGGGTAAACCAGCTGAGAACCAGCGTGCAATTGCAGGCTGGGCCGCTTGGCCCGAGGCATAAAGAGAGTTGGAGAGTACTTAGCGTGGATGATCAACAAGCTCAGGCGGTGATGCAGCAACTGGTGGCCAGTGGGCAGATCACCGACCCGGACAGCGCACGCGGCAAACTGCTGCAAACCGCCGCGCACCTGTTTCGCAGCAAGGGCTACGAGCGCACCACGGTGCGCGACCTGGCCAGCGCCGTGGGCATTCAGTCCGGCAGCATCTTTCATCACTTCAAGAGCAAGGACGAGATCTTGCGTTCGGTGATGGAGGAGACCATCCGCTACAACACCGCGCTGATGCAGGCCTCCCTGGCTGAAGCGAGCGACCTGCGCGGCCGCGTGCTGGCGCTGATCCGCTGTGAGCTGCAGTCAATCATGGGCGGCACTGGCGAGGCCATGGCGGTGCTGGTGTATGAATGGCGCTCGCTGTCGGAGCCGGGGCAGGCGTTTATCCTTGAGCTGCGCGACAATTACGAACAGCTCTGGCTGCAGGTGCTGGGCGAGGCCAAGGCTGCCGGTTATTTCAAGGCCGATCCGTTTATTCTGCGCCGCCTGCTGACCGGCGCACTAAGCTGGACCACTACTTGGTTCCGCCCGGAAGGGCCGATGACCCTCGATCAGCTTGCTGAAGAGGCGCTGTCGCTGGTAATCAAGGAAGCTTGAGGAAATTCAGCTACGCTAAGGTGGCACATTGATAGTATTTTGGCGTCAACGGATTGTGAGTGGTTTTGGTCACGGAAGAAGTCCCTGCGTTTTGTTCTGAGGTTCGCCGTTTGGCCACGCTGTTACGAGGTTTGCTGCTCGGGTTGATGCTTTCTGCGGTATGCGTTGCGCAGGCCGCGGAAGAGGTGCGAGTGGGGGCCTACCATTTCCCGCCCTATGTGATTAAACCGGAAAGTGAGCGCCCAGGTGGCCTGCTACCGGAGTTGTTGCAGGCGCTCAATAAACTGCAAAGCGACTATCGTTTTACCCTGGTCGCAACCTCGACCATGCGCCGCTACCGCGATCTGCAAAACGGCCGTTTCGACCTGATCCTGTTCGAATCCCCGGCCTGGGGTTGGCAGGACACCGCGCATACCGCACTGGATCTGCATATCGAAGATGCCGAAGTCTATGTCGCACGCCTGCAGCCAGGCCGTGACGAGCGGTATTTCGACTCGCTCGAAGGCAAGCGCATGGCCCTGTACAGCGGCTATCACTACGGTTTTGCCGGGTTCAACTCGGACAAGCAGTTTCTCACCGATAGATTCAACGCGGTGCTGACCTACTCCCACGACAGCAACCTGGTCATGCTGCTGCGCGGCCGGGCCGATGTGGCGGTGGTTACGCGCTCTTACCTGCGCGCTTATCAGCAGCGTTACCCGGAGCAGAGCAGCGCCTTGCTGGTTTCCCAGCGGGTTGATCAGGTGTATCAGCACCAGGCGCTGTTCCGACCTGAGTCTGCGCTGCAGCCGCAAGCCTTTGCCGAGTTGCTCGAACAGCTCAATCGCGACAAACAGCTGGATAAACTGCTGGGGCGCTACCATTTGCGTGACGCATCAGTGCTGATAAATGACTGAAAATGCTCTGTTCGGTCAGAATTGCCTAGGGTAGGCTGCGGTTATCCGAAAAATAGGGAAGTTGGCGTCAAATGGGATTCATCAGGCGTGGGGTAAGCAGGTTTTTCGGCATGAGTCTGGCGTTGCTGCTGGCCGGGCCGCTTATGGCTGCGCAGGAAGTGCGCGTGGCTGCTGTGTATTTCCCACCTTATGTGTTCAAGACTGAACAGACCCAGGCCACCGGTTTGCTCGATGAGCTGGTCACGGCCCTGAACCAGGCCCAGACGGACTATCGCTTCGTTATGGTGCCAACCTCGGTAAAGCGCCGCTTTCGTGATTTCGAGCAGCAGCGCATCGACCTGGCTATTTTTGAGAATCCAGGCTGGGGCTGGCAGGACATTCCGCACGAGGCGCTGGATATGCGCCTGGAAGATTCCGAAGTATTTGTCACCCGTGCTGAGCCGGGCCGCGATCAGAGTTATTTCGACTCGCTTGAAGGCAAGCGCCTGGCGCTCTGTCATGGTTATCACTATGCCTTTGCCGGCTTCAATTCCTCGCCGGAATATTTGAGCAAGACCTTCAACGCCACCTTGACCCATTCTCACGAAAGCAACCTGCTGATGGTGCTGCATCAGCGTGCGGAAATCGCGTTGGTTACGCGCTCCTATATCGGCGACTTCCTCGAACGCAATCGGCAGTACGCCGGCCAGTTGCTGATATCCGAACGCGCCGATCAGCGCTATCGCCATCATGTGCTGTTGCGTCCGCAGGCGCCGATCAGCTCTGAGCAGTTTATGGCGATCTATGAACCGCTGCGTGAGAACGGCCAGCTGGAGAAAATTTTCAGCCGCTACCAGGTTGCCGTCATGCCACCCGCAGCGGATAGCTCAATAGCAACAGGTGCAGCAGATTGACTGCACCATGCAAGGCGATGGTCAGGCTAATCCGCCCACTGAAGTGAAAGATCAGTCCATAACCCAGTCCCGCGATACCGGCGACCACGGCGAATAACGGACTGAAAGGCACATGCACGGCGGCAAACAGCAGCGTCGTCAGGCCAATCCCCACCCAGGCTCCGAGCCAGCTGACCAGGCGGTTTTGCAGCAAACCGCGAAACAGCAGTTCCTCGGCCAGCACGGCCACTCCCAGGTTGACCGCCAACCACAGCCATAGCTGCGCTGGCCATTTCGGTTGCCAGTCGACCAGACCCAGCGTCAATGCCAGCAGCGGTACACCGAGCAGCGTCAGCGCGGCGGTGAGCCAGACGCTTTTTGAGAGTGGTTTGCTCGGCGTTTTCTGCCCCAGCCACCAGGCCAGCAGGGTGACGCCGACCAGCAGCTTGTCCCAGGACAAACGCAGGGCGTAAGGCGCAGCATCAGCACTGAGTTGACGCGGCGACCACAGGGGTGTGGCGCTAAAGCCGGGGATGAGGTGCGCGGCGAAAGCGATGCAGGCCAGCAGGCTCAGGGTTGTCCATAACGCGTTGGGCAGGTGCTTGCCGGCATACAGCAGTAATGCGCAGAGAGCGGCCCCGGCGGCCAACCCCGGCAGCTGGATATAACCCAGGGCAAACCCGGTGGCCAGGCACAGGGCTGGCAGCATCAGGCGCAGATGCAATGGCATGGTACGTCCTTGTCGTTTGCGGTTAAGGCTCGCGTGCGTCCTTGGCTTCTTGCTCAAGCTCGCGTTGGCGGATCTTCTCCAGCTGTTCCTCGCTTAGCGGCAGCGGTTTGGCAGTGCGTAGCAGCACCATCAGGCCACCCACGATGGAGCCCAGCACCAGGAGCATCAGCAACCAGATATACCAGGTCATAAAAGCCGTCCTTGCAGAGTTGAGCCTCCACCATAGCGCGCGGCGGCCAGCAATTAAACGCCAACAACCTTCTGATGGGCCTAACGCGCCGCTCTGGCTTGGGGTAAGTGAGTGTGACGACTGTCACACGGCAGCAACTTGGCGCTGGTTGAATGGCGACTTTCCAACGCACAGGGAGTCTGCCCATGACCACTGCCAGCGCGCTAACGCGCTTGCTCAAGCCGGTTACGCCGTTGGCTGCGGACATGAGCATCGCCGATGTCGCGGATCGCCTGCTGACGCCGGAGCACAAGGCCTTTCTCTCGCTGCCGATTGTCGATAGCGCCGGCAGGCCGCTGGGTCTGGTCAGCCGTACCACCTTGCAGGACATCTTTATGCAGCGTTTTGGCCGCGACTTGCGCGGCCGCCATGCGGTGCAGGAGGTGATGAACGCAGCGCCGCTGGTGGTCAGCCTGGATACCAGCCTGGAGGACGCAGCCAAGCAGATCACCGGGCAGTTGCAGTACCCGATTACCGAAGACTTTATCCTGGTCGACGCCCAGGGCCTGTATCGCGGCCTGGGCACTGTGCTCGATCTGCTCAAGGCCATGGAGGCGCGCATCGCCCAGCGCAATCTGGTGCTGCGCAAGGCCCTGGTGGAGCTCAAGGAGTCACAGACCCAACTGGTGCAGTCAGAGAAAATGGCCTCGCTCGGGCAGATGGTCGCCGGCGTCGCCCACGAACTGAACACCCCGCTGGGTTACGTGAAGAACAACGTGCAGCTGCTGCGCGAACTCAGTACGCCGCTATTTGAGCTGGCCGAGGCGCAGGCCACACTGGGCGACTGCCTGAACGATCCGACCTGTGATGAGGCGCGTCTGGCCATGGCCCTGGAGGCTGCCGCCGAGGCCCGCGCCCAGGCTGCACCGGAATTGCTGGTGGACGACTTTACCCAGCTGTTCAGCGACACCCTCTATGGCCTGGAGCAGATTGCCGAGCTGGTGGTCGGGCTCAAGGATTTCGCCCGTCTGGACCGCGCCATGAGCGAGGAGGTCGACCTCAATGAGTGCATCCGCAGCGCCTTGGTAATTGCCCGCAACGGTATCAAGGACAAGGCCGAAACCATCCTGCAGTTGGGCGAGTTGCCGCGCATTCCCTGTGCGCCTTCGCAGATCAACCAGGTGCTACTCAACCTGCTCAATAACGCCGCCCAGGCCATCGACGACTTTGGCCAGATACTGGTGAAAACCTGGGCCGATGACAGCGCCGTGTTTGTTTCCCTGCAGGATTCCGGGCGCGGTATGTCGGCCGAGGTGCTGGCGCGCATCTTTGATCCGTTCTTCACCACCAAACCGGTGGGCCAGGGCACCGGGCTGGGGCTGTCGATCAGCTACAAGATCATCCAGGACCACGGCGGGCAGATTCGCGCGGCGTCAGAGCCTGGGCGCGGTACGCGCTTTCTGATCCGCCTGCCGCGCCCGCAGGCGCTGCCACTACAACGGAGTGCCTGATATGAGCGAGCCGATTCGTATTCTGTTTGTTGACGACGAAGAGCGCATCCTGCGCAGCCTGGCCCTGCAGTTTCGCCGCGAATATGAGGTGCTGACCGAGAGTGATCCGCGTCGCGCCCTGGAACGCCTGAAAAGCGAGCGCGTGCAGATTATCGTCAGTGACCAGCGCATGCCGCAGATGAGTGGCGCTGAACTGCTGGCCCAGGCTCGTGAGATTGCCCCCGATACCCTGCGCATTCTGCTGACCGGTTACAGCGATCTGGATGCCGCCGTGGAGGCACTCAACAGCGGCGGCATCTTCCGTTATCTGACCAAGCCCTGGGATCAGCAGGAGATGGCCTTCACCCTGCGCCAGGCGGCGCAGATTGCCGCACGCCAGTTGCAGGAGCCGAAAGTGCTGATGGCCATACCGCAGGCTGCGCTCAATGTGCTGTTACTGGATGAGGATGCGCCGACCTTGGCTGTGGTGGCCGAGTTCTGCGTGGCCGGCGGCCATCGCTTGCTGCGCGCGGCATCGCTGAGCGAGGCCGTGGCGCTGCTTAACAGCCAGCCGATTGATCTGTTGGTCAGCGATCTGCAAGTGGCTGGAGAGGACACCGCGCCGCTGCTGAAAAGCCTGGCCCAGGCCCATCCGCGTTTGCTCAGCCTGGTGGTGACGCCGTTCTGCGATACCCAGGCGCTGCTCAAGTTGATCAACGAGGCGCAGATTTTCCGCTACCTGCCCAAACCGATTCGTCGCGGTCTGTTCGACAAGGGTTTGCAGGCCGCCGCCGAGCAGGCGCAACTCTGGCGCGCACAGCCGGCGCAAGTGGTAACCCGCTTGGCGCAGCAGCCGCGTGAAGAGCGGGATCGGGAGAAGGTTGGCAGTTTGCTGGGCATGCTCGGGCGTTTACGTGAACGCTTGATTGCCTGAATGGATCAAGAGTTGATCGCGGGCATGGCCCGCTCCTACGTCTTACAGATGTTGTAGGAGCGACGGGGGTGCCTAAACCATGTCCGCGAACAACGGCCGTTAGCGCCGCACCTGCTTGAGGGTTTCGGCGATCAGGAAGGCCAGCTCCAGCGACTGGTCGGCATTCATCCGTGGGTCGCAGTGGGTGTGGTAGCGGTCTGACAGGCCGTCTTCGGTGATCGGCCGCGCGCCGCCAATGCATTCGGTGACGTTCTGCCCGGTCATCTCGATATGGATACCACCGGCGTAGCTGCCCTCGGCCTGGTGCACGGCGAAGAACTGCTTCACTTCGGCAAGGATCTGCGCAAAGTCGCGGGTCTTGTAGCCGCTTGAGGCCTTGATGGTGTTGCCATGCATCGGGTCACTGCTCCACAGCACCTGACGACCTTCGCGTTGCACGGTCTGGATCAGGCGCGGCAGGCCGGCTTCGACCTTATCCGCACCCATACGCACGATCAGGTTGAGGCGGCCGGGATCGTTGTCCGGGTTGAGGATATCGATCAGGCGGATCAGGTCTTCGCTGTCCATGCTCGGGCCGACTTTCACCCCGATCGGGTTGCCGACGCCACGCAGGAACTCGACATGCGCGCCGTCCAGCTGACGGGTGCGGTCGCCGATCCACAGCATGTGCGCCGAGCAGTCGTACCAGCCGCCGGTAAGGCTGTCCTTGCGCACAAAGGCTTGCTCGTAGTTCAGCAGCAGCGCCTCGTGGGCGGTGAAGAAGCTGGTTTCACGCACTTGTGCCGCGCCGTCCATGCCGCAGGCGCGCATAAAGGCCAGGGTTTCGTCGATACGGTCGGCCAATGCGCTGTACTTCTCGCCCAGTGCCGAGTTGGCGATAAAGTCGAGGTTCCACTGGTGCACCTGATGCAGGTCGGCAAAACCGCCCTGGGCAAAGGCGCGCAGCAGGTTCAGCGAGGCGGTGGACTGGTGATAGGCCTGCAGCAGGCGCTCCGGGTCCGGCACGCGGCTGGCAGAGTCGAAGCCGATGCCGTTGACGATATCGCCGCGGTAGGCGGGCAGGGTCACGCCGTCGATGGTTTCATCGTTGGCCGAGCGCGGCTTGGCGAACTGGCCGGCCATGCGCCCGACTTTGACCACCGGGCAACCGGCGGCGAAGGTCATGACAATGGCCATCTGCAGCAGCACCTTGAAGGTGTCGCGGATTTTCGCCGCGCTGAACTCGGCGAAGCTCTCGGCGCAATCGCCACCCTGCAGGAGAAACGCGCGACCCTGGGTGACTTCGGCAAACTGGCGGCGCAGTTCGCGGGCTTCACCGGCAAACACCAGCGGCGGATAACCGGCCAGGGTCTGCTCGACCTGGGCCAGTTGCGCGGCGTTCGGGTACTGCGGTTGTTGCTGGATCGGCTTGGCTCTCCAGCTTTCAGGGCTCCAGGGTTGCGACATTGCGGCTCTCGGCTTAAGTCAATTTAGGCGGACGGGCATGGTAACCGATAAGCCATGGCCGGCAAGCCGATAGGCGCGATAGAGCCGCTGCATGGTGACGTGCGGCTCAGGCTGTGACAGGCCTGAAGCCGCTGGCGGTTGTCGTGCGTGGCAATACGTCACGCCCCGGCAGAAAGCTGCCAAAGCCGGGCTGCTTGCCCAGCGCGTCGGGGAACTCGCTGCCACGGCGGTAGGCGATGCGACCGTTGATCAGGGTGGCGTCCACCGCCGCGTCATTGCGTTTAACCACGCGCTCCAGGCCGAGCACCTCCATCGGCGCTTCATGCATCTCGTCCAGTTCGTCGGTCAGCCCAGCCGGGTTGACGATCACCACATCGGCGCGGTCGCCAACGCGGATATAGCCAGCGTCGACGCCAATAAAGTCCGCCAGCTCGCCGCTCAGGCGATGTATCGCCCGGCCGGTGTCCATAAGGGGCGTGCCGGCCAGTTCGGCGTCACGCACGTATTTAAGAAAGCGCAGCGGGAAGTTGTACTGGGCGATGGAGCGCAGGTGTGCGCCAGAGTCGGCAAAGCCCGGCTGGGTCCAGGGGCTGGCCAGCAGTTTGTGCATCACTGGCAGGCGCTGGTTGCCGTAGCAGGTGGTCCACTTCAGCGCTTCGCGGTACTGGCAGGCTAGCTCGAAGTAGGCGTCCACCGGGTCCAGCCCCCGGGTGGCGCCGAGCTGCTTGAAGTTCTGGCCAACCAGGCTGGCGTCCGGGCATTCGCTTACCCAGCAATCGGAGAAATCGCGGTGCCACAGGCCCTTGGTCAGCACGGCCTTGACCTGCTTCTTGAACAGCGCGCGAAACTCCGGCTCCAGCACCTTGGCGTACAGCTCGTCGGGGTTTTTGATATTGCGCAGGATCTCGCCAGCGCCGAACTCCTCGAAGGCATTCACGTTGAGCCCTTCCAGGCGCAGGGTGAACGGCGCCGGCAGCGTCTGCCAGCGGAAGTGGCCGAGCAATACCTTGTTCGCCAGCCAGCCGGAGAGGCGGGTGAAGCGGTGCAGCAGCGGCTGGGATTTTAGATCCAGCGCTGTGAGCATCGAGCATTTCAGCGGCTTTCTAAACCAGCCATGGGCCTGGTAAAGGAAGGCGAACACGTTGACCTTGGTCACCGCGTCCGGCGCACCCTGCAGCACCGCGCCACGCCGGCGCAGCACGGCGAACAGGCGGGAGAACTCGGTCCAGCTGGCAAAGGTCGATGGCAGCGGGCTGGACCAGGCGCGGTCGCCGTCCATCTTGTCGAGTTTGGTGGTCATCACCGACAGGCCGATGCAGCCGGCGTCCAGCGCTTCTTCCAGCAGTTGTTCCATGCGCGCCAGTTCAGCTTCAGTCGGTTTGATCTTACTGGTGGCGCGCTCCAGACCAAGCACCGCTACGCGCAGCTCGGAGTGCCCGAGGAAGGAACTGACATTCGGCCCCAGCGGCTGCAGATCGTAGAAGGCGCGGTAGCCGGCGGCGTCGCGCCAGGTCTTCTTCTGTTGCAGGATCGGCAGCACGTATTCGCGCGGCACCGCCTCAACGCGGGTGAACAGGTCCGAGCAGTCCTCAGCGTCGGCCAACACCATGCTGATCGAGCAGGAGCCGATGGTCACGCTGGTCACGCCGTGGCGCACCGACTCCTTCAATGCGGGGGCAGCGATCACTTCGGCGTCGTAGTGCGAGTGGATTTCCAGAAAGCCCGGCGTTACCCACTTGCCATCGGCGTCCAGCACCTCGGGGCAGCCGCTTTCATCCAGTGGGCTGAGGCTCAGAACATCGATGCGTCCGTCTTTGATGCCGATATGCCGCAGTTGCCCGGGTTGGTTGCTGCCGTCGAAGTACAGGCCGTTCTTGATAATGATGTCGTGGCTCATAGCAGACTCCAGGGCGCTAACAGCAGGCCGCCGGTAACCAGCAGCAACAGGTAGATGGCAATACGGAAATGCTGCTCGTTAAAGCGCCGATGCAGGCTCTCACCCAGCCACACGCCGATCAGCAGTAAGGGCGCATAGCTGGCGACTTGCGGCAGGGCGGGGAGTAGGCGGCCGTCGAGCAGAAAGGCCAGGGTCAGCAGGCTGTTGAGGGTGAACCAAACCGTGACCAGGGTGGCGCGCAGGCGCGCCTTGTCCAGTTGGGTGCCGGCCAGGGCGAATACCAGCAGCGGGCCGCCGGAGGCGAACAGGCCGTGACTGATGCCCGCACACAGGCTGAGCAGGCGGCTGAGCCACATGGGTCGCACGGGTTGCACGGCCGCATGACGCAGGCGCCATAGCTCGCGGGCGGCAAACCACAGCACCAGCGCGCCAAACAGGCGCTTGGTCAGGGCGGCGTCGAGGAAGGGCAGCAGGGCATAACCGATAACCGTGCCGAACAGCATGCCGGGCAGGATCATGCCCAGCAGCAGGCGGCGGTCGATCATCTGCCGATGCCGCCAGACCAGGTAGCCGGTCATGCAGATATTCAGCGGCACCAGTACCGGCAGCAGCTGATCAATGGGCAGCAGCAGGGCGCCCAGCGAAAGGGCGATCACGATGCTGCCGAAGCCGGTGATTGCCTCCAGTGTGTATGCCAACAGGATAAAACCCGCCAGGGCCAGCCAGATAACCTCCATCAGCCCATCTCCGCGGCGAAGCGTGCGCTCATCTTGCGGTAGTAGAACCTGGGGGCGATGCGCCAGAGTAGGCTGGCAAGCCAGCTGCCACGATCGGGAAACAGGCGTTCGCGGCCTTGCTGCTGCGCTTGGAGAATTTGCGCGGCCATCCAGTCGGCGCCGCGTATCTGGCCAATGGTCGTGCGGCCGTGTTGCGCCTGCTTGCCATCGCCGCCGAGGGCGTTCTGTTCGATGGGCGTGTCGAGAAAGCTTGGGTACACCAGCAGCATCTTGATGCCGTCGCGGGCGGCCTCGGCGCGCAGCACTTCGAAGAACTGACTGAGGGCGCTTTTCGCGGCGCAATAACCGGCGCGGCCCAGCACCGGCATCCAGCCCGCCATGGAGCCGATGACAATGATCTGCCCACGGCTCTGGCGCAGCAGCGGCAGGGCGCTCAGGGTCAGCTCCACGGGGGCCTGGTAATCGACGGACATGACTTTGCGCAGCACCGCAGGGTCTGTCTGCATGGCTGGCGAGCGGTGGGTGATGCCGGCATTGTTGATCAGCACATCGAGGTGGCCGAAGCGCTCGCTGCAGGCTTGCAGCAATTGCTGATGCAGGTGCGGGTCGGTGATATCGCCGGCCAGCCCGATTACCCGCTCGGCGCCCAGCTCATCAACTCGTGCGCTCAGGCCGTCTGCATTGATATCGGTGAGCAGCAGATTGCAGCCTTGGCCGTGATAGGCGCGCGCAAGTTCCCAGCCGAGGCCGCTGGCGGCCCCGGTGATCAAGATGGTGGGCATTATTTTTCTCCAGCGTTAGCCAGTGCCGCAGGGGCGGGTGAAGCGGCGATGGGCGAGCGGCGCGACCAGATAAATGCCAGCGTCAGGCCGCTGACCAAGTGCCAGCAGCCCCAGAACGCGGCGATCAGCAACATGCCGCTGGCTTGGGGGAAGAAGGTGAAAATGATCACCAGGCCCAGAGCCGAGTTCTGGATGCCCACCTCCAGGGTGATCGCCCGGCGATCCGCTGCCGGCAGCCCGGAAAGCCGCGCGCACCAGTAGCCCACCGACAACGCCAGGGCGTTGTGCGCCACCACCAGCCAGAAGAACAGATGGAAGTGCGCGATAAACTGGTCGAAATTGCGGCTAAAGGCCAGGGTCACGAAGGCCAGCATCACCAGCAGGGCAAAGATGCGCAGCGGCTTTTCCACTTTGAGGGACAGGCTGGGAAAGCGCCGGCCGATCCACATTCCGGCGATCAACGGCAGGCCCAGTACCAGCAGCACCAGCAGTAGCAGGCTGATGGGGTCCATGGCGATTTCGGTCAGCAATGGGCGGGTCAGTGGATTAAGCCAGGCATAAAAGCCGAAGTTCAGCGGCGTCAGCACACTGGCCGCGAGGCTGGATACCGCAGTCATGCTCACCGATACCGCCACATTGCCACGGGCCATCCAGGTCATGATGTTGGAGAAGCTGCCGCCGGGGCAGGCGGCCACCAGCATCATCCCCAGGGCCAGCATCGGCTCGATGCGCAGCGCCCAGCAGGCCAGGCAGGTCAGCGCTGGGAGCAGGACAAATTGCGCGAACAGGCCAATCAGCGGTGCTTTGGGCTCGCGGACGATTCGCTTGAAGTCATCCAGGCGCAGCTCCAGCGATACGCCAAACATCATCACCGCGACGATGACGTTGATCAGCACCAGGCTGCTGGGGTCGAACTGGATATTCACCGGCTCCATCACAGGCTTCCTTCAACAGTGCGGCTGGCGGTCGCGGGCAGCGCAGCCAGGCCGGCGCGCAGGCTGTTGCTGTGCTGAGCGATGCTCTGACGATAGCTGTCCTTGTGCACGTAGTAGGCCATGCGCTCCAGTTGCAGGTATTGGTAGCCACCGTCCATGCGCATGCTCGCCCGTTCGCGTTTGAGTGCCTGGAAGTCCCTGGCCGCCTGGCTGCCAGCTTGCAGGCCCTTGATATACAGCGCCACCAGTTCAGCCTGCTCGTCGCGGCCCTGCCAGCCGAGGCCCGAGGCCTCGACCATACCCAGCATAAACAGATCGTCGTACTCGGGGTGGAACACGTTGAGGTACAGCTGCGGCGCGCCGGCGCTACTCGGCCAGTTGAGGTGCGCGCGGTCGATAAAGGGGTAGTCGAGCTTGTAACCGGTGCCTTGCAGAATCAGGTCGTACTCGGCCTGTTCGCCGTCGCTGAAGGTCACTTGCAGGCCATCGACCTTGACCACATCGCGGCGCGCCTGGATATCGCCATGGCCGAGGTAATGCAGCACCAGGGAGTTCATCACTGGGTGTGATTCGTAGAGTTTGTAATCCGGGTCGGGCAGACCGTATTGCGACGGCTTGCCGACCAGCGCGCGTATCAGCAGGCCATCGAGGAATTGCTTGAACGGGCGCGGCAGTTTGATCGCGCCGCCGAGCGTGTCGGTCGGCCGGCCCAGGGTGAATTTGGGCAGGAAGTAATAGCCGCGACGCACCGAGAGGTCCACCGAGGCGGCGCGGTGCACGGCGTCCACGGCAATATCGCAAGCCGAGTTGCCGCAGCCGATCACCAGCACGCGCTTGCCTTCGAACACCGCCGCCGAGCGGTAGTCGCTGGAGTGCATCAGTTCGCCCGTAAACGCGCCGGGCAGCGCCGGCTGGTTGGGCGTGTGCAGGGTGCCATTGGCCATCAGCACGCCGTCGACCAGCCATTCACGCTGCACACCGTTCTGCTCGCTGATCAGCTTCCAGCCTTTGTCCAGGCGCTGGATAGCCACCACGCGGGTATTGAATTGGTAATGCGCGTACAGACCGAAGTGCTCGGCGTAGTCGCGGAAATAGCGGCGCATTTCACTGTGATGCGGGTAGGGAGCCATCTCGGCGCGCATCGGAAATTCAGTGAATTGGGTGGTGCCCTTGGAGGAAATCAGGTGCGCCGAGTCGTACATGGTGCTGTGCGGGTTATCGATGTCCCACAGGCCGCCGACATCCGCGTGCAATTCGAAACCGACAAAGTCGATGCCGTGCTTGTGCAGTTGACGTGCTGTACACAGCCCCATGGGGCCGGCACCGATAATGGCGTACATGGCAAACCTCGATATTTGTTTTTATTGTTGTAGCCGCATAACGACGAACTCGGCGCTCCCGACTGCGGCAAATTATCGCGTGACCAGGGGAGGGTGCCTCAATGACAATTAGCGCCTTTCCTCTGGCCGAGATGGTCGGGGATGTCACGGTGGAGAGTGGTGGATGCCAGGTTTACCCCCGGTTGGGCAGATGCCGGACCCGCTGTTGATCGCCGAAGTGCACGATGCCTTCGGGGTGATCCAGGTAGTCGAAATGGGTGCTTACCGCTTTCTCGAGTTCGGCGAAGCGATCGAGCAGAGCTGCGTCTATATGCCGGACCCCAGCTGGCTGGAGTACGACTACACTCGCGCCATGCTGCTCGGCGCGCTGTGCCATGAGCACCCGGAAAGTGCGCTGTTTCTCGGCCTCGGTGCCGGCAACCTGACCCAGGCCTGCCTGCGGTTTCTGCCCTTGGAAGATGTCGAGGTGATCGAGCTGCGCGCCGATGTGCCGCGCTTGGCCATGGAGCATATGGGCCTGGTCGATGATCCGCGCCTGACTATCCGCATCGGCGATGCACTGGAGCTGCTGGAAAGTGCGGAAAAGACCGACCTGCTGTTTGTCGACCTCTATACCGATCATGGCCCTGCGACCGGGCATCTGGCCTGGCGCTTTCTGGAGAACTGCCAGAAGCAGCTCAACCCCGGCGGTTGGCTGATCATCAATCAATGGGCCGGTAATGACGGCAAACCACTCGGCGCACCGCTGCTGCGCGGCCTCTACCATCGGCATTACTGGGAGTGTCCGGTGAAGGAGGGCAACGTGGTACTGCTGGTGCCAGCGGATCTTGATCAGGAGATCGACTTTGCCGAACTGTGCCGCCGTAATGAGCTGCTGGCGCCGCAGTTCGGTTATTCGCTGGAGTCGCTGATTAAAGCGGTGCGTCCGGCGACCTGATCAGACCGCCGGACTAGGCTCAACGCCCTTTAAAGTCGCCCGGGCGGCGCTCCAGCATGGCTTTGACACCCTCCTTAGCATCTTCACTGGCCATCAGCCTTGTCACGGTCGAGTGCAGGCTGGCCGTTGCGGCAGCCGGGCCTTCGACTACGGCCTGGCGTGCCGAGGCCAGGGTGGCCTGCACGCCCAGTGGCGCCTGCGCGGCAATGCGTTCGGCGAGCCACAGGGCCTTGGGCAGCAACTCCTCGCTGGCGACAACCTCCTGGATAAAGCCCAGGCGATAGGCTTCGTGAGCATCGAACTCATCGCCGGTCAGCAGCCAGCGCATGGCGTTGCCCCAGCCAGCGGTCTGTTGCATGCGCAGGGTGGCGCCGCCGAAGGGGAAGATGCCGCGTTGCACTTCCATCTGCGCGAAGCGGGTATTGCTGGCGCACAGGTTGATATCCGAAGCGAGCATCAGCTCGATGCCGATGGTGTAGCAGTAGCCTTGCGCGGCGACGATCACCGGTTTGCTCACCCGCGGCCCGCCGAATACGCCCCAGGGGTCGCAGCCGCCGTCAGGTATCTTCCAGCCGGCGGCAAACTGCGCTGCCACATTGGCCAGGTCCAGTCCGGCGGTAAAGTGCTCGCCATGGGCAAATACCAGCGCCACCCGCGCTTCGCTGTCACGCTCGAACTCACCGTAGGCCAGGCACATGTCGTCGAGCATGGGCATATCGAAGGCGTTGCGTTTGCTCGCTCGGTCTAGGCCGATCAACATGATCTGGCCGCGTTTTTCACGGCTGACGCGGCCGCTGGTGCTTTGGGTCATGGCGGGGAGTCCTTGTGCGCAGGTTAGTAAACTGGGGCGTGAAGCCGTTACAGCATGGCAGCTGCAGGCTATCAGAGGATGACTGTCCGGCGTGCTATATGCTCGATTTCAGGAAAAACCAGTACATTTGGCCAGGTTTTCCGGTATAGTGCGCGCCGGTCAATTCATGGCCACGTTCAGGTAGTACAACTCGCCCGAAGGTTAACTTTGGCAGTTAGTCCGTTTTGCGGACTATCCTTGACGATTCATTTATCACACGTTTTCGCAAATCCCCGCCGACATGGCTGCCAGGGTGACTTTCGGGTCTTACACGGCATGCGCAGCTTTGGAACATGGGTCTTTGCGGATGCACTAGAGGCAGACCCATGACCCAGGAAATCGGCGGCTTCGCCGCTCTCGATCTACATCCCAATGTTCTCGCTGCTGTTATTGCTACTGGCTATGAAGAGCCTTCGGCTATTCAGATTCAAGCGATTCCAGTAATTCTCGCCGGCCACGACATGATCGGCCAGGCGCAGACCGGTACCGGTAAAACCGCTGCCTTCGCCCTGCCAATCCTCAGCCGCATCGATCCGGCCAAGCGTCAGCCACAAGCGCTGATCCTGGCACCGACCCGTGAGCTGGCGCTGCAGGTTGCTACCGCTTTTGAAACCTACGCCAAGCAAATGCCGGGCGTTAGTGTTATCGCCGTTTACGGTGGTGCCCCGATGGGCCCGCAGCTCAAGGCCATCCGCAATGGCGCACAGATTGTTGTAGCCACCCCGGGTCGTCTGGTTGACCACCTGCGTCGCGACGAGAAAGTGCTGTCGACCATTCAGCACCTGGTACTCGACGAAGCCGACGAGATGCTCAAGCTGGGCTTTATGGATGACCTCGAAGTCATCTTCAAGGCCATGCCGGAAAGCCGTCAAAGCGTGCTGTTCTCCGCCACTCTGCCGCACTCGATCCGTTCCATCGCAGAAAAACACCTGCGTGACCCCAAGCACGTCAAGATCGAAACCAAAACCCAGACCGTAACTGCCATTGAGCAGGTGCATCTGATGGTTCACGCCGACCAGAAGCACGCCGCCGTACTGCGTCTGCTGGAAGTCGAAGAGTTCGACGCGCTGATCGGTTTCGTCCGCACCAAGCAAGCCACCCTGGATCTGGCTGCCGCGCTGGAAGCCAAGGGCTACAAGGCTGCCGCGCTGAACGGTGACATCGCACAGAACCAGCGTGAGCGCGTGATCGACTCGCTGAAAGATGGCCGTCTGGACATCGTCATCGCCACCGACGTTGCCGCTCGCGGCCTCGACGTACCGCGTATCACCCACGTGATGAACGTGGACATGCCGTACGACCCGGAATCCTACGTACACCGTATCGGCCGTACTGGCCGTGCCGGCCGTACCGGTCGCGCCCTGCTGCTGGTGACTCCGCGTGAGCGCCGCATGCTGCAAGTGATCGAGCGTGTGACCGGGCAGAAGGTTGGCGAAGTCAAGCTGCCAGACGCCAAGCAGGTACTGGACGCACGCATCAAGAAACTCACCAACAGCCTGGCTCCGCTGGTTGCTGATGCCGAAGCCAGCCACGGTGAGCTGCTTGATCGTCTGACTGCCGACATTGGTTGCAGCCCGCGCGCCCTGGCCGCAGCCCTGCTGCGCAAGGCCACCAATGGCCAAGCGCTGACCCTGGCTGAAGTCGAGCGTGATCAGCCGCTGGTACCCAACAGCAGTGGCCCGCGTGAACGTAGCGAGCGCAGTGATCGTCCTGAGCGTCCTGATCGCGAAGGCAGCCGTGAGCGTCGTGCTCCGGTGCCATTGGCCGAAGGCCGTGCCCGTTGCCGTACCGCCCTGGGCGCTCGCGACGGTATCGCCGCGAAGAACCTGCTCGGCGCGATCCTCAACGAAGGCGGCCTGGTCCGCGAAGCCATCGGCCGCATCCAGGTGCGCGAGAGCTTCAGCCTGGTCGAGCTGCCGGAAGAAGGCCTCGAGCGTCTGCTGACCAAACTGAAAGACACCCGTGTCGGTGGCAAGCCACTGAAGCTGCGTCGTTATCGCGAAGATTGATCCTTCGCTGAATAAAGGAGCCCCGCCTAGTGCGGGGCTTTTTTATGTGTTGAGTTTTGCGCCGTAGCGCTTGTCCGTCCGGCTTGCCTGTAGGGCTGTAGGCAAACCAGGTAGGAGCGAACTTGTCCGCGATAAGGGCTGAGGCGACTCAGCTGAAACTGTAGATATCCATCCCCAGTGCGCCCATCGTAAAACCACTGTGCTCGACCCTGAACTGGCCGCCTACGGCCTCGGCGAAGAACAGCGGCAGCAGGTGTTCGTCGCTGGGGTGGTTGCGCACCGCAAAGGGTGCTTGCCGGCGGTAGTCCTGCAGGGCCGCGGTATTCTGGCTTTGCAGCTGTGCGACGATCCAGTCGCGAAAGGCCTGAGCCCAAGGCTCGATGACCTCGGGGCCCGCCTGCCAGTCCACTTCACCGAGGTTGTGGGTAATGCTGCCGGAGCCGATCAGCAGCACGTCCTGCGCGCGCAGGCTGGCCAGTGCCTGGCCAACCTGGCGTTGCAAGGCCGGGCCTTGCTGGCTGGGCAGAGAGACCTGCACCACGGGAATATCGGCTTGCGGGTACATCAGCGTCAGAGGCACCCAGGCGCCGTGATCCAGCGGCCGTTCGGCGTCGAGCTGCGCTGGCAGGTTGGCGGCGGCCAGCAGTTGGATTATTTCCGCCGCTAGCGTTGGGTTGCCAGGCGCCGGGTATTGCACTTGATAGAGCTCAGGAGGAAAACCGCCAAAGTCATGCCAGGTGCGCGGTTGCGCCGCGCTGCCTACCCGCAATTCGCGGCTTTCCCAGTGCGCCGAAACCACCACAATCGCGCGTGGCTTGGGCAGTTGGCTGGCCAGGCGGGCGAGGGCAGGGCCACTGGCACCGGGTTGCAGGGCCAGCATGGGTGAGCCGTGGGAGATAAACAGGCTGGGAAGTGGCATGGCAGACTCCTGATGGATTGCGTGCATCTTCTATCAGCCAATCTGTGCATAAAAGCGCAAAAGCCTGAGTGTTTTTATCGTTTTAATAGATGAATTGGTGTAGGCGAAATCCCTTGGCCTTATTGGCTGCGTTGCGGCACGATCCTCGGCTGAATCTTTACAGGAGCATTTATGCACGCTGAATTTTGGCAGTCGCGTTGGGCGCGCAGTGAAATCGGCTTTCATCTGTCTGAGGTCAATCCCTATCTGCAGCAGTACTGGCCGGCGCTGGGTTTACCGGAAGGTGCGTGGGTGCTGGTGCCGCTGTGTGGCAAGAGTCTGGACCTGGACTGGTTGGCGGGGCAGGGCTATCAGGTGGTGGGTGTCGAGCTGGCGCAGCGTGCGGTGGAGGACTTCTTCGCTGAGCATAAGCTGCAGCCGGTGGTTAGCGAAGTGGGCGCTTTCAGGCTGTATCGGGCCGGTGCCGTGGAGATCTACTGCGGTGATTTCTTTGCCCTGACGGCGCAGCAACTTGCCGGCTGCACTGCGTTGTATGATCGTGCGGCACTTATTGCATTGCCGCCCGAGATGCGCGCCCGATATGTGGCGCACCTGACGCAGATTCTGCCTAGCGGCAGCCAGGGGTTATTGGTGAGCCTGGACTATGACCAGGCGCAAATGGACGGCCCGCCCTTCGCTGTGGCGGATGACGAGGTACAGCGGCTGTTTACGCCCGATTGGCAGTTAGAGGAACTGGCGTGCGGTGATGTGTTGGGCGACAACTGGAAGTTCCTCAAGCGTGGCCTTGAGCGCCTGGATGAGCGGGTCTATCGCTTGCGTAAGGCCTGAAGCCTGAAAAGAAAAAGGCGGCCCGTGGGCCGCCTTTTACGTTGCTGCTGAGCTTAACCGCGCTGACGCAGGGCTTCGATACGCACTTCCAGTGGCGGGTGAGTCATCAGCAGGCCAGCCAGGCCGCCCTTCAGGCCGCCGTTGATGCCGAAGGCGGTCAGGCTGTTAGGCATGGTGACCGGCACTTCCTGTTCGGCGCGCAGGCGCTGCAGGGCGGCGATCATCGCGCCAGTGCCGGCCAGGCGAGCACCGGCTTCGTCGGCCTTGAATTCGCGCTTACGCGAGAACCACATAACGATGATGCTGGCCAGGATGCCCAGTACAAGCTCGGCGAAGATGGTTGCGACGAAGTAGCCAATGCCTGGGCCGTCTTCGTTTTTCAGGATCACCTTGTCGACGAAGTTGCCGAAGATCCGCGCGAAGAACATCACGAAGGTGTTCACCACGCCCTGGATCAGCGCCAGGGTGACCATGTCGCCGTTGGCTACGTGACCGATTTCGTGGGCCAGTACGGCGCGTACTTCGTCGGGCGAGAAACGCTCCAGTAGGCCCTGGCTGACCGCTACCAGGGCGTCGTTCTTGTTCCAGCCGGTGGCGAAGGCGTTGGACTCATAGGCCGGGAATATGCCCACTTCTGGCATCTTGATCCCGGCTTCGCGGGACAGTTCTTCCACGGTCTGCAGCAGCCACTGTTCGTGACGGGTGCGTGGCTGGGTGATGATTTCGGTCTTGGTGCTCATCTTCGCCATCCACTTGGACAGGAACAGCGAAATCAGCGAGCCGGCGAAACCGAACACGGCGCAGAAAACCAGCAGGCTGCCATAGTTCTGGCCGGTAAAGCGGTCGACCCCGAGCAACTTCAGGGTGATGCTGGCGATGATCAACACCGCAACGTTGGTGGCCAGGAACAGCATAATGCGCATCATGGTGTATTGAGACTCCTCACGGGAAACATCTATCAGGCCGCTGAAAACCCTGTTCTGGCTGCTTCGCCTGGTTTTCAACGGCCACTATTGGTTATGACGGCTATATAAGGGCGCACCCCCCGGCACTTCAACCTGGCGACTATTTCAAACTATGTCGCTTGCGCCGTTCAGGTTGGATTCGAACAGCAGGCGGGTGAGACGGGCGACGCGTTCGCCATGGCGCTGGCCGAGTGCTTCGCGCAGCTGAAAGGCCAGCGTGGCGTGCACGCGGCGCACGCTGGGTGGCAAGGCGTCGCCCTCGCGCAGGGCGTGAGGTACGCCGCGAGTCAGGCGCAGAAAGCCTTTTTCGCTGAGTACGGCTTGATCCAGGGCGTCGTAGCCGATAGTGGTGTCGAAGCGGATATAGCCTTCCTCGGCGAGCCATAGCAGGGCGCCTAGGCAGCTTTGATGGCGTGGTGTGGGCAGGCCGAATTCATCCGGCTCTTCGCGGCCGATCAGGTCTTCGACATACAGCGCGGCTTTGCTGGGGAACGCCTGGTACAGGGTCAGCATGCCGGCGGCGGCATCCTTGTAGAAGTCGTCGATCTGCAGGTCCATCAGAATTTGCCAATCATTGAGGTTGGAAGGTAAGGCAGCACGCGGCCCAGTAGCGCCCAGGGCCAGCCAGGCACGTAGGCGCTGACACGGCGTTTGTCGATGTGCTTGGCGATCAGCGCCGCGCCGCGTTCTACGTCAATCAGGAAAGGTCGGCTGGCCATGTCGCTATTGAGTGGCGTGTCGATAAAGCCCGGCAGCAGCAGGGTGGTGTCGATGTTCTTGCCCAGCAGCTCGGCGCGGGTGGCTTCCATATAGCTGATCAGACCGGCCTTGCTCGCCGAATAGGCCGCCGTGTGCGGCAGGCCGCGCTTACCGGCGACTGAGGCGACGGCAACCAGATGGCCATGGCCCTGCTGGCGGAACAGCGCACAGGCGGCATCCAGGCAGGCAATCGCGCCGATCAGATTGGTTTCCACGGTCAACCTGGCGCGCTTGAAGTGGCCACCGCCGGCTTTGCCGGTCAGGGCGATCCCCGCGTTTGCGATAATCCCATCCAGCCCACCGAGGGCATTGGCGGCCAGACCCACAGCGTCCTGGCAGGCTTCGTAGTCGGTCACATCCAGTGGCAACACCACTACCTTGCGCTGAAAGCGCGCCTGCAGCTCGGCGGCCAGCAGGTGCAGGCTGTCTTCGCGGCGTGCGGCCAGCGCCAGGTCGTAACCCTTGGCCGCCAGCTCGCGGGCCAGGGCGGCACCAATGCCAGAACTGGCACCGGTCAGCAGGTAGCGTTTGCCCTGGCTCATGGCTTGCTCCGATTACTGTTGGTAAGTCTTGAGGAAGCTGCCGATGCGGCCGATGGCCATTTCCAGCTCATCTACCCGCGGCAGGGTGACCACGCGGAAGTGATCTGGCCACGGCCAGTTGAAGGCGGTGCCCTGAACGATCAGCAGTTTCTCCGAGAGCAGCAGATCAAGAACGAACTTCTCGTCGTTATGGATCGGGCAGACTTTCGGGTCGATCTTCGGGAAGGCATACAGTGCGCCCATCGGCTTGACGCAGCTGACCCCCGGGATGTCATTGAGCAGCTCCCAGGTGCGGTTGCGCTGCTCCAGCAGGCGGCCTTGCGGTAGTACAAGGTCATTGATGCTCTGGTAGCCGCCCAGTGCGGTCTGGATCGCATGCTGGCTCGGCACGTTGGCGCACAAACGCATATTGGCGAGGATGTCGATGCCTTCGATATAGCTCTGCGCACGGTGCTTGGGCCCGGAAATCGCCACCCAGCCGGAGCGGAAACCCGCCACGCGATAGGACTTCGACAGGCCGTTGAAGGTCAGGCAGAGCACGTCCGGGGCCAGCGAGGCGGTGCAGATATGCACGGCATCGTCGTAGAGGATCTTGTCGTAGATCTCGTCGGAGAACAGCACCAGATTGTGCTGGCGCGCCAGTTCGACGATATCCAGCAGCACTTCTTTGGAATACACCGCGCCGGTGGGGTTGTTCGGGTTGATCAGCACCAGGGCCTTGGTGTTCGGGGTGATCTTTGCCTTCATGTCGGCGATATCGGGGAACCAGCCAGCCTGCTCATCGCACAGGTAATGCACCGGTTTGCCGCCGGCCAGCGCTACGGAAGCGGTCCACAGCGGGTAATCCGGCGCTGGGATCAGCACTTCATCGCCATTGTTCAGCAGCGCCTGCATGGCCATTACGATCAGCTCAGACACGCCGTTGCCGAGGTAGATGTCCTCGATGCCGACGCCTTCCACCTGCTTCTGCTGGTAGTACTGCATGACGGCCTTGCGCGCACTGAACAGGCCTTTGGAGTCGCTGTAGCCCTGCGCGGTGGGCAGATTACGGATTACGTCCTGGAGGATCTCCTCAGGTGCTTCGAAACCGAACGGTGCCGGGTTGCCGATGTTCAGCTTTAGGATGCGATGGCCTTCCTCTTCCAGGCGTTTGGCGTGCTTGAGCACCGGCCCGCGGATGTCGTAGCAGACGTTGGCGAGCTTGTTCGATTTGCTGAACTGCATGTAAGTGATCCCGAATGGTGGAACGTCGCTGAATTACCCTGCAAAAAGACGCGATCTAACGAGCCTTGGCAGGTTGTAACGCCGGTGACAGACTGGGGTCGAATGATACGTGGCAGCCCGACCTTGGCAAAGGTACTGGTCGGGCTTTTTTGTGCTCAGCACATCCATGTGCTTCACCCCTTCGGGGCTTGCGCGCAAAAACGCTCCCGGCGTTTTTGTGGTGTGCCATCCATGTCCGCCACCCTGTGCGCCGTCGTGGCTCCCGTTGGGTCGTTGTCACGTGATGTTGAATATCGGTTTTGGCGTTTTTATTGAGGATTGTGACCATGAACAAGCTGGAAAAACCCCTGGAAGCCTGGCGCGAAGAGCTTTCCGAGGAACAGTTTCACGTCTGCCGCCTGGGCGGTACCGAGCGTGCCTTTACCGGCCAGTATCACGACAGCAAGGTGCCGGGCATTTACCACTGCGCCTGCTGCCAGGCCGAACTGTTCGACTCGGATGCCAAGTACGACTCCGGCAGCGGCTGGCCGAGTTACTTCCAGCCGGTCAGCAGCGAGGCCATCGCCAGCCTGGATGACTTCAATCACGGCATGCACCGTATCGAAGTCAAATGCGCCAAGTGCGATGCTCACCTGGGCCATGTGTTTCCCGATGGGCCGGCGCCAACGGGACTGCGTTATTGCATCAACTCGGCTTCGCTCAAGCTGGTGCCGAAGGCTTAAGGCCATCGCATAGGCCTGCATTAGCGGGCCTTATCTTGGTTTAATTAAATTGCATGCAATTTAATTGCTCGCTATCTTGCGTCCATTCCCACTCCTCAGGATGACCAGCATGAGCAACGCACTCTTCGATATTCCGGTTACCACCATCAAGGGCGAGCAGAAGACCCTGGCCGATTTCGGCGGCAAGGCCGTGTTGGTGGTCAACACCGCCAGCAAGTGCGGCTTCACCCCGCAGTACAAGGGCCTGGAAAACGTTTGGCAGCAGTACAAGGACCAAGGTCTGGTGGTGCTGGGCTTCCCCTGCAACCAGTTCGGCAAGCAGGAACCAGGTGATGAGGGCGCGATCAGCGAGTTCTGCGAGCTGAACTTCGGTGTGAGCTTCCCGCTGTTCAAGAAGGTCGATGTAAATGGCAGCGATGCCCACCCGTTGTTCGTCAATCTGAAGAAAAGCGCGCCAGGCCTGCTCGGTAGCCAGGGCATCAAGTGGAACTTCACCAAGTTTCTGCTGAGTGCCGACGGCACGGTGATCAAGCGTTTCGCCCCGACTACCAAGCCTGAAGACCTGACTGCCGAGATCGAAGCGCTGCTGAAATGATCCCGACCAGTCTGCACGCGGATGAGGGGCTGCAGCTGGACAACCAGCTGTGCTTCAAGCTCTACGCTGCTTCACGGGCGGTGATCCGCGCCTACAAGCCGATGCTCGATCAGCTCGGCCTGACCTACCCGCAGTACCTGGCCATGCTGGTGCTGTGGGAGTGGCAGCAGCAACCGCCGGTGTTGCCGACGGTCAAGGCGCTGGGCGAGCGCTTGCTGCTCGACTCCGGCACGCTGACACCACTGCTCAAGCGCCTGGAGCTGCAAGGTTTGTTGCAGCGCAAGCGTTCGGCCAGTGATGAGCGTGAGGTGCACCTGGCGCTAACCCCGGCCGGCTGTGCCTTGCGTGAGCAGGTGTTGCCGCTGAAAAGCCAGCTGCTGTGCGAGCGCGGGATTGATCTCGATCAGGTTGCCGCGTTGCGTAGCCAGGTCGGTGTGCTGCTTGATCAGTTTATGGTGCTTAACCACTGATCGAGCAGGGCCGCCAGCTCATCCTTGCGAAATGGCTTGGCCAGGTAGTCGTCCATTCCCGCAGCGCGACAGCGCTCGCGTTCATCGGACAGTGCGTTGGCCGTCAGGGCGATGATCGGCAGCTCGGCGAATTCGGCTTTCTGGCGAATCCGTCGGGTGGTTTCATAGCCATCCATGACCGGCATGTTGCAGTCCATCAGAATCAGATCGACCGCCTGGGTTTCCAGCAGGGTCAGGGCTTCGCCACCGTGATTGGCCAGCAGTACCTCGCAGCCGAGCTTGCCCAGCATGCCCTTGGCCACCAGCTGATTGACCGGGTTGTCCTCAACCAGCAGGACGCGCGCCTGGCGGTTGCGTTGCGGCTCGCTGTGCTGCTCGGCTGCATGCGCTTCGCCCTGACCGAGAGTGCGGCGTAAGGCCTGCAGCAGCGCTTGGCGTGACAGCGGCCGGGCGAGTTGTTCGATAGGCGAAAGTTTTTCCACCTGCTCGCTGCTGAGAAAGTTGCCGTAGGCGCTGACCAGCAGAATTGGCAGGCTGGAGAGCGTGCGCAGCTCATTCAAACGCTGCGGGCAATCACTGATTAGCAGGTCGGCATCAAGCGTGCCCAGTGCGGCATCGGCGTCCAGATGTTGATACTGCAGACCCCAGCTCGGCAGCAGGCTTGCCAGTTGTTCGCTGAGCCCCGAGCTGGCGGGGCTGAGCCCGATAATGCGCCCGTGCAACAGGGGAAGCTGCTTAGCGTTGGTCTGGCCAGGTAGCGGTAGATCGACGCAGAAGGTGCTGCCGAAACCTTCCCGTGTCTCCAGGCTCAGTTGGCCGTGCATGGCTTCGCAGAGGCGGCGCGTCAGGGCCAGGCCCAGGCCGGTGCCACCAAATTGCCGGGTGATGCCAACCCCAGCCTGGGCAAATGGATGGAAGATCCGCGCCTGGGCGTCTTCGGCAATGCCGATGCCGGTGTCGCGGACAATGATCCTGACGCCGCCGGCCTGGGCACTGACGCTGATATCGACACGGCCAAAGCGGGTGAATTTCAAGGCGTTGGACAGCAGGTTGCTGACAATCTGCCTTACCCGCGTCGGGTCGCCGAGCAGTTGGTTGGGCAGTTGTGGGTCAATCAGGCTGGTCAGTTCGACGCCGGGTGCGGCGTTCTGCGACAGCAGGTTGGCGGTTTCTTCGACCATGCTGCCGAGGTCGAAGGGTATCTGTTCCAGCTCCAGCTGCCCGGCCTCAAATTTTGACAGGTCGAGAATGTCGTTAAGCAGCTCCACCAACACCTTGCCGGAGTCGTGGGCAATCGACAGCTGCTGGCGCTGCTCGTTATTCAGCGGCCCGTCCAGCGACAGCGCGAGCATGCCGAGCAGACCGTTGAGCGGGGTGCGAATCTCGTGGCTCATATTGGCCAGGAAGGCCGAGCGCGCCTGGGCCATGTCCAGGGCCGTGCGTTTGGCTTGCTCCAGCTCGCGGTTGGAGTCGAGCAGGCGGCTGTTGGCGGCTTCCAGCTGCTCGGTGCGTGCCGAGATCATGTCTTCCAGCTCGGCCAGGTAGCGGGTCAGGCGGGCTTCGGCTTGCTGGCGCTGCTCTATTTCGCTGGCGATGCTGCTCAGTTGGCGGTTGGTCACATCGACCAGCACGCCGATCTCGTCGCGTTCATGGTTGGGCGGGTAGGGCAGCTTGGCGTTATTGGGGCTGCGCAGGTCACGCTCGCTGAGGGCGCGGATAAACCCGGTCAGCGGCTTGGTCAGCATGAAATAGAACATCACCAGCAGGATCAGCGACAGCAGCAGGCTGCGGGCGAAGCCGGTGAGCAGGGTCAGCAGCGAGCGATTGAGAAAGTGGCTGCCAAAGGCGTAGGTGTCGACTTCCAGGCTCAGCTTGCCGAGGGCTTCGCTGGGCGAGTGGCTGACGAACAGCGCGGTCTCGAAGTGCCGGCGTTCGCCAAACATAAAGTCGCTAATTATCCGATAGCGGCTTTCCATGGCGGGCCGGCTGACGCTGGCCAAAGTCAGCTGGTTGTTGTCGATGATTTGCGCGCTGATCACCGCTGGGGAACGCAGTAGACCCAGCACCAGTTCCTGGGCCAGTTCGGCGTCGATGTTGTAGGCGATGCGCGCAGCGGGGTTGTGGCTGATTTCCATCAGCGCGTTAATCTCGCGATTGATGGAGGCATCTTCGCTGGCATAATCGATGCCCACTTGCATCAAGCTGAGCGCCGTGCCGAGGATAAAGGCTACCAATACGGTCAAGCCGGCCTGTTTGAATGACAGGCGTTGGGTTAGCGCTATATCCATATGGGCCGGTTGTTCTCATGTTGAATCGCCTGCCAAGCATAGCCCATCTGTTTTGCCGGACGGCAGTGGCAGAACGGCTCAAAAAACCTGGAGTGTGTTGTGGATTCGCGTTTGAGTGATTTTTTGTTGCGCGCCGAGGCTGTACTGGGCCGTTTAGAGCCATTGCTGCCGGCACCGCGCCCGGCTATCGATTGGCAGCAGAGTCTGGCGGCCCGCTGGCAGCGCGATGGCCGCAGCGGCTTTCTCGCACCGCTCAAGGTCAGTCTGGATGTGGGGCTGGCTGATCTGATCGGGGTGGATCGCCAGCGTGCTCAGTTGGCGCGCAATACCCAGCAGTTTATCCAGGGCCTGCCGGCCAACCATGCGTTGCTCTGGGGGGCGCGTGGCACGGGTAAATCATCGCTGGTGCGTGCGCTGCTGGCCGAGCATGCAGCAGCGGGGCTGCGTCTGATTGAGATTGAACGTGATCATCTGACCGATCTACCGCACATCGTCGAGCAGCTGAGCGAGCTACCGCAGCGTTTTGTGTTGTTCTGCGATGACCTGTCGTTCGAGGCCGGCGAGGGCGATTACCGCATGCTGAAAACCGTGCTGGATGGTTCCCTGGAGCGTGCGCCGGACAATGTGTTGCTGTATGCCACCTCCAACCGTCGCCATCTGTTGCCGGAAAAACAGAGCGACAACGAAAGCTGGCAGCGGGTGGATGGCGAGCTGCACCCCAACGAGGCGGTGGAAGACAAGATCGCGCTGTCCGATCGTTTCGGCCTGTGGCTGTCGTTCTATCCATTCACCCAGGAGCATTTCCTCGACGTGGTCCGGCACTGGGTCGAGGTGCATGCTGCGCAGGCCGGTTTGGCTTGGCAATGGCATGACGAGCTGGAAAAGGCGGCAATACGCTGGGCCTTGGGCCGCGGTAACCGCAATGGCCGCTGCGCCTATCAATTCGCCCGTGACTGGGTGGGCCTGCAATTACTGAGTAAGCACGATGATTGATCTACAACAAAGCGGGCAGGGGCTCGATGGCTATCCATTGCTGGTGGCGCAGCTGCAGGCGCTGCTGGCGGGTGAGCGCGATTTTATTGCTAATGCGGCGCAGTTTTCGGCATTTGTGTTTCAGGAGCTGAGTGACCTGAACTGGGCGGGTTTCTACCTGGTTCGCGGCGAGGAGCTGGTGCTCGGGCCGTTCCAGGGCAAAGTGGCGTGCGTGCGGATTCCCTTCGGTCGCGGCGTGTGCGGCGCCGCAGCGGCCACTGGGCAGACTCAGCGCGTTGAGGATGTGCATGCATTTGCCGGGCATATCGCCTGCGACAGCGCTTCCAATAGCGAACTGGTGGTGCCGCTGTTCAAGGACGGCCGCTTGCTTGGCGTGCTGGATCTCGACAGCCCATTGTTGTCGCGCTTTAGTGCAGCGGATCAGGCGGGTATCGAGCAGTTGGTTGCGGTGTTTATCGAACTGACCGATTGCTGAGTCAGTGCTAAAGGCAAGGCAAAAAAAGCCTGGAAATCGCCGGGCTTTTTGTTGGGCGGCTACCGATGGTTCAGGCCTTGGCGGCCATCTTGGCGAGCATCTTCAGCTCGCCCGGCAAGATAGCCTGCACCGAGGCACGCGCAGTGATTCGCGCATAGTGCGCACTCAGGTTAGGCCAGAGCTGCGCATCCAGTTGCTCGCCGCCGTGCTGCATATTGATCAGCTGACAGGCCAGGGCCAGGTCGGCCAGGGTCAGGCTATCGCCGACCAGGTATTCGGCTGAGCCGAGGGTCTGTTCCAGGTAGTCGAAATGCGCAGGCAGCTTTTCGTGCAAGGCTTTTTGTACGGCAGCCTCGTCGCAGCTCTGGCCCATGCTGGGTTTTAGTGCGCGGTTGCGAAATACGCTGAAAGTGCAGAGCGGGGCCAGTTCATAGTCGGCATATTTCTCCAGCCAACGTACCTGTGCGCGTTGTTCGGCATTCTGCCCGAGCAGGGTGGGGCGGTCAGGGTGTTTGTCGTCCAGGTATTGGCAGATCACGCTGGAGTCGGCGAGGGTGAAGTCGCCATCCCTCAGGGCCGGAATACGCCCCAGCGGGCTCAGCTCGCGATACCAGGCAGGTTGGCCGAATGGCAGGATGATTTCCAGCTGGTAGTCGAGGTTCTTTTCAGCCAGAAGCAGGCGAACTTTACGGACGAAGGGCGACAGCGGGGCACCGTAAACGGTCAGGCTCATGCGTGGCACTCGTGGGTAGGGCGGTAGCGCGCAAACTGCGCGCTGGAGGGGTTAGTCGTAGATGTTCTTCTTCTTCCACTCGTCGTCGCCGCCGAGAGATTCAAGGCCTGCGTCCAGTTCGCTGGGTTGGTCGGGTGCGGGCTTGCTGCTTTCCAGAACCATGGCGTTGGCGCGCGCTAGCTGCTCTTCGAATTTCTTCAGGGCGTTCTGGTAAGGGGTGGGGTCGGGTTGTTTGCGCAGGTATTGCACGCCGCGCTCGAACGCCAGGCGCGCCTGGCCTGGCTGGTTCTGCTGCAAGGCCTGTTGGCCTAGGTTGCCGAAAAATTCGATATGCACCTGGGTCAGCATATGGCGCACTTCTTTCAGCCAGTGTTTGGCCTCGTTGGCCGGGATAATCCCGTCTTTAGCGCAGCGGGTCAGTTGGCCGTGGAGGTTTTCCAGCTGGAAACGCACTTCCTTGGCTTTGGCTTCATTGAGGATGGGTTGTGGAGGATTGCTTACGGCAATCGACTCGCCCTGGGCTATCAGCTTGCGCAGCTCTTCAATGCGCGCTTTGAGGGCGTTGTTGCCTTTGTCCAACGGCAGCATGCGTTCACTGAAGTGCAACTGCAGGCGACTGAGCATCAGCTTCAAGGCTGGAGACATCAGTTGACCGGGGAGGGCTTCGGCGAGGTCCGTGCAGCGGCGCAGGCGATCATTGAGGTCGGCCTTGATGCGCGCCTTCTCCAGCTTGTTGTTCTCGACCATATGATTGATATAGGCAATGGCGATCAATACGACGATGCCAGAAACAATCAATATGGTAATCACGAGTGGGGACATGGGTGGAGCCTCTCGATCACCGGTTTTTCGTCCGAGTGTAGTGCGTTAGCCGGGAGGCTGATAGGGCTGCCTCACATTCGGCGCTGAAGTCTTTGATTTATAAAAATTTTTACACAGAGGTTGACGGGCCTTGCAAGGCTCCATAGAATGCGCGCCACTTCGTAGCGCAATGCCTCACGGCAAAACGTGTAGAAGCCGGATAGAAGTTGTAGTTTCCGGGCTGCGTCCCCTTCGTCTAGTGGCCTAGGACACCGCCCTTTCACGGCGGTAACAGGGGTTCGAGTCCCCTAGGGGACGCCACTTCTTTATGAAGTGTGCTGCTAAAAACCAAGTTGT
>JAESGQ010000119.1_pt1 | contig 50266 bp, 47 predicted proteins | sample 9266251 | NCBI WGS metagenome assembly JAESGQ01 (sample SAMN17056778, study PRJNA650883) | algae metagenome | isolation source: Kaiparowitsia implicata GSE-PSE-MK54-09C and co-occurring heterotrophs from... | place: USA: Kaiparowits Plateau, Grand Staircase Escalante National Monument, UT ... | reverse complement strand
TGTCCCGCGAGCACTACGATAATCGGGGACGGTCTGTAAAGCTTCAATGAGATTCATCGCGACACCAGCGTTTAAGGGATGTCTCTATAGCTTAATTTCTATCTCATCACAGTGAATCAGCCCTAGCCCTGCGGGTGTTTTCGCGGCTCGATGAAGCAGATCTGAAAGCGGTCGATCTGCACCAAGGTTTAGATAGTGTCCTGATGCTGTTGCAGCACCGTTTGGTATTGCAGGAGTCCAATCCCAGAATCATAGTCCATCGTCAGTTCAGCAGCCTACCGGCGGTGCTGTGCTACCCACGCGATATTAACCAGGTCTTTCTCAATATTCTTAGTAATGCGCTGGATGCGCTGCACCATTGCCTTAGCGATCGCCCATCCCGCCAACTCACGGCCATAGCATCGGCCCAAACACCGGGGACGATCGCCCCACCGCCGCTCGATATTCCCCCTGCCGTAGAGAAACCGGCAGACTGGACGCCCCAACTCTGGCTCACTACAGAGCTTATCATCGACGAGGGTCGAGCTTGGGCCGTAATTCACATCCGTGACAACGGCTGCGGCATTCCCGAAACGCATCTGCCTCACATTTTTGAGCCGTTTTTTACCACTAAGCCTGTGGGTCAAGGAGCGGGGCTGGGGTTAGCCAACGGTTATCAAACTATTGTGGATAAGCACAATGGCCGACTGACCTGTGAGTCGCATTGGGGCGAGGGCACCACGATTACGCTGGCGCTGCCTGTGATGCGCACCCAAGCGCCCCACTGTGCATATCGACAGTGAGGGGGCGATCGCTGCTAGAGTAGCGGTAGTTAAGATTACCGCTGACCTTGTGCAGCGGGCGCGATTAGTGTTATGACTCAGCAGCCTTCTTCAGCCAGCAATCCCATCGATGATACCCTCGACGGGTACGAAACGCCGAAGCCTCAGCCGACCAGTGGTCGCGTGCTGCCCGACCCTGACCGCAACCTTCCAGTTCCTCGGCAAAGCCACATTATCAGCACGGTGCTGTCTCCGGCAGTGCGGCTGTGGTTGCGCTCTCAGGTATCGCAGGTCGATCATCTGGATCTGCTGATTGAGGGGGGCGATCGCCAACTGCTGACTGGGCTGGTGCCCCGCATCACCATCTCTGGGCGCAATGTGGTGTATGAAGGGCTATGCCTGAGCGAGGTGCGATTAATCGGGCGCGGCATAAAGGTCAATTTTGGACAACTGTTGCGGGGCAAGCCGCTGCGTCTGGCCCGCACCATTACGGTGCAGGGCGATGTGCTGCTGACAGAAGACGACTTCAATGATTCGCTGCAGACCCCACTGCTAGCAACTGCACTCTCTGACTGCTTTGTGGAACTGCTGCGGGCGGGTGCTGCGCCCGAGTTGGTTGACCCTACTAGCAAAAAGCCCATCATTCTCGACAATTTTCAGGCCCAGATTGATCCAGAACGGCTAACGCTGGTGGCTGACGTCATTTCTGTAACGCAGGGAACCGCGACACCCTTTGCCATTCGCACTGGGCTGCGCGTGTCCGGTGGGCAGGCGCTGCAGTTGGTCAATCCCGAATGGCTGCCCACACCGACTGCTAAGCGGGGTCTGTCGTTAGATGACCTTGATGGGTTCACCATAGATCTGGGCACAGATGTGGCTCTGCAAGAGATCGTGCTGGGCGATCGCACCCTCACCTGTCGCGGCACCCTCAACATCATTGCGGATGATGCCGACTCTATTGACTCTGATCGCCATCCAATCTAGCGCATCTCGCGGAACCATCTGCGGGCGATCGCCAAACCAGGCTAATCTTGCGGTAGACGCTGGACATAGGCGTCTTATGGTAGCGTTGCTTACAAATAACGCGTTGTATTGCAGATACCGATGATTCAACCCTGGATGGTAATTGGAGGCATTGCCTTCGGTCTGGCGATCGCCATTGGAAGTTTAGTCAACCGGCGTGGCACTGAGTGGTTCCGGCGATTGCAGCGTCCTAACTGGCTCACCTTTGAATGGGCGATTCCTGTTATTTGGACAACGGTATTTACCTGCGGGGCGATTTCGGCCACGCTCGTGTGGGAAGAAGACCCCGGTAGTGGCGCTACGTGGCTGCGCATGGCGGGATATTTATTGCTAGAGCTTGTCACCCTTGCTTATACCCCAGCCATGTTGTGGCTGCGGCGCATCCAAGTGGGTTTCGTCATTGGCACTGTGGGGCTAGCGATTGCGATGGTGCTGGCGATCGCCGTTTTTCCAATTTCTCGCCCCGCCATGTATTTGCTGATTCCCTATCTGCTGTGGAGCCCCATTGGCACCTATGTCACCTGGGAGATGATGCAGCTCAACCCATCGGAAGCGTAAATGCTAATCGATTTTCAGAGCACTTAAATGCCCACTAGGCTGCGCATTGCCTGATCAGTTGATAAAAAAAGTGGTCGTGGCCCACGTCATTGACAAACCCAATGGCGTTTAACTTAACGTCAGTTCGGGTTAAGAGGGTTTTGGGGAACCGCGCGACGCGCGGTTCCCCAAAACCCTTGATGTGCCGTGCGCGTCGCGCACGGCACATCAAGGGTTTGAGCGTATCCCGAACTCAGGTTAACTTATCCATAATTGGGCCTTTGATTCTGAAGCCTTTGACTCTGAAAATTAGAAGTGAATATTTAATCCCCGTAAATCCCGAATTAGCCCCTCCAAAATTTCTAACGCACTTGCGTCGATGAGATTAACTGCTGAGATTAACTGCACTGTACACTAGCACAATGCATTGCACCTCTGGGCGGTCAGCCACGTGCTGACTGATGAAGTTTTCAAGATACTTCACATTGGCGAAATACAGGCTTTCATCAACTCGAACCGCTAGTATATTGGGGCTGGTTGTCACCGGATTCAGATCTTAGGCAACTTATATATAGCCCCGATCCGGCATAATCTTTCAATCACCCAGAACGCTATCTGTAGCGCTATTCTAAAGCTATGGATGTTCCTCGCCTCCACCCAGACACCATTGACCAAGTGAAGCAACGGGCTGACATTGTGGATGTCATCTCGGAGCATGTGGTGCTGCGCAAGCAGGGAAAAGATTTTGTGGGGCTGTGTCCGTTCCACGATGACAAGTCGCCCAGCTTTAGCGTCAGCCCTAGCAAGCAGTTCTACTATTGCTTTTCCTGCGGGGCGGGGGGCAACGCCTTTAAGTTTTTGATGGAGCTGAATAAGCGCTCCTTTGCAGATGTCGTGCTCGATCTGGCGCGGCGCTATCAGGTGCCGCTCAAAACCCTAGAACCCGAGCAGCGACAAGAGTTTCAGCGGCAGCTCTCGCAGCGCGAGCAGCTTTACGAAATTATGGCGGTGGCGGCTCGGTTTTTTGAGCATGCCTTGCAGCAGTCCCAGGGGGAAGCCGCCCTCACGTACCTCCGAGACAAGCGTCAGCTCAGCGTCGAGACGATTCAGCAGTTTCAACTGGGCTATGCGCCGGGGGGCTGGCAGACGCTCTATGGCTATCTGGTTGAGCAAAAGCGCTATCCGGTGGAGATGGTGGAACTGGCGGGGCTGATTGTGGCGCGCCAGAGCAATGCAGGGCATTACGATCGATTTCGCGATCGCCTGATGATTCCCATTCACGATTTGCAGGGGCGGGTGATTGGGCTGGGCGGGCGCAGTCTGGGTGACGAGCAGCCCAAATACCTCAACTCACCTGACACGCCTCTGTTTGACAAGGGCAAGACGCTGTTTGGCCTAGATAAGGCACGAGCGGCGATCGCCAAACAAGACCAAGCGGTGGTTGTGGAGGGCTATTTTGATGCGATCGCCCTGCATGCGGCAGGCGTTGCCAATACCGTCGCCTCCATGGGGACAGCGCTCAGCTTAGGCCAAGTGCGGCAGCTGTTGCGCTACACCGAATCCAAGCACATCGTCTTTAACTTTGACGCTGATGCAGCCGGGCAAAAAGCGGCAGATCGCGCGATTGGCGAACTGTCTGACTTAGCCTATAAGGGGGAGGTGCAACTGCGCATTCTCACCATTCCCGAGGGCAAAGATCCCGACGAGTTTCTCAAAACCCATTCCGTTGAGGCGTATCACGCGCTGCTGCACGACACGCCCCTGTGGCTCGACTGGCAGATTCAGCAGCTGCTGCAGGGCAAAGACCTGACCCAGCCCGACCAGTTTCAGACCAGCACTCAGGCGATCGCCCAACTCTTAGGCAAGCTGCCCAATGCCTCCTTGCGCACTCACTATATTCACCGCTGCGCCGGGCTGCTGAGCCAAGGCAATGCCCGACTGAGTGTGCAGCTTGAAACCGACCTGCGGACTCAGGTGCGGGGGCAGCGCTGGCATGGCAAATCGCAAAAGTGGCAAACGCCGGGCGATCGCACCCTGCTCGAAGAATCCGAAGCCTGCCTGCTGCGGATTTATCTGCATCTGCCCGACTATCGGGAGCAAATCCGCACCACGCTCGACGACCTCGACCTCGACTTTAGTCTGGGTCATCATCGGTTTTTGTGGCAGCAAATTTTGGGGCTAGAGCGAGAGGCCGAAGCCATAGCTAACGAGGCTGTCCAGTGTAAAACCGACGCGCTCGCGGTTGCCCTCGCTGACAGCGACAGCCTGCCCAATGGGTCGCCTCCATCATCGGATGAGCCAAGTCTGCCACCGCCAAACCTGCTGTCGCACCTGCATGATCGTTGCCTCGACCAGCCCGATAAGCTAGAGCGATCGCTCTACCTGTTTCAGCTCGACGAGAAAATCCAGCGCGATCTGCTGCGCGCTCCGCTGGTGATTCGCGCGGCAGCGGCCTGCATGGAGCGGGTCATGTGTGAAAAGCGCAAGCGACACTTTCTCGAACTGTGGCAGTCAACCTATGCGGCTGAGCCTGAGCTGGCGCAGTTCTATCAGCAGCAGCTCTACCTTGAAAATCAGCGGATTGATGCGATCGACCGAGAGCAGCGCCAAACGACCTTTGAAGATTTGGCCCAGGTGCCCTGGGTGGGCGAGTTTTATCAAAGTTTGGGCGGTTAGGCAGGGCAGTTAGGCCGGGGCGATCGCTCCCGTCACCCGGTGCAGCAGCGCTGCAAGCGACGCCCTTAGATCAGCATGGCAATACACCTGATCCGGATGGGGGGACTGCCCGGGCTGCTGAAATCGGGGCCGTTCGCCGTTCATCTCTCCCCAGGTCATGGTGACTTGACGAGCAAAATCGTAGAACAGTGCTTGATTGTGCAGCAGCCGTTCTAGCAGCACGGCCAGCGCCGTGAGGGGAGAGTCGAGATAGCGGCTAATTTGGGTATCGTTGGTTTTGACCCAGGTTTTAAGCGTGGCCAGCAGCGCGCCCGAACCATCCACCACATGCAGATCGAGGAAGTGCAAAATTTGGGCGATCGCCCGCGTCAGCCGAGGCATGGGTGACTCGCCCCGCATAAAGGCCCCCGCCTCTTTGCCAATGGCGTCTCCTAGGGAAAACTGGCGACCCGCGCGAATCTCTTGTTCGAGCGATTGGGAGGAGTCGTCGGGTGTGGCGGGTGTCATAGGGCGAACGAAGCATTAAGGATTCGGCAGGCGACGGATGCTGCAAGCGACGGAATGCAACGAAATGCAATGGAATGCAATAGGCGGAATCACACGGCTGTCAGCGATGCCAGCGGGTTGGGGATGGCGTCACTGGGGGCATTGAACTCTCCCGTGAGCACAAACTCTAGCCGCAGCTTGAGCCAAGTGATGAATTGGGGATTTGTGGAAACCACCGCCGCCGCCGGCTGAGGGCATTTGGCTTTGACTGCAGCAAGCTCGGGCGCATCCAGAAACGCAGGCTGACGCACGAGCCAAAAGTCAATCTCTTTGCCCTGCTCGCCATAGAAGCGGAGGCGCTCTTTCAGCACTTCGTCCAGCGGTTCATCGTGGGTTAAAAACTGCTCACTCGCCAAAATGTAATAGTAGGTGGTCATGAGATTTATTGCTCTCCTCGAATGGCTCGGTTCATATCACGGACGGCACGCTCTAGCCCTACCAACACGGCACGGCTGATGATGGAATGGCCAATGTTCAACTCTTCCATACCGGGCAGCAGCGCCACCGGATGCACGTTCCAGTAAGTGAGACCATGGCCAGCATTGACTCGCAACCCAGCGGCGATCGCCCGGTTGCAGCCCTCTGCTAGCACGGCCAGTTCCCGCGTGCGGCTGGCCTCATCGGGGGCGTCGGCATAGCTGCCCGTGTGCAGCTCGATAAACTGCGCCCCAATGGCAGCACTAGCCTGAATTTGATCGGCAGCTGGGTCGATAAACAAACTTACGGGAATGCTCGCAGTCTGAAGTTTCTCGACGACCGTTGCCATCCGGTCTTTCTGTCCGGCAATGTCTAGCCCGCCTTCGGTGGTGACTTCTTCGCGGCGCTCGGGCACGAGGGTCACATAGTCAGGATGCAGATCGAGGGCGATCGCCACCATCTCGTCTGTGGGGGCCATTTCCAAATTCAGGTGGGTTCGCACGGTCTGCCGCAGCACCCGCACATCCCGATCCTGAATATGGCGGCGGTCTTCCCGCAAATGCACGGTAATGCCATCTGCACCGCCCAGTTCTGCTAGCACAGCGGCTGCCACTGGGTTCGGTTCTACCGTGCGGCGCGCTTGGCGAATCGTAGCCACATGATCAATATTGACGCCGAGGGTGGGCAACGGGAGCCTCCTAACTAAAGATAATTAAAGACCGCAGCTGAACGAAATCGAAGCCAGTAGCTGAACGAAATCGAAGCCAGTCATCGCGGGAGTTGAACCGCTACACCTGATCTCAACTCCTTATTTTACAGCGCCTGGGTTTCGATAATAGGCGTGTAGAAGAGCCAAACTTACTGGATGAGTCGAGCGCTGATTTGATTTAGAAATCGCCGGAATGATGACGGATTGGGCGACTGTCGAGGATGGAGTGAGGTCGTTTGTCCTTTGAACAGGTTTTGCCCACGTAAACCGTCTTTTAACCTTTAATAAGAAGAAATTCTTGGAGAGACCCTTCGACAGTCGGTTCATTCTTTTTAGCGCGACCCTTAGACCGCCCTTAGCACGTTGGGTTGCCGCAGATCGGCCAGGGTGGCGCAGCCTGCACAAAAGACAGCGGTGCGAATCTCGGCGATCAGGCTAGTGGTGAGCTGATGCAGGTCATCATCGGACTGGGCTGCAGCTTGCAGAAAGGGCAGCGCCAGCCCCCCAATGTCAGCCCCCAGGGCGATCGCCGTTGCGACATCAAGCCCATGACGCAGGCCCCCCGAGGCAATCAGCGGCACTGTTGGCGCGATCGCCCGCACCTCAGTGATGCACTGCGCCGTGGGAACGCCCCAATCTGCAAAAGTGTTGCCCACGCGCCGCTGCAGCGGATCTTGAGCGCGTTCGCTTTCGACCCTTGCCCAAGAGGTGCCCCCTGCTCCCGCCACGTCGATCGCCTGCACACCCGCCTCTAGCAAGCGCTGCGCCATTTGGGCCGAAATGCCGTTGCCCACTTCTTTGGCAATGACCGGCACTGAGAGGCAGGCACACACCTGCTCAATCTTCGAGAGCAGCCCGGCAAAGTTGCGATCGCCCCGCGTTTGCACGGCCTCTTGCAGAGGGTTCAGGTGCAGTACGAGTGCATCTGCGCCCAGCCAGTCTACGGCGCGCTGGCATTCTGCCACGCCATAGCCATAATTGAGTTGCACTGCGCCCAGATTTGCCAACAGCAGAATATCAGGAGCGATCGCCCGCACCGAAAAGCTCGGCAGTACGGTGGGATCTTCTAAGACCACCCGCTGCGACCCCACCCCCATGGCTAGCCCATAGTGTTGGGCGATCGCCGCCAGCCGGGTGTTGATCAGCCGAGCGAGATCTGTCCCCCCCGTCATCGAAGAAATCAGCAGGGGGGCTTTCAGCGATTTTCCTAGAAACGAGGTCGCGAGGGAGACGTCAGCATAGTCTATATCTGGCAAGCAGCAGTGGGTCAGCCGATAGCGCTCCAGTCCAGTTGTCACCCGATGGCTCTGCACATCATCGTCTAGGCAGACGCGAATGTGCTCGGCCTTGCGTGCCTGGGTCGCCGCCGCCTCATCCACCAGATCTAGCGGGGCGACACCCCACCCAGCGATCGGCGCTGGAGGATTCTCCTGTGTAGCCGGGGCATTCGTGCCGTATCGATTCACCATGTGCTCTATAGAATCCAGAATTCAGCCGTCAGTCAGCGTTGCAAGCGATACCCAAGCTCCCTCGCTCAATCTCCTGTTCAATCCTCAATGCGGAATTGGGCATTGCTTAGCGCAGGGATGATTTGCCCCCCAACCCCCAATTCTGGGGGAGCAAGAGCCTTCCAAGTTCCTCAATATTGGGGAATTTAGGGAGCCAAGCGAAGGTGCTGTTTTTGAAAGTTCATAACCTCAATTCAGCAATGCCCGGAATTGATGCGTGGGATTTGCGCACCGCGCTGCCCCCCGTATTGGTTGACCGATCGATCGCTCAAGACTGTTACTCAAGACGATTGCGGTACTCAAGACCGCTGCGGCAACCTGTTTGCGCCACACCGCTACCGTTTCGCTAGTCTCTCACACGGCGGCAGCAGCAGGCGCAGTCTAGAAATAATGCGATACACACCGGGGTTGATTCCTCTCCCAGCCGCAGTTCCCAGCCGCAGTAGCCCTAAAGCCCTGGCTCAACCAGCACATACAAAAAGGCATCGAGACGGTTGAGAGTCGCGCACACTTGGAGCAGCGCCTCATCTTCGCTGAGGGGCTCTAGGGTGACGAGATGGCGGGGTTTCAGCGTGAGGTAGCGGTTAACCAGCGACGCCACAGGTTGAGGGCCATCCCAAAGCGGCAGCAGAGTTGCGGCGATCGCCCCGTCTACACTGACCTCGCCTCTCGCTGGCATGGCGATAAACTGGCTAAACTCCATCGGTCTGCCCTGTTGCACATTCTGAATCGCAGTCTGCCGCACTAGGTCATGCCGCAGTTGGGGATGCAGATGCACCACTGCTTGCCGCCACTGTGATTCCGTCCATGTATCTACTGGATCGCCCGGCGGCGTTCCATCAGGCTTGATGGCCCACAGGTCAATCAGCCGATTTGACGGATGCAGCAGGTCGTGCATGTAGAGCTGCATGGGCTCAGGCGCTTCAGCCAGCACCATGGCCCACAGCGCTGGAAGGTCGTCGGGCTGCTGGAACAGACTGGGAATCTCCCACCCTCGCCAGTGCACCATGCGAATGAACTCCAGCCCTGCCGCTTCCAGCAGGTCAAACATTTGGGGCACCGAGAAGCCTTTGTCCCCTTGCAGCAGAAAGTTAGCCAGCACCTCGGGCGCACAATCGGGATTTTCGTACCGAGGGTTCCAGATCTCGGATCGCAGCTTGCTCGACGGTTTCAGCGCCTTAAACACCTCGATCACGGCCTCAATGGCTGCCTCCTCGGGGTTGTCATCCATCAGCCCCATATCCCGAAACAGCTCTTGCGCCCGGTAATAGGGCTGGCGTTGGATGGCGCTGTGCAGATTGACTCGCAAGATGCCGCCGGGCTTGAGCGCGGCCTGCATGGCCTGCATCCCCTGCTGGGGGTCTGGCAGCAGGTATAGCACCTCGTCACAGTCGATATAGTCACACTGAAGGCCCAGTTGGGACAGATCTTCTAGGGCGATCGCATGAAATTCTGTATTCTCAAAGCCATAGTATTGCAGCCGCAGTCGGGCAAACTCCACCGACCTTTCCGAGAGATCGACGCCTACAATCCTGGCTCCAGGATTGGCCTCCGCCAGCATCAGCGATTTGTAGCCGCTGCCACAGCCTGCGTCCAGAATCACGGCATTGGTCGTGTCCACCATTCGTCGGTGATAGAGGTAGTAGGGCGTCGCCAGACTATGGGCGAATAAATCATTCAGCTCATCTTTGGGAGATTTTTCTACGGGCACTGAGGGATAGGGCACCCCGTCAAACTGTTGGCGAATTTTGTCGAGTAGCGCTTGAGAGTTCATGGAGGTTGAATGGTGGGGGTTGGGCGTTAGGGAGTGGAACCGATGCTATTCTGTGATGTCGAACAGGACATACATGTATTGCTCTAGCGTGAGCAGCAATTGTTGCACAATGGCTTGGGCCGCGGCGGGGTCGATGGGCTCTAAGGTCTGGGGATGCACCGGATTGAGTGTGCAGTAGCGCTGGGCGATCGCCCCGACCGACTGCGGTGCCTCCCACAGGGGCAGCAGGCACGCCGCTAGCTCACTCAGCATTAGCACCGAGCGGCCTGAGGAATAGCTGAGGAAGTCACCAAAATCAAAGGGCTGACGCTGCTCGCAACAGGCGATGAGGGCGGCTTTAACCTGGGGTCGGCGTAGAAGCGGATGCAGATGCACCGTTACGTTGGGCCACGTCTTTTCTTGCCGCAGATTGAAGGAATGGGCGGGCGATCGCCCTGGCTTAGCGCACCAAAAGTCCAACAGCCGATAGGCGGGGTTGATTAGCTCATAGGCATGCAGCCGTTGCTCTACCGATAGCCGCGCCACGTAGCGCGTCCACACCTCTGGCAACTGCTGAGGCGTGTGGAACAAATCTTCTAAATGCCACTGGCACGCATTCACCATACTGACAAACTCCAACCCAGCCTCCCGCAGCATGGCAAACATGTCAGGCACGGCAAAGCCCTTATCGCCCAGCAGCAGATAATCCACCAGCACGCTCTTCGGCTTTTCTAGATAAATCGACTGCCAGGTCAGACTCCGCAAAAAGGTTTCAGGCTTGAGGGCTTGCATCGTTTCCAAAACCAAGTCAATCTCCATATCTTGGGGATTGTCGTCCATCAGCCCCAGCAGCCCAAACAGCGCTTGGGCCTGATAGTAATTGCGCCGCTGGTAGCGATTATGCAGGTTGCCACGCACAATGCCTCCCGGCTTGAGCACGGCTTGCAGCATCGTCAGCCCCGCTTGGGGGTCAGGCAGCAAATAGAGGGTTTCGTCGCAATTGATGTAGTCAAATTCCAGCCCTAGGGAGGGCACCTCTTCGATGCCGATGGCGTGAAACTCTGCCGTCTCAAACCCGTGATAGCGCAACCGCTGCCGCGATAGCTCTACCGATTCAGCGGAAATATCGACGCCAATTACGGTAGCCCCTGGGTTGGCAGCGGCTAGCAGCAGTGACTTATACCCACTTCCACAGCCCGCATCCAGAATCAGCTGCCCAGCCGTATCGGGCACCGCTCGGTGCTGCTGATAGTAGGGCGCGACCAGGCTGTGCATGTAGAGCAGGTTGAGGTCGTCGCGGGGAAATTCCTCTAGCGGCACAGCCGGAAACGGGGCAAAGTCGAACTGCTGGCGGATTTTATCGAGGGCGTCAAGGCTCATGGCGGTTACGGTAAGGGCAAGGGGCAGGCAATCAGGGGGTCGGGCAATCAGGGAGCGGCTGAGGGAATGGCGAGATCGCACGCGCAGAGTGCGCGTTAGGCTGGGCGCTAGACTGGGCGTTAGACTGGGCGTTAGAGTGAGCCAACGATTTGTCCTGCTGATTTTGATTTTATAGTCTGAAATTCAGCCAATCGGGAATGTTCCTGGCAGGATGGAATGTCGCGCTAGCATTGTGACCCGAATCGTTGGGGAACATTTGACGCTGATTTGCGTCATCTCAGACATCTCAGCTTTGAGTATGCCCAAAACGCTCAATGCAGACTCACGGTTTGGATGAGCGATACAGGTTCTAAACGCATCCTCGCTTGCGTGTCGTTGGCGTTATGGTATCGACCTTACCCATAAAGATTGCCACTGTTTTACCCCGATGGCGCTAGGATAAGAAAATTATCGAAAATCCTACCTCTGCCTTGAACACGCATTCTCTGTCTACTCTGCCTGACGCAGTTCAGTTCCCGGCGCATATCTGCACGCTCAGCAATGGTCTGACGGTGATTCATCAGCAGACGCCGACGCCTGTGGTGACAGTCGATGTGTGGGTCAAAGCAGGGGCGATCGCCGAACCCGATCTGTGGGGCGGCATGGCGCATTTTCTAGAGCACATGATTTTCAAAGGCACTGACCAGGTGCCGCCGGGCTACTTTGACCAGGTGATCGAAAACCACGGGGGGGTCACCAACGCCGCCACGAGCCACGACTACGCCCACTTTTTTATCAATACGACAGCGGGATACTTGCCCAAGACGCTGCCTTGCCTAGCAGATCTGCTGCTGCATGCAGCCATTCCCGATGACGAGTTTGATCGGGAGCGCGATGTGGTGCTCGAAGAAATTCGTCAGTCTGAAGATGACCCCGACTATCTGGGCTTTAAGGCGCTGTCAGAGCTGGTTTATCAGCGTCATCCTTATGGTCGTCCGGTGCTGGGGGAGCCAGAGAACTTAATGAGCCTGCTGCCCTACGAAATGCGCAGCTTTCACCAGACTCTCTACCAGCCGGACAATATGACGGTGGTAGTGGTTGGGGATATTGAGCAGCAGCGAACCTTAGATCAGGTGAATGAGGCGTTTGATGGGTTTGCCACATCGCCCGGCTATCCCGCCGTTTCGGTAGAGGCTGAACCTGCGATTGCGGGGATTCGCCGCCGCGTCTTAGAGCTGCCCCGCTTAGAAACGGCGCGGCTGATGATGGCCTGGGTAGGGCCAGGGGTGGAGCAGTTGCGTCATGCCTATGGGCTAGATGTGCTGTCGGTGGTGTTGGGGGGCAGTCGCTCGTCGCGGCTGGTGCGCGAACTGCGAGAGGAGCGGCAGCTCGTGCATGACATTTGCTGCAATGTCTCCCTGCAGCGCGATTCCAGTCTATTCACGATTTCAGCGCTGCTTGATCCAGAACATCTGGATCAGGTGGAAGCACTGGTGGGCGATCGCCTGACCCATCTCGTCAACCGACCCATTGAGGAGAGCGAGCTCAACCGGGTAAAGCGGATGCTGTGCAACGATTACGCTTTTTCTAGCGAAACATCGAGTCAGTTGGCTGGGCTGTATGGCTATTACAGTGCGATCGCCACACCCCAAGTAGCCGTGTGCTATCCCCAACACATTCAAGGGCTGCACCCTGAAGAGTTGCAGCATCTCGCCAGCCAGTATCTGTCTCCCTATCACTATGCCGTGACTATTCTCAAGCCCGCCTCGTTAGCATAAAGAGCGCTAGGTGTTCACGCCCCATTCTGCGTCTATAAGACGGCTAACGATACTACCGTGTGTTAAGGCTCAACCCTTGAGCCAGATGGTTGATTTCAGCATTCAGCCCAGCCAACTCTTTCCTGCCTCAATCCCAATTCCTACACTTACCCTCCACTTACCCTTCATGGTTAGCGCGCCTAAATCTTCTTCAACCCAATCGTTTCACCGCACCGTTTTAAGCAATGGCTTAGTGGTGTTGGTGCTAGAAAACGATACGGCAGACATCGTGGCTTCTCGCATTTTTGTGCGGGCCGGTAGTCGTTATGAAACGCCTGAGCAGGCGGGCGTTTGCCACCTGCTGATGTCCCTGCTGCCCAAGGGCAGTGAGCGGCTGTCTGCGGTGCAGATTGCGGAGCAGGTAGAGTCGATGGGGGCCAGCATGGGGGCTGATTCCGCTACGGACTACAGTCTGGTTAGCCTCAAAAGTATTTCTCAAGATTTTCCCGAGATTCTGACATTGGCGGCAGAACTGCTGCGATCGCCCGCGTTTGCGGAATCAGAGGTGGCGCTAGAGCGGCGGCTGACGCTGCAAGGCATCCGCTCCATGAAAGAGCAGCCCTTTTCGATTGCTCAGCGGCAGCTGCGGCAGGCGCTCTATGGTGATCATCCCTATGCCCTGTCCACCTTGGGGACTGAAGAAACGGTGCCGAACCTCGATCCGGCCATGCTGCACCAGTTTCACCGCACCTATTTTCGACCTGACAATCTGGTGATTTCGATTGTGGGACGAATTACGCCAGAGCGGGCGATCGCGCTGGTGGAAGAAACCTTTGGCGATTGGCAACCCCCTCAAATTGAGGGCGAACGGCTGCCACTGCCAGCGCTAACAGGCTCAGTGGCGACCTCTCAACCGCAGCGGGTTTCTGCCGTGCAGGAGACGCAGCAGGCGATTGTGATGCTGGGCTACCTGGCTGCGGCGCTGCACAGCGAGGATTATGCTCCGTTGAAGCTGATCAATACATACTTGGGCAATGGTCTGTCGAGCCGCCTGTTTGTTGAACTGCGCGAAAAACTAGGGCTGGCCTATGAAGTGTCGGCCTTTTATCCCACGCGCATTGATACCTCTCAGTTTGTGGCCTATATGGGCACTGCGCCGACTAATGCGGCGATCGCCCTTAAAGGGCTGCAGCACGAGGTTGACCGTCTGGCGACCATGCCCCTAAGCCAAAACGACCTTCAAGCCTCAAAAAATAAGTTTTTAGGCCAGTATGCGCTGGGTAAGCAAACCAACGCGCAATTGGCCCAGGTCTATGGATGGTACGAAATTTTGGGCGTCGGTGCCGATTTTGATGCGTCGTTTCAAGCGGCGATCGCCAACGTCACCGCCGAGACGATTCAAGACGTGGCGCAGCGCTACTTCACCCAGCCCTACATCTCTATCGTGGGCCCTCAGCCTGCGGTCGAAGCGGTAGAGCAACTTAATTAACTGTGAGTTGTGCAGTACTCGAAATCTCTGAAGGGGGCGTGCATATTGCGCACGCCCCCTTCAAAGGTTGAGACTATTGTGAACTCAGGCTCAATTAGCGACGAGGACATTGGGGAATTGCTCGGCGAGCATAGTCACAATCGAAGTGGGTTAGTGCCTCCCGACTAGAGAGGAACGTCCTGTCAACAATAAAGCCTGCCCCACGGGGATAGTCCTGTCGTCGCCATACCCGCAGTTGATACCAGGTGTTGTCGCGGCTGCGCCATACTTCATAGGCGTATTCGCCGCCATAGCCGTTGCTCACGCGAAAGTCGCCTGCAGTGGCCGTGGTAGGCGCAAGGGTAAAGGTGGTGGCGATCGCCAGCCCAGCGAGCCAGCCCCCTACGGTTCGAGTCAGAGTCTTGGTCATAGTTATGCGCGTTTAGCCTTAACGTAGAACGTTGAATTTACAGCCCAGCACGGGTTCAGGATGTGTTCAGTGCAAAGCTATCGTTTTCTACGCTTAGAGTTCCCGAGTTTCCCAACCTCGCTGATGAACTGTCGGTGAATCTATATCAAGCCCTTGCAAAGGCATGGTTTCGTCGTAAGCTGTGGGATGACGTTGCATCCAGCTTCATGACAGATTCCACGCTGCCCCTGTTGATTCAGCAAATGACCGAGCCTGCGTTCTATCAGCACTCGGTGTTTGCATCGCCCCATGCCACCGAAGGACTTGCCAATCGGGAATTTCCTGAAGAGTTTTATCCACTGCCGCGCGACCCAGTGCAGTTGATTCAAACCCATGTGTCCTACGTGCTGCTCACGGGAGACTTCGCCTACAAGATCAAAAAGCCAGTGAACTTCGGCTTTTTAGACTACAGCACCCTAGAAAAACGGCATCACTTTTGCCAAGAAGAACTGCGCCTAAATCAGCGGGCTGCATCAGAACTCTACCTGGATGTGGTGCCCATTACGGAGCGCCCGGCTGAGGCCCATGAGTCAGACAAAGTGCCCCACTATCAGTTTGGGGGTGAGGGCAAGGTAGTGGACTATGCCGTGCGGATGCGGCAGTTTCCGCAGGATACGCTGCTGGTAGATTTGTATGAGCAGGGCAAGCTGACCGAAGCGCTCATTCAAGAGCTCGCGCAGGTGATGGCGGCATTCCACAAGGCGACCGTGACCAATGAGCGCATTCGCAGCTTTGGCACTGTGGATCAAGTGCGGCAGGCGTTTGATGAGAATTTTGAGCAAACAGCGGGGTATATTGGTGGGCCCCAAACCCAGACGCAGTTTGACGAAACCCGCGACTATTGCGATCGCTTTTTTTCCGAAAACGTCGATCTGTTCAACCAGCGGATGGATCAAGGCAAGATTCGCGAATGCCACGGTGACTTGCACCTGCGCAACATCGCCTACTGGCAAAACCGCCTCTGGCTCTTTGACTGCATTGAGTTCAACGAGCCGTTTCGGTTTGTGGATGTGATGTTTGACGTGGCCTATATCGTCATGGATTTAGACGCGCGCCAGCGGCAAGATTTGCGGTCTTGCTTTCTCAGCACTTACACCGAAGAAACGGGCGACTGGGACGGGCTGCGAGTGTTGCCTATTTACGTGAGTCGGCAAACCTATGTGCGGGCCAAGGTGACGTCGTTTCTGTTAGATGACCCTAATGTGTCAGAGACCGAAAAGCGCAACGCCCACGAGACTGCAGCCCTGTATTACACGCTGGCTTGGGGCTATACGCGTCCGAAACCTGGGCAGTTATTCCTCATGTCGGGGTTGTCAGGGTCGGGTAAGAGTACGACAGCGCGACAGCTTGCACAGCAGGTGGGCGCCATCTACATTCGCTCGGATGCGGTGCGGAAGCACCTGGGCGGGGTGCCGCTGCAAGCGCGTGGCGGGGATGACCTCTACACCCCAGAGATGACCCAGCGCACCTATGCACGCCTATTAGAATTGGGGATTACGCTGGCGGAAGCAGGCTATCGGGTGATTCTCGATGCCAAGTATGACCGGCAGGCGCTGCGGCAGGGGGCGATCGCCCAAGCTGAGGCGCACGGCATTCCCTTGCAGATTCTGCACTGCACTGCCCCCAGTGAGGTGCTGCAATCGCGGGTGCAGCAGCGCTTGGGTGACATTGCGGATGCCACCGTCGCCGTGTTGCAGCAGCAAACCTATGACCCCATCACCGATGCGGAAGCTGCCTATGTCACCACGCTAGACACCACTCAGCCCATTGAACCGCAGCTAGAGTCCTTTACGGTGTCTTAGAGCAGGCGCTGGGGCTGCTGCTATAGAATGAGGGCAACAGTCTTCAAAAGAACAGGACGATGGTGAAGTTGGCATTGCTTCTTCCCTCCGTTCTGCTCTTGAAGCCTGTAACCCGTGGCCGCAGGCCAACTTTGAGTAGGGGATAGACGACATGAAAAGCGAAGGCGTGAGCACAGGGCTAAAGCTCTGGCTAATATTTTTCCTTTTATTTTTCTTGATGCAGTATCCCGTTGATCTGAGCATCTTTTTGGGGCTGATTGCGGCGCTGGCGGGGGGCTATATTTCCTACTGTCTGACGATTGGCGTGGCCCCGCCCCCTGCTCCTGTGGCCAGCGTTAAAAAGGATGGCTCTCGCTTTAACCTGCGGCAGCGGCTTGAAGAAGCCCAGCGGCTGACTACGGTGCGATCGCTCCTGCGGCTAGACGGGCAGCGCAAAGGCCGCTCATCTCGTCCACGGTTGTAGACGCAGAACAAAGGCGGGACAGTTGCGATCGCCCCAATCCATCTTCATAATGAGGGGGCAAACCCCTCGTCTGGTTGCCTGTGCTGGTTGCTCGCCCCAAAACCCCTCCGCCACCCGATGAAACACCATCGCTAAAGCAGCGGCTAGCCCAGCGGCAAAAGGCCGAACGGCGGCGGCAAGAGCTGGTTCGCTTCACCATTGTCGCGGTGCTGTTTGCGGTGCTGATTGGCTATGCGGTCGGGTTGGCGGTGGGGGTGCGGCTGGGTATGGGCACCACCGTCGGTGTGCTCTATACCGCGTTGTCGTTTAAGTATCCGCGTCAGGCGCTCTGGATTTTTTTGATTTACATGCCCTTTAGCGGCAGTGTCACCTACCTGGTGGGCAGCAGCCCCCTGCTTCAACTGGCAAAAGATGGCTTCTACATTCCCGCGCTGTTTGGCGTGGTGCAATATTGTCGCCGCGAAAAGCTGCCGCTGATTATTCCGCCACAGCTCGTGCCGTCGGTGGTGGCGCTGCTGGCGCTGAGTCTAACCACGCTGCTCTTGGTGAATGGCGGCGACCAACTGGCGATCGCCACGACTGATGCACCGCTGCTGCTGGGGCTGTTGGGGCTCAAGGTGCTCATGGGCTATATTCCGCTGATTGTGTGTGCCTATTATCTGCTGCGCGATCGCCGCGATTTGCTGTTTCTGATGCGGCTCACCGTCGTCGTCGTGCTGGCCTGCTGCGCGCTGGCCTTCGTGCAATATTTGCTGCTTACCATAGGCTATTGCCCGGGCACCCGGTTTGAAGAGGGGGAGGGGCTGCTTAAGGCATCGCTCGAGGCTCGGTGCTTTGTGGGCGGCTCGGTGCTGTATACCCCCGAACTCGATATGATTCGGCTGCCGGGCACCTTTGTTGCACCCTGGCAATGGGGCTGGTTTTTGATCTCAGGTGCGTTTTTAACCTTTCCGACCGCTTTCAGCGATCCCCAGGTAAAGTGGCGTACCCTGGGGATCACGGGGCTAGCGGCAGTGTTTATTATGGCAGTGCTCTCGGGGCAGCGAATTGCACTAATCTTGGTGCCTATCATTTTTGTAATTTTGCTGCTGCGCACTGAGCAACGCTACAACATTCAGCGGATCATTCCTGGTGCGGTGTTGCTGGGTCTAGGTTTAGGCTATGTCGCCATTCGCAATCTGACACTGGTGCAAGACCGCTTGGCTAGCTTGCAAAGCCGGTGGAATGCCTCGCCCCCTTACCGCTTTATTTGGGAACAGTTTGACTGGGTAATGCAGTCGGGCGTGGGGCTGCTGGGGCATGGGCTCGGGCGCGCTACTAACTCTGGGCGCACCCTAGCCGAAACAGAACTAATCGAGGCCTATTATCCTAAGCTTCTGTACGAAATTGGGCCGCTAGGGTTGCTGGCGTTTCTAGCAGTGGCAACTACGCTCACCGTTCTGACTTGGCGGGCCTATCGGTCAGTGGGCGATCGCCCACTGCGCAGCTATGGGGCAGCCCTATGGCTATTCATCCTGTTTATCAGCTACAACACCTACTTTTACCCATTGGATGTTGATCCAGTCGCGGTCTACTACTGGTTCTTTGCCGGGGTCATTCTCAAACTGCCCGTACTGGAACAGGGGGAACGCGTCACCTCCCCACCTACTCCACCAGCCACCACTCCACTCCGCCGCCGCTTTCGCCTCAAACGCTCTGACTTCGCCTGACTCACCAGAAACAATGGAGCCAATTGGGAGATCTGACCGCTCTCCATGATAATCAGGAGGGTATGCGAATGCTCTTTAGACCACCGTTGAGCGCAGGTGCGATCGCCCCCTGGCTCTACAGAAGAATGTTATCCACAACAGAACAGCGTCTAATATCAATTCCGAAAATTTGGGCTACAAATGGGGGGCAAGGGGGCTTTGCCCCCTTGTGGGGAACGCCGTTCCCCACCCCCCTCCTCAAACAATCCGTCGTTCTGATTTAGAGAATTGGTATAAGGCCGATTGCCCAGCGGCGCGTAAACCTGATGCCGCCTGAGTTGCTCTCGCTCGATCGCCTCAAACAAGGCCCGAAAGTTGCCTTCGCCAAAGCCCGCCGCCTGTTTTCGCTGCTGATTGGCTACGTACTGCGTGCGCTCAATAATTTCCCAGAAAAACGTAGGCTGATCAAAGATGGGCTGCGTGAAAGTTTGCAGTAGCAACGCTTGGGGATTGTCTGGGGGCCAGTCTACCAGAATTTGCTGCTGGGCAATGCGTGCCAGATCCGCAGCAGATATAGGACAGGCCGGACGCTGGGGCAGATTGGTGTAATAGTCTTGTGGCACCGAGAGGAACGAAGCGCCCTGCTGACGCAGCGCCGTAATGGTGGCGATCGCATCCTCGACTTGCAGCGCAATATGCTGAATTCCCGCCCCACGATTCACCTCCAAAAATTCTTGAATTTGGGAATCGGGAGAGGTGGGTTCATTAATCGGCAACTGAGCAGTGCCGTTGGGGTGGGCCAACACGCGGCTGTGCAGCCCTGAGTGCGGCGTGTGGATGCTAAACCGCTGTTGGGGCACAAAGCCCAGCACGGTTTGATACCAGCGTACGGCAGCATCTAGATCACCCTGCGCCACGTTGAGCACGGCATGATCTAACCGGGGAAATGCCGTGGGCTGGGGTGTAGAACGGATGGGCTTGAGGGCGATCGCCCCATCGTCTCCCCACGGCATCAGGCAGGGAGTCGCACTGGGGCCATCAAAACTCTGACGCTGCACCAGCGTGTGGCGTAGGTCGCCCCATCCGGCAATGGCCCCCCACGCGATCGCCTCAGCCCCCTGCCGCAACGGCCTGGACTCCACCAAAACCTTAGCGCCTGCGGCCTGGGCTTGGGCGATCGCCCGCTCTAGATCCTCTACCCAAAAGGCTACATCCACCACACCCGGCGGGTGCTGCCGCAGGTAGTCGGCAACAGGACTGTCAGGGTGCAAGGGTGAAGACAGCAGACAGCACACACTGCCCCACTGCACGCGCGTGGTTTGAGTGTGGGGGATGGTATGGGTAGGGTGATCGGTATGGAGAGACTGGGATGGGGCGATCGCGCCTCGGGTCTGCAAAGGCGTGGGGGAAACAGCCTCACTAAATACAGCCTCACTAGACACAGCCCTAAACCCCATTCGCTCCACCAACCCACGCTGCACCAAAACGGCATCGTCAACGTAGAAGTGAACGTGGTCGATGTGCATAGGGTCTCAAACGATTGGGGGGGGAACTGTGCCCAGGCTATATCCTGAGCTACTTACAACCCTAGAGTGAATGCTAGAAAAACAAATGACTCTCTGGTTGGATGTTCACTTCCATCGGCACTGCTTGGGGTTCTGCGGCGATCGCAAACAGAATAGCATCTGCCGCCGTCTCGGGGCGCAGCATCTTTGTGCGATCCACCTTAAGACTCACCGTGTCCCAAAAGGGCGAATCAACCCCGCCAAAGTAAAACAGCGTGAACTTAATACCAAACCGCTTCAATTCATCCGCCATGCATTTGCTAAAGCCCACCACGCCAAACTTTGAGGCGCAATAGGCCGAGGCCATCGCCATTGAATGCTTGCCGAGAATGCCCACCACATTACAGATATGGCCCACCTTGCGCTCTTTCATCACCTCGGCGGCGGCCTGGCAGGTATAGAAGCTGCCCTTCAAATTCAGATCCAGCATGGCATTTAAGTCGGCAGGCTCTAGCTTGTTATATTGCTTGAGAATGCCCGCACCCGCACTGTTCACCAGCACATCCACCGCACCAAACTGTGCCACGGCTTTTTGCATGAGTGCGATCGCCTGCGTCGGGTCGGTAATGTCGGTGGGTGCAGTCAGCACACGGGTTGCGCCCAAATTCGCCAACTCTGCCGCGAGCGCTTGAAGGCGATCGCCCTTGCGCGCCGCTAACACCAGCGCTGCACCGGTGGGTGCCAGCTTCCGCGCCAGCGTAATGCCAATGCCCCCCGTCGCCCCCACGATCACAATGACTTTATTCTGCATAGTTACATTTCTTAATAGTTTCGCCTTTGCTTATCATATAGCGGTTTCAAGGTTCCCGCCTTGCCCTGCGGTGCAGGCTGGGAACTTGCAAATCAATCCAGGGATGGAGGATGGGAGATGAAACCCGACGCTATCAGGAAAAGACTCCTAAAGGGAAGGCTCGTCAGTCCCAACGACGCTAAGCTGTGCTGCCCGCAGTAGGGGTAGCACGGCTGTAAGCATTTGCCGAAGTCACGTTAAAGAGAAAGGAAGGTGAAGAATAAAGACGTAACCTGTGCGCCCCAACCTCATGTCCTGGCGATCGCCATCAGGAGGTAAAGCGATCGCGCCCGTGGTCACCTTCTAAATCAAGCTTGGGGCCAACGGGTACGACACCGAAGGGATTGACCTTGGGGTGGCTGCGGTAGTAGTGCTGCTTGATGTGGTCGAAGTCGCAGGTTTCTGCCACACCGGGCGTCTGATAGATATCCCGCAGGTATCCCCACAGGTTGGGATATTGAAAGATATGACGCAGGTTGCATTTGAAATGCACGTAGTACACTGGGTCAAACCGGATGAGCGTGGTGAACATGCAAATATCGGCTTCGGTCAACACATTGCCACAGAGATAGCGCTGACCTTCTAGCACTGATTCCCACCGATCGAGCGTGTGGAATAACTCGGTGACGGCCTCTTCATAGGCATTCTGCGTAGTGGCGAATCCAGCCCGATAGACGCCATTGTTGATGGGGTCATAGATGGCATCAATGGTTTCATCAATCTTGTCGCGTAGACGATGAGGACAGAGATCAACATCGGGTTTGGCAATGCTCTCAAATTTTGTGTCAAGCATGCGAATAATTTCGCGCGACTCATTATTAACAATTGTTCCCGTTTTTTTGTCCCACAAAATAGGAACCGTGACGCGACCCGTAAAGGTATCTTCGGCTGCTGTATAAATGGCGCGCAGGTACTGAGCATTGTGGATGGGGTCGGGAACAACGCCAGGGGCATCTTCAAAAGACCAGCCTTCGTCGCCCATGTAGGGGTTAACAACGGAGATGGAGATGCTGTCAGTTAAGCCTTTGAGCGATCGCATGATTAACGTGCGATGCGCCCAAGGACAGGCTAATGATACGTAGAGATGATAGCGATCGCGCTTTGCCGTGTACTTACCTGTTCCGTTGCTGCTGATCCAATCACGAAAGGTTGTGGAGGGACGTAGAAAACGCCCGTCTTTGTCTTCTTGCTCTCGGTCAGCCATCCATTTGCCGTTGACCAGCAGTCCTAATGCCATGGGGTTCTCCTTTGTACATCCATCATTAAATTCATTGAACTGTAGCAACTAGCTAGCAAACGGTTGGGAAGTGTAGTCATAATAATGTGTCGGGACAATGTATCGGGTTTCTAACGCATCTGATTAACGCATCTAACTAGGTAACTAACGTCTCTACTGAATGAGCGGTTTGCAAACTCGTAGCCCATCTAAAGCAATCCAGTTCTTGTTTAAAGCAATTCAGTTCTTGGATGCTCTGACCAGCTCAGCATGCGCAAAGGTTAATGGGTGGGGCGATGCAGCCGAGTAACGTATCGGCGTGTTGGAGACAGAGGTTTCTGAACCGAATGCATCGCCCCTTGGGGTTAGACCCCATAAGACAGCATAGGGCGATCGCCCACGGATTCTCTTCCCCCTGTAGAAAGAACCCCAGGGCATAGGTTTGCCCCAGGGATGATAGCAATGCAAGGGTTACGCTAGGTCAAACAGCAGCACTTCCGTGTCGCTATGGGCCTGCACCTCGAGCAAGGTTTCTTCAGAAATTGCGGCACCGTCTCCCGCTTCCATAGAGACGCCATTGAGGCTGAGTTTGCCGCTGCTTACTTGCACCCAAGCGTGGCGTTGGAGACGCAGATCAAAGGTGAGGCGATCGCCCTCGCTTAGCACCGTCGCATATAGATCCACATCCTGGTTGATGTGAACTGCACGCTTGCCGGGATTGCGGCCTGCCACCTTGCGCCAGTTGCCGCGCTTCTCTTCAGTGGGCACAGCGATTTGCCCATAGCTGGGGGGTAGTCCTGGGGCTTCTGGCAACAGCCAGATTTGCAGCAGGTGCAGTTCATCCACCCGAGAGGGATTCATCTCGCTGTGGGCCACACCGGTTCCGGCTGTCATCGCTTGCACTTCGCCAGCGCGCACGGTGGCTTCGTTGCCCATCGTATCTTTGTGGGCGATCGCCCCTTCCAGCATATAGGTGATAATTTCCATATCGCGGTGCGGATGGGTGCCAAAGCCACGCCCTGGCTTGACCCAGTCTTCATTGATCACCCGCAAGGCGCGAAAGCCCATGTGGTCAGGATCATAGTAGTTGGCAAAGGAAAAGGTGTGGTAGCTATTAAGCCAGCCATGATAGGCATGGCCTCTGTCGTTAGCAGGACGAAGGGTAATCATGAACGCACCTCCTACTGAGCGTTGGATAGTGTTGTATCGTTACAGACAGATCGGTAGAATGAACGCTGAAAATTGGGTTAAACCAGATCGAGAATCGGTTAGAAACTACAGGATGTTCTAAACCAATCATCATCATGAAACACGCTGGAGAAGTTGCTCTTAATCAGCTAGAGGATGTGCTGATAGTTCTGCGGCAATGTATCGGGCTTACCGAAAAAAAACGCGGCACATTCTATCGAAAATCAAGCGCATTTTTGCATTTTCACGAAGATGAGAACGACCTCTATGCTGACCTAAAGGTAAAGGGCGAGTGGCAGCGATTTATAGTGAATACTCAGGATGAGCGCTCTACCTTCGTCGCTGCCGTCCGCCAAGCCTTGCAGTCAAAGACTGCTTCTCGTGAATGAATTCGTTAACCTCGCGTCTCTAAAGTTTGGCGTGAGAGCCGTCGCAGAAGGGCTTGTTTTCTGTGTACTTGCAGTTGCACAGGGCTACCTGCTTCGCCTCTTCAACGTCAAACTTGAGGGGGACAAATTCTGTACCTTGATGGGCACCGTTGCAGAAGGGTTGGTTGCTAGATTGACCGCACGAGCACCAATAATAAGTGCCGGCTTCTAGCTCCATCACCACTGGCTTTTTATCAGCAATCACTGGTTCAGACATAGGTTCTTCTCTCTGTTCTCAAAGGACTGGTCTCAAAGGATCGGACAGGGGATATTGAGTAACGGCGACTTATAATTCGCAACAATTCGCCCGTGACTCAAGACGTTGGTGATCTTAAGGAAATGGTTCTGGATGGCAGGAGCATCCCTGCTCAAAACCATTAAGTATTAAGAATTCCCAATGAATTCAGTTTATAGTAGGTATAGGGCTTGAGGGAAGTATGCACTTTTTGGTAAGGTACTATCTAAATGGAAACTATTAGAGGAAATCAGGCTTGTGGCGATTCCGGTGGGGCAGACGCCGCCCATCTCTCCCTGGTCGATACGCGTTTAGAAACAAAGGGCGATCGCCTGACCTGCTCGGTTGAAACGACGCTAGACATCATCGGTGCTCGCTGGAAGGTATTGATTTTACATGAGCTATTACAGGGCGTGCGCCGCTTTAACGAACTGCATCGCGCACTAATTGGCATTACCCAAAAGATGCTGACACAGCAACTGCGTGAACTGGAGCAAGATGGCATCGTGCATCGTGAGGTATATCAACAGGTGCCGCCCAAGGTGGAATACTCTCTGACAGAGTTGGGATGCACGCTGGAACCGATTTTAGATGCGATGCACCATTGGGGCGTCACCTATCAAGCTGAGCGCGTTAAGCAATTGCAGCAGCGGCAAGAGCAACAGCAGCAGCAGCAGGGATAATCACGGTGGCTGGCCCTAGAGAGACGCTGCCGTTGGTGACGCTGCTGACGGATTTTGGCACGCGCGACGTATACGTGGGCGTGATGAAGGGGGCGATCGCCCGCATTAACCCAGCACTGCGCGTTATCGATCTCACCCACCACATTCCCCCGCAGGATGTGGCAGCGGCTCGATTCAATCTGATGAATGCGGTGCCCTATTTCCCCGCAGGCACGGTTCATGTGGCTGTGGTAGATCCAGGGGTGGGCAGTGAGCGACGGGCGATCGCCCTGCAAACCGCTCAGGGCTATCTGGTGGGGCCAGACAACGGCATCTTTGATGGCGTGTTGCAGATGGGGGGTGCGATCGCCGGGGTGGAACTCACCAATCCCATCTACTGGCGAGACCCTAATCCCAGCGACACGTTTCATGGGCGAGATCTGTTTGCTCCGGCGGCGGCGCATCTGGCGAGTGGGGTGCCGCTGGCAAAGCTAGGACGAGCCGTTGATCTGGCATCACTGGTGACGCTAGCGCTACCGAGTTGGCAGCGGCAAGGCTGCTGCATCACAGGCTGCATTCAATATTTGGATCACTTTGGTAATGCGGTGACAACGATTCCTCAAGGGGCGATCGCCGGACAAGCGTGGCGAGTAGAGGTTGCCGAGCACTCGTTGCCGGGTCATACAACCTATTCAGCCGTAGCTGTAGGCGAACCGTTGGCGCTAGTGGGCAGCCACGGCTTGATCGAGCTGGCTGTGAATAGCGGCAGCGCCAGGGAGAACCTGCAATTGCACGTGGGCGATCGCGTGGCGGTATGGTGCGCCTCATAAACTCCCAAACCAACCTGAGCTTGAGATAAGCCCAAACCCTTAATGGGCCGTGTGCGGCGCGTGCAGCACACTTTTATAAATTTTCTGAGCTGAGATTACACTAGGGTAGAGTGAGGGTGAGTAGGATGCGGGCGTTTTGGCGCTACAAATTTTCGCTTGACGAGGTTCGCCTTCTTCAGGCATTATGGGAAATGCGCGATCTTGGGGATATAGCTCAGTTGGTAGAGCACTTCAATGGCATTGAAGGGGTCAGCGGTTCGAATCCGCTTATCTCCATTGACTAGACCAGCCTGTGAGAAAAGATGACTTGGGGGATTCATAAGCCCTAGCTTTGCTATGCGCGTTGCGCTGAGTCAGCAAGCGTTTAAGGCGCTAACTATCGTGCAGTGCTTCAAACGCTTCGTTTGACTGACGTTGGCTGACGTACTCCGTCCGGCACCCTGACGCAGTTGGACTCAATAATGCAAAACCGTGCTGCCCATGCCGCGAACCGCACGGTTTTAGGCATTTGCCGAACCAGCGTCAAAACAGGGCGTTAAAACAGAAAGTAGCGTTGAGCCATGGGCAGCACTTCAGCCGGTTCACAGGTGAGCAGTTCCCCATCGGCGTGGACTTCATAGGTTTCGGGATCGACCTCAATCTGTGGGGTATAGTCATTCAGCTTCAAGTCTTTTTTACCGATGTTGCGCGTGTTAGAAACAGCTACCGCTTGCTTTTGCAGCTTGAGCTGCGCTGCAATATCGGCATCCACCGCTGCCTGAGAAACAAAGGTGAAGGAGGTGGCGGCCATGGCTCCGGCAAAGCTGCCAAACATTGGGCGCATGTGGACGGGCTGCGGTGTGGGAATGCTGGCGTTGGGGTCGCCCATTTGCGCCCAAGCAATTAGACCACCTTTAATCACCAGCTCTGGCTTAACGCCAAAAAAGGCAGGCTTCCAGAGGCAGAGATCCGCCAGCTTGCCGACTTCTACAGAGCCGACGTAATTGGAAATGCCATGGGCGATCGCCGGATTGATCGTATATTTTGCGACGTAGCGCTTAGCGCGGGTGTTGTCATTGCGAGATGAGTCCTGCGGCAGCGCCCCACGCTGCACCTTCATCTTGTGTCCGGTTTGCCAGGTGCGGCAAATCACCTCACCGACGCGCCCCATCGCCTGCGAATCTGACGCAATGATGCTGAATGCGCCTAAGTCATGCAGAATATCTTCGGCAGCAATGGTTTCGCGGCGAATGCGCGACTCGGCAAAAGCCACATCTTCGGGAATGTTCTTGTCTAGATGGTGGCACACCATCAGCATGTCGAGGTGTTCTTCTAAAGTGTTGACGGTGTAAGGGCGGGTGGGATTGGTAGACGAGGGCAGCACATTCAGCTCGCCACACACCTTGATAATGTCGGGCGCGTGGCCGCCGCCTGCCCCCTCGGTGTGGAAGGTGTGGATGGTTCGCCCTTTGAACGCGGCGATGGTGTCTTCCACAAAGCCAGACTCGTTGAGCGTGTCGGTGTGAATGCACACTTGCACATCATGTTCATCGGCCACGTCGAGGCAGGTGTCGATAGCGGCAGGGGTCGTTCCCCAGTCTTCATGTAGTTTTAGGGTCATGGCTCCAGCAGCCACCTGCTCTACCAGGCCCTCGGGTTTGGCGCTGTTGCCTTTGCCCATCATGCCAATGTTGATGGGGAAGGCATCTGCCGCTTGCAGCATGCGGTGAATATTCCACGCGCCGGGGGTGCAGGTGGTGGCGTTGGTGCCGGTGGCGGGGCCAGTGCCGCCGCAAATCATGGTGGTAAGTCCCGAGGCGATCGCCGTTTCCATTTGCTGAGGGCAAATCGCGTGGATGTGGGAGTCAATGCCGCCTGCGGTGAGAATCATGCCCTCTCCGGCGATCGCCTCCGTCGATGGGCCAATGATAATCGTCACATTGTCTTGAATGTAGGGGTTGCCCGCCTTGCCAATGCCAACAATGTGTCCATCCTTAATGCCAATATCGGCTTTGACAATGCCCCACCAGTCCAAAATCAGCGCATTGGTAATCACCAGATCCACCGCACCGCCCTCGCGAGAAATGGGTGACTGCCCCATGCCGTCACGAATCACCTTACCGCCGCCAAACTTCACTTCATCGCCATAGGTGGTATAGTCCCGTTCGACTTCGATGATCAGTTCAGTATCCGCCAGCCGCCAGCGATCGCCCACAGTGGGGCCAAAGGTTTCGGCATAGGCGCGGCGATCCATGCGATAGCTCATTGCAACTCCTCACTCCAAAATCGAGATCAACAATCATGCCAGGGGCAAGTCACGGAACAAACCAAGTCGGCACAGGCGGGGCACAAGGCCTAACGCCCAACCTCTGTTTTTGTCTTGATCTGTCTTGAGCTACAGGCCCCTCAGTCAAGGGGCATTCAAGTGGCATTGTTAAATGATGCTTCGCTAAACAATGCCTTGCTCCTTGACCACCCGCTACTCTACCGCAGTCTGTCTCTTGCAAAGCGTTACTAGATGAGCGAAAGGTTTGTAATTCTCTCATCACAAGCAACATGTTTGCGGTCACTGGTGTCGGAGTATTTTGGAGGCATCACCCTAACGAATTTGTGACGTGCAGGCAATACGCACGAATTTTATCCCAGACGGGGGCTGTATCGCTCGGGCGATCGCCCTCCTCACTTCAAACCTTGTTCGATACTTATCCCCAAAACTCAGCCGTTTCTCAGCATCCCTTGTTAGCGTATGGGTTGTGGAGTTTACTGCTGAGTGCATTTGTCTGAATGATTTTGCCACCGTCTACATCGCATGTTCGCCCCCGACTGTTGGGAATGGATCGATCATCGCTGCGGCTAAAGTTGTTGGCAGGCATCCTTTCAATTTTGGCACCAACGGCGCTGGGCGTTGGGGCGTTAGTGCGGTGGACGATGGATCGAATGATGGTGAAAAGCTGCGAGCAAAATCTGGATCTGGTCTCTAATCAGTTCATTAAAGATTTGCAGATGATCGACACCAGCTCCGCCTCGACCAATCCCATTCAATACATTGTGGATAAGTGGTCGTCGCCGTCTCTATGGCTATGGGTCAAGTCGATGGATGGAGCTGTGCTGGCAACCTCACCTCAGCTCGCCCAGTTGCCCGAAGCGGTGATGGTGGAATGGGTCGATTTACCGTCCACAATGCCCACGCCAGAAGAGTATCGCCTTAATGACCAGCGCGTGGTCGTGCTGGCGCAGGTTGTGATGCTGGCCGATGGCACGCCGCTAGAGCTATTTCTTGTACAAGATATGACAGAAATCAAGCAACTATGGCAAGATACCAGCCTGTTGTTGGGTCTGACAGCGGTGCTGGTGTTGCCCGGGCTGATGGGGGCAGCGGTGGTGATTGTGGGGCGATCGCTCCAGCCCTTACACAACCTCAAGCAATGGGATGTAGCCTCGGCCGCAACAGAAGAAATGCCAATTCGGCCTGAAGATTTACCTGAAGAGCTGCGAGAGCTTGTGAACCTGTGCGATCGCCTCTCAACTCAACTGCTCAAAACGGGCGAGTGGCAGCGCGACCTCACCATTCAGCTTTCGCACAACCTGCGCACACCCCTCACACTAGTCTACGGCTACTTGCAGAGCGTGGCGCGGCGCGGCGACAACCTCACCGAGGCCCAGCAAGAGGCGCTGACGATCGCCCAAGACGAAGCCGAACACATTATCAATCTGCTGCAAACCATGCTCAACGATGCGCGGTCAGACGCCATCTCCACTGACCCCCGAGCCTCTTCACCCTCCTCTTCCTATCCCTCTCGAGGTGCTTATGACTCCGAACCCCCACATTCTGCTGGTTGAAGACGAGATTAAGCTGGCTCGGTTTATTGAGCTAGAGCTCACCGCCGAAGGCTACCAAACCAGTGTGGCGCACGATGGCCTTACTGGGCTGTCGATGATCCGTGAGGCCACACCCGATCTTCTCGTGCTGGACTGGATGCTCCCCGGCATGACGGGCCTCGACGTGTGCCGCAGGCTGCGCTCTACAGGGAACAAGGTACCGGTCATTATGTTGACGGCTCGAGATGAGGTGCGCGATCGCGTCGATGGGCTAGATGCGGGTGCTGACGATTACCTGGTCAAACCTTTCAGCATTGACGAGCTAATGGCGCGCATTCGGGCAAACCTGCGCCGCAATCAAGAAGAAAATCCAGATTTGCTGGAATACGAAGACCTCAGCCTCAATCGGCAAACTCGCGAGGTGCTTCGGGGCAGTCGCGCGATTGAGCTTACGGCCAAAGAATTCGATCTGCTGGAGTATTTAATCAGCCATCCTCGTCAGGTCATCACCCGCGACCAAATCTTAGAAAAGGTCTGGGGATACGACTTTATGGGTGACTCAAACATTATTGAAGTCTATGTTCGCTATCTGCGACTCAAGCTCGAAGCTCAGGACGAAAAGCGCCTAGTGCATACGGTGCGCAGCGTTGGCTATGTATTGCGGGGATAGAGTGTTGCGCTACTTCAAACCTAAAGCCATAGTTCCTACGTCCCTGCTGCCAGTTCTGCGGATCGGGTAGATCTATCCCGGATTCAGCAACGCCCAGGATTAATTTAAGGCGATCGCCACCACCGTAAAGCCAAAATGGTAGAGTAGAACCCAGATTCTAGGCCGGTTGTGCTCTGTCAACTCTCTCAAGCCCATTGATTCCATCCATAGCTTGCGATCCGAAGACTACTACCCAAAACTATTAAATTTGCTTAGATTTATATTGACCCCAAGGAACCCAAGCTATGGCCGAGTCTGCTGTCCAACCCGAACAACCGTCTAATAAAGTAGAAGTGTCTATTCAGCTAGATGCAGAACTGCTGAATCAAATCTCTCACCTCACCAGTGACCCCAGCAAAGTGATCGAGGTTGCGGTTCGGCAATGGCTGCGCGGTGCCAATCGCCGCGATGATGACCTTACCCAGACCTTACCGCGCAATCCTCCTGTACCCCCTCGCGGTGAATGGAATGATTAAGGCAGGGCGCTCTATCCTGCCGTCACGTTGATGATCTAGCTCCCTAGCTTGAGTTGCCGCCTGGTAGCGAAAGATCTGCCAGGAAGTACTCGGTTCGGTACAGAGCTGAACTGTGCATTAAATCAGAGCCGGTTGCGTATATGGGCATGAAGTGTCTACTCTCTGCACCGAGCCGATTAATAACTTAGGTTAAGACTTGGGCAACGTTCAACCTGCCCCAGACTTGCCCAATGAACTGGAATTGAGATCCGCACCCTCTAGAAAAACCTCACTTTGGGTTAACTGGGATGCGGGGGTTTTTGGCTTATCCTGAACCTAGGTTAGAAAACCTATTGGCATAGCAGGCAGCAGCCGGGATAAAATTCTGTTGGGGTCTGGTGAGCAATCGGCTTGTCCCTCTAGCTCATGATTTAGTTCATCATCATTTAGTTCATATAGTAGTAATAGTAGAAGTCTCAGGGTTGCATAGTGGATACGAAGTCGTGAGTCACTGCGATTTTAAGCGCTCGGTGATGAAGCCATCGTAAAGGGTAAGCCAATACATCACGGCGTTAAGCGCTGTGCTTCAGCTATTTCAGACCATTATTTTGGGTCGACCGTTCGCTCTGATTGAGTATTGTCTGGTTATGGCCACTTTATTTTGGTTGTTCGACGCGCTGCGGCACGTTTCAAAATCGTAACTGTGTACTGCTCAGGTGACGTGGGAAACCTAAGCTAAGATAACCTACGAGATTCTCCGAAAATCGTCTGCATCTGCCTTGCCAACTCGATTATTACAGCCCATGTTCCTCAAGGTGGTCTTTGAACTGACAAGGATAGCGAGCAGCAGTGCTGTCGCGGCCCATCCTCCTTGTGTCAAACCGCTATCCAGTGAAACTTAGGGCTCCAGCGATTTGGCCCATAGCTCTATACCCATTTCGTTGCGATATACCGATGGCTTTGCCTGGCGATACTTCTCTCCCTGTAACAGATTCACCACGGCTCACCCTGACTGACGATGGTCGCTCGATTGCGCAGCACTTTACGTCTGCCTCCGAGCTCGTATTCACTCAGGATGCATTGGGAACGTATCTATCGTTTTATTGGGAGAATGCCGCTGCATACCAAATCGAGCTGTCTGCACTGGTGGGGCAGCGGATGTCAGATGTGGGAGACAGGTTTAGCCCGGTGGCGATCGCCTCTTATCTCAATTGGGTGCAGCAAACCTTAGATCGCCTCACGCCATTTACGCTGATTTATCCCTTTCGCACAGCCGATCAATACCTTCTCTTTGAGTTAGTCCTTAGCCCGGTGTTGCAGCCTAGCCAACCTGCTACAGCTGTGATAGTCACAGGGCAGGTGCAGCGTTCATGCACCAAGACTGAGGCGCTATCGTGGGTTGATCAACTCAATGAATTCTCGGCGCGACGCTCTAGCGATAGCCATAGCCGCTATCACAAGCTGCTCAGCCAGATTGCCTGGAACATTCGCCGCACCCTTGACTTGGGCACCATTTGGCAACAAACAGTTGATGGATTAGGGCGATCGCTCGAGCTAGACCGATGCCTCATCTGTCCCTACAAGCCGGATGCTGTTGATCTAGAGCCTGTAGCCGAGTTCTGTCAACCTCACCTCGACTCCCTTCTGTCCAAACCGCTTCATCTAGCCGACCATCCTCATCTTCTTCAAGCTATTGAAACCCGACGCCCCATCCCCATGCCACCGATGGGGCAATCATCTATGGCGCTGCTGGTCGTGCCCACCTGCTATCAAGATCAGCCCAATAGTCTGATTTTGATGTACCAGGGAGGCCCATCTTCTACTCTAAATCGGCTTGATCTAGACCCCATCCGCGAGCTTGCAGATCAGGTTGGTACAGGCATTGCCCATGCACGCCTGTTGGCAGATAGCCGCAACCTAACTCTCGATCTCCAGCACGCTAACGAAAACCTGATGAAACAGCATCAGGAACTAGAAGAAGCGCGGCAGCAGGCAGTTGAAGCCTCAAAACTCAAGAGCGAGTTTTTGGCAAAAACGACCCACGAGTTGCGCACACCGCTAAACGGCATCATCAACTTCCTCAAATTTGTCATGGAAGGCATGGCCGATGACCCAGAAGAGGAAGAAGATTACATCTCTGGGGCGTATGACTCTGCCATTCTATTGCTCAATATCATTAACGACATTTTGGATCTCGCCAAAATTGAGGCCAATAAAACTGCTGATGTATTTAAATCTGACCCAATTCGACTGGACGATTTGCTGACTGAAGTAGAGCGAAAAATGCGTCTGCAGGTGGAGCAAAAGAACCTGTGCTTCGAAATTCGCACGCCAGCCACCCGCGATGATATTGTGCTCAAAGGCGATCATCGCTGGCTGCTTCAGATCATGCACAACTTAGTGGGTAATGCAGTTAAGTTTACCGACGAGGGCAGCATCACGATCACCGCTGAACTCAGCTCAAAAACGCTGGATGAGCAGACGGATGAAAACACGCCTGGACTCGTTACGCTGAGCGTAGCAGACACGGGCATTGGGGTGTCGTTAGAAGATCAAGACAAGCTGTTTCAATCCTTTAGCCAGGTGGATGGCTCTCGCACGCGTCAGTATGGTGGCACAGGGTTAGGGCTATCGATCGCCCAAAAAGCTGTGGAGGCCATGGGCGGGGTGATGAAGTTCTACAGCATGGGCGAGGGGTTAGGATCGACAGTCACCTTTACGGTGCCGCTGTATCAGGTGCCTGTGATTATCATCGACCAGCCTAAGGATGATGATGACCTGTAGGTTTAATTATGAACCCGCTATCGTTAAGAAAACTTGCAAATGAATTCAGCATTTGAGGAAATTAGTGTCAGTGAACTGGCGCAGCGGCTAGCCCAGCAGGATGAGACTGTGCAGCTCATCGACGTAAGAGAACCCCAGGAGCTAGAATTGGCAGCGCTGCCAGAGTTTGTCAACTTGCCCCTGAGTCAGCATGAGACGTGGTCTCAGCAGATTGTGCCACAGCTTGATCCCCATGCTGAAACAGTGGTGATGTGTCATCATGGCATGCGTTCGGCGCAGATGTGTCAGTGGTTGGTGGGGCAGGGGTTTACCCAGGTCAAGAACGTGGCAGGGGGGATTGATGCCTACTCGACAAGGGTGGATGGCACAGTGCCCCGCTACTGAATGAGTGCACTGACTTTGTTGGGATTAGAAGCACTGCATTCTCACGCCAGATGCAGTATTTTTTGCTCAAGCAAGCCAAGACAAATTCTGAGCCCTTGGAGTATGCCAAGGCGTCTAGGCCATCGCACGGCTGTAGCCCTATCTTGTGCTCAGATGTCTTTCCTTAGGAGTCTGGAACAACCATAATCAACGTCAGTTCGGGTTAAGGGGGTTTTGGGGCACCGCGCGACGCGCGGTGCCCCAAAACCCTCAATGTGCCGTGCGCACCGCGCACGGCACATTGAGGGTTTGAGCTTATCCCGAACTCAGGTTAATCAGGGTCGCTTTGAGAAAGTTGCCATAGACAGGACGCAGGCAGCTCAACTACGATCAAAGCAGATGATTTAATCTGGATTTAATATTGCAAGCGATGGTTAACCCGATTTTACTCAGTCGGCGGCAGCAGCAGGTGTTGAGGGCAACGATTCGTCAGTACATTGCTACGGCGCGTCCGGTAGGGTCTGAGGCTTTGCTTGAGGAGTTTCAGCCCCGCGTTAGCTCGGCAACGATTCGCAATGTGATGGGGTTTTTAGAAAAAGAGGGCTTGCTATTTCAACCCCATACCTCAGCCGGACGAGTGCCTTCAGATTCTGGCTATCGGGTGTATGTGGATCAGCTGGTGACGCCTTCGGAGAAAATAGGACGGCAGGTGGATCAGATGCTATCGCACCAGCTTGACCCTGAGGGTTGGACGGTGGAGGCTATTTTGCAGGGTGCTGCACAGATTTTGGCGACGCTGAGCGGTTACATTGCGCTGGTGACGATGCCTCAGGTCAATGCGGCGCTTGTGCGTCATGTGCAGTTGGTGCAGACTGATCCCGGTCGGTTAATGCTGATTGTGGTGCTGGATTCCTACGAGACTCACTCTACGCTGTTTGATTTGCCGCCTCGGCCTGTAGATGCAGATGCGGAGTTGTTGGATGGTGAGCTACAGATTTTATCAAATTTTCTCACTACGCATTTGAAGGGGCGATCGCTCAAAGACATTACCACGCTAGATTGGAGCGAGCTGGGACGCAAATTTGATCACTATGCCGACTTGCTGCGGGTGTCGCTGCTTGAGCTAAATCGCCGCAGTCAAGGCGCAGTGTCTTCGCGGATGATTGTGACTGGGGTGGCGGAAGTGCTGAAGCATCAGCCTGAGTTTTCTGAACTTCAGCAGGTGCAAACCATTATGGAACTGCTGGAGGTTGAGCGCGATCGCCTCTGGTCATTAATTGTGGATGTGACGGATTTGGAGAATTGCGATCGCCGCGTGACGGTGCGCATTGGCTCAGAGAACCCTCTTGAGCCGATGAAGGGCTGCACCTTAGTTTCAGCAACCTATCAGCGGGGCGACACCACAGTGGGCAGTGTCGGCATGTTGGGGCCGACTCGAATGATGTATGAAAATGCGATCGCCCTAGTTGACTCAACGGCGGGCTACCTTTCTGACGTTCTCAGCTAACAAATCTGAGTTTGGATAAGCTCAAACCCTGAACGTGTCATGCCCAGTGTCATGCCCACCACGCACCACAAATCCAGGTTCTTGGGGGGCGTCGCACGTCGAGCAGTGCCCCAAAAACCCATTTCAACCTGAACTCACGTTGGGTAAGGCCAAAGGGGCGATCGCCCCTTCCATTAACGCGTTCTCAAATTTAGGCAACCTGGGTCACATGGTCTCCTAATCCTCTGGTTTTGCGATTGAGCCTCGAGACTGCTCAAGCTGGCAAAAACCTGTGTCACATCTATATAAATATTAGATATTCAAAAACACCGTTTAGAATGCTTGAATGTCATTTGGAGTCGATGATTGGTGCAGGACTCTCAGCCTCACGACGCCTCTTCGGGGCGGCCGCTACAACGGGTGTTAGGCCGCCTCATGGTTTACCCCTGGTTAAGTCTGGGGGCGTTGGGGAGTGCCCTGCTGCTGGTAGCGGCCTATGCGGCTACGCCGCAGTTGTTTCGTTGGGCCATTGATCAGGGTATTGCCGAAAATAACCTGATGGTGGTGCTCCAAAGTGGCGCAGGGCTGGTGGCGGCGGCGCTGGCGCGGGGGCTGTTCAACTTTGGCCAGAGCTTCTGCGCTGAGGCCATGTCCCAAAGTGTGGTCTACGACCTGCGCAACCGCATTTTTAGCAAGATTCAAACTCTGAGCTTTACGTACCACGATCAGGCCCAGACCTCGCAGTTGCTCACCCGAGTCACCAGCGACATTGAGCAGATCCGCACGTTTCTCAGCACCAGCCTGGTGCAGGTGATTAGCGGCGTGGTGACGTTGGTGGCGATCGCCACCATTCTCCTGATCATGAATTGGCGGCTGGCGCTGATTAGCCTGACGGTGGTGCCGATGGCGGGGTGGCTGATGGCGCGGTTCTTTACCCAAAACAATCGGCTGTTTCGCCAAGTGCAGGAGCAACTTAGCGACCTCAACGGAGTGCTGCAAGAAAATTTACTCGGCGTGCGGGTGGTCAAAGCCTTTGTGCGGGAAGCGGTGGAGTGCGATCGCTACACCCAACTCAATGGTGAGCTAGTCGCCGCCAACATGAAAACCATTCGGGCGATTCGCAATACGTTTCCGTATATCTTTCTCGTCAGCAACCTGGTAATTGTGGTGGTGGTGGGTTACGGCGGCGCAGCGGTGATTAACGACCAGTTTTCGGTGGGAGAGCTGGTGGCCTTTAACGCCTACCTGCTGCTGATCTTGCAGCCGATTCTGCTGATTGGCTTTGCCGCTCCGGCGATCGCCCAGGCGGCGTCTTCTGCCGAGCGGGTCTACGAAGTGCTGGATGCTGAGGTTGAAATTCGCGATCGCCCCAATGCTATTCCCTTCACCAGATGCGGCGGCCGCATTACCTTTGAGCACGTGTCGTTTCGCTATCCCGGCACCACCGTCCCAGCCCTATGCGAAATTTCCTTTGAGACCAAGCCTAACGAACTGATCGCCATTCTGGGCATGACTGGCTCGGGCAAGAGCACCGTCACCAACCTGATTCCCCGCTTTTACGATGTCACCGCCGGAGCGGTACGCATTGATGGCCGAGATGTGCGCGACTTTACCCTGGAGAGCCTGCGATCGCACATTAGCACCGTCTTTCAAGAGACCACGCTGTTCTCGGGCACAATCTTTTCTAACATCACCTACGCCAAGGCCGAGGCCACCCTAGACCAGGTGATCGAAGTCGCCAAAGCCGCCCAGATTCACGACTTTGTCGAGAGCCTGCCGGATGGCTACGACACCCTCGTGGGGGAGCGCGGAGTGGGGCTGTCGGGCGGGCAGAAACAACGGATTGCGATCGCCCGCACCCTGCTCACCGACTACAGCATTCTGATTCTCGACGACAGCACCTCCGCCGTCGATGCCCAAACCGCCGCCCAGATCCAGGCCGCCCTCGACGACCTGATGCGCCGCCGCACCTGCACCGTCTTTGTGGTGGCCCAGCGCATCAGCACCGTGCGCACCGCCGACCGCATTTTGCTGATGGATAAAGGCCGTCTGTTAGCCCAAGGCACCCACGAACACCTGATGTCCACTAGCCCCCTCTATGGCGCGATTTTAGAATCTCAGGTAGGTACCGCTCCGGCCCTCACTTAATTTCCCCAGCCACTAGATAACAGACGTTCAGGATCTTCCATCTAAACTCTAAAATGAGAAAATTTGGCTAGCCTAAATGAATACCTCACTCGTAAATCACAATTCACGGTATTGAGATGAAAAGATGAAAGCATTAAGCATAACTAAAAACTTTCAAATAAATGAGGTGCTTACGTGGAATACCAAATCCATAAAAAAGACATCTACGATATTCCTATCAAGACCCATGCAATGGTTAATGTTGTCGTTTTTGGTGATATAACTCGACAATCTTTGGACGAACTTTTAGATCGCCTATACATTATCGAAAGCCAGCAATCAGGTTTTCAGTATAGAGATGCTCTAAGAGGGCGTTTGAAAAGTTTCAGCGGTGTAACCAATTACGCCAGCCGCCTCACCATCAAGTGCCTTCATGGCGTCGAGCCCCACTGTTGGATCGACTTCTACATGGGTGCGCATGGCGGTGGTGCCAAAGGCGATCGCCCGCTCAATCACCTGTTTAGCCCGGTTCTGAATATCGTCAACCGTGAACGACTGCTTTAGGTTTAGGGTTTCGCGCAGGGCTTCATTAAACGTGCCATCTAACGCGGGATAGCGATCCAGAATCAGCGCTTTATCCAGATGAATGTGTCCGTCTACCAGGCCCGGAATCAGCAGATTACCTTGGGCATCTAGCGTTTGGGCCGCTGGGTGGGGCAACGTTGGCGCAACTTCAGTAATGCGATCGCCCGTGATACTGACATCCCAACGCCCAGGACGACCTGGGGGTCGTGTTATAGACATGTGGATGATAATTCTGAAGGCCCTAAGCCTTAAACAGTTTAGCAACCCTGACCACATGTCTAGAACATCACCCGCATCGTACTCTGCCACCCGTCCACGATGGGTTAAAACACCTGTGGCAACCCCCACATCAGGGCAGGGTTGCAGACGATTGGAGTGGGCGATCGCCCACTCCAATCAAAAGAATTGTATTGACAACTCTGTAAGCAATGACATTTGAGAAAGGCTTAACGTGCTGTTAGTGGTTTCTTAAGCGAGGCTCTATACCCTGTAGATAGTTAGTGTATCCATTAATTATCGGCTACCAACTTACCACCTCGTTGTGGAGGCATAACCATGAAAACGCATTGGCTGACTGCTGTATCAATGGCAGCGATAGTTTCTTTGATGGGCTGCGCGACCCCCACAGATTCAGGAAATACGAATGGAGAGAGTACGGTTGCGTCTGATGAGGCTGCACAAACCTCAGAAGCCATGCCAGACACCGTGGTTTCCTATAACTCGCCAGAAGAATGGGCGAATTGGGGTGCCGTGTTAGCGGAATTTAGCGAGAAAACCGGCATCAATGCCCCAACTGATCCTAAAAACTCAGGTCAGACTCTAGCCGCGTTAGAGGCGGAGCGCTCTGCACCCCAGGCTGATACCGCCTACTACGGCATCGTGTTCGGCATTGAAGCTGTAGATAAAGGATTGGTTGCGGCTTACCAGCCGCCTGGTTTCGATGAGATTCCTGATACTCTCAAAGCCCCCAATGGTGAGTGGGTCGGCATTCACCAGGGCGCAGTCGCATTTTTGGTCAACACGGATGAATTGGGCAATGTGCCGATTCCTCAGTGCTGGAGTGACCTGACGACTGACGCCTATGCAGGCAAGGTGGGTTTTCTAGACCCCACTCAAGCTGCGGTGGGCTACTCTGTGGCGACCGCAGCCAATTTGGCCCTTGGTGGCACGTTAGAAAATTGGGACCCTGGTATTGAGTATCTTTCAGCGCTGCATGACAATAACCTGAGTCTCCCTGCACAAACTGCAACTGCAATGGTGCAGCAGGGAGAAATCCCCATCTTGATTGATGCGGACTTTAACGGGTACAAGTTGCGAAATATTGACCAGGCGCCGATTGAAGTGGTGTTGCCCTGTGAAGGGACTCTTTCGATTCCCTATGTGATGTCATTGGTGGAGAATGCCCCACGCCCAGAGGCTGGCAGAGCTCTAATGGATTTTGTGCTGTCAGATGAGGGGCAGCGCCTATTTGCTGAAAGCTTCTTGCGCCCTGTTCGTGAGGTAGAGATTGATGCTGCGATCGCCAATCAAATGCTGCCCGACAGTGAATATGAACGGGTAATTGTGCCTGATTTTGCCCAGATGCGCGCTGTGCAGGAAAGCTTTGTAGAACGCTGGCAGTCTGAGGTGGTTCAGTAACCGCATCAGGTTAAGGGATGGAATCTAGCCTTGACTGGTTCCATCCTGCAAACGTGTGAAGTAAACGTGTGTCGACGCAAGAAGGACGGCTAGAGCGCGTGATGAGCAGAGGACGTTGCCGATGTTGAAACAGGTGCGCACCCATACCCCATGGCTGTTGCCGCTGGGCCTGCTGGGGCCGTTTGTCTTGCTGCTGCTGGTGCTGTTGGGCTGGCCGCTGGCGATCTTGCTCTGGCGCAGCTTGCAGGATGGAGAGGGCGGATTCTCATTAGCTGGCTATTTCTCAATTCTGCAACGGCGGCGGTATTTTCAAGCGTTTATCAATACGGTCGGACTGGCGATCGCCTCAACGCTCCTGGCGCTCATCCTCTGCACCCCAGCGGCGATCTATCTTGAGCGGGGTAAGGGTTGGGGGCGTCGCGCTTTGGCGGTGATGTTAACGATTCCGCTGAGCTTGCCAGGCATTGTGATTGGGTTCTTCATCATCCTCAACTTTGGCATGACGGGTGTAGTGCCCCAGTTGGCTGAAGCCGCTACGGGCGATCGCCAATTTCAAATTGCCTACAGCATTTGGGGGCTCTTGCTGGGCTATGTATACTTTCAAATTCCGCGCGTGGTTTTGGTTGTGCGGGGTGCCACGGCTAGCCTTTCAGAGGATGTCATTGATGTAGCACGCACCTTGGGAACGCCCACTTGGCGGCTCTATAGCGACATTATCTTGCCAACGCTGCGACCGGCGCTGACAAATGCTGCAACATTGAGCCTAGCCACCGCACTGGGCGCGTTTGGGACAGCAGCAACGCTGAGCCGTGGGTTTCGGGTGTTGCCTTTAGAAATTGCCACTGCATTTACAGAAAGCTTTCAGCCTCAGCTAGCGGCTAGCATGAGCATTGTGCTCGCAAGCCTGACAACCGTCTTGCTGGTGGGCGTGCGAGGAAAACAATAGAGAAGCAGACGAGCCGCCAACCGATATCGCTATTTTTGGGGAGAACACACACTGTGACGCGAGATCCTGTTGAGAGAATTGGCAAAGTGTTTGCGCTCTTAAGTGCATTCATCTGCTTGATTCCCCTGCCATTATTGCTGGCAGTCGCCACAACGTCAGTTTGGCAGCAGGGGCCTTGGAGCGGCGGATTTACGCTGAAATGGCTACAAGCAGGATGGGAGGCCGTAAGCCCCCATGCCTGGTTTAGCGTGCAATTGGCGCTGCAAGTGTTGCTCCTCAATACTATGGTGGGGTTTCCGGCGGCGTGGGTGCTCGCGCGATCGCGTTTTCGGGGACGGCAGGTGCTGATGTCGTTAACAATGCTGCCGCTGGCAATTCCTGGTATTGCGATCGCCCTGGGATTACTGCTGGCGTATCCCACCTGGAAAGCCAATGGCTGGCTATTAATTGGCGGACATTTACTCTATACCCTACCGTTTTGGGTGGGCACCCTGACGCCAGCCTTGAGTCAGCCCCACCTGCAGGAGCTAGAGGCCGTTGGCATGACGCTGGGCACCAACACCTGGAAACGGCTTGTGTTTATCACCCTGCCCCAGATTCGAGGCGCGCTTCTGGCTGCTGCAATTATCGTGCTAACGCTTTCGTTGGGAGAGTTCAACGTCTCATTTTTCTTGTTTACCCCACTGAATAAGACGCTGCCTGTTGACCTATATTCTGCTTACATTACTGGACGGTTAGAAGTGGCGGCCGCTAGAACCGTATGGTTTTTGCTGTTTGTGATTCCTGCGGCGGTTGCGATTGAGAGTTTGGGTGGTGCCAAGGTCGGGCAAGCATAATGGCGTTTACGAATCCTGCCACACTCCAATTTCAACAGGTGTCCTACGGCTATGGCCCAGAGGAATGGGCGGTTGATGATATTAATCTGGTGGTCAAACCGGGAGAGCTCGTCGTGTTGGTGGGGCCTTCAGGCTGCGGCAAGTCTACCTTACTAAAGCTGGTAGCCGGGTTAATTTATCCGACCCGAGGAACGTTGCTGCTAGATGACATGAATGTGGCTAGAAAACCGCCTGAACAGCGTCAGGTGGGGTGGGTTCCGCAGAGTTATGCCCTGTTCGATCACCTCACGGTGGCTGAGAACATTGCCTTTGGCTTACGGATGCAAGGACAGCCGCGCCAGCAGCGTCAGAGGCGCACTGAGCACTTGCTAGACCTGTGCCAAATTCAGGCTTTAGCCCGCCGGTCTGTTCATGATCTCTCCGGTGGGCAGCGGCAGCGGGTTGCCATCGCTCGGGCCTTGGCTGTTCAACCCCGCGTTTTGTTACTGGACGAACCTCTGGCAGCCCTTGATCCTCAACTACGGGTGTCTCTACGCAGCAGTCTTGTGTCGTTGTTAAGAGAAGCGGGTGTGACGACCCTGTTTGTCACCCATGATCAAACAGAGGCGCTGGCGATCGCCGATCGGATTGCCGTGCTTCGAGCCGGACGAGTTGAGCAGTACGGTAACCCAGAAACATTATGGGATCGGCCTGTCAACGAATTTGTGGCGCGCTTTCTAAGCCGGGCTGAAATCGTAGAAGCTCATTATGTAGGGGGCAATCAAGTGGAAATAGTGCCAGGTCTCATTGCTCCCATTGCGCCCCAACATTTGAATGCTCACAGAAATGCTCATACTGTGACGCTAGCTCTACGGCCTACCGATTTACAAGTTGATTCAACGGGTGTGATGCTGGTTGTGTTGGCCTCCGAATATACTGGATCAAGCTATCTGGTCTATGGCCAACTTCCCAATGGGCCGCGCCTATCTTTCATGTCATCCGCGCCCGTTCAACCTGGGGAGACCGTTCCCGTGCAGGTGCGGCCCGAGGCCAAGGTTGCCATAATCAGTGCTTGAGTAGATATTGCGATACTAGATTTTGATTTTTAAAGTATGTCCCAAGCTCACCATGCCAGCGGTCCTGGGCGGCGCTGGCCTCAAGGCGCAACAGTGGCAATGGGAGGGTCAAATGGTTCGGAAGGGCCTGCTGAACAATCTGTGCACGATTGGGTTTATCACTCACTCCGCCATGCGATTTTGTATAACCAGATTTCGCCGGGTGCATGGCTGCGGCAAAAAGACATTTCAGTTCAGTTTAATGTCAGCCGCACACCGGTTCGTGAAGCCTTTCGCACATTAGATCAAGAAGGCTTAGTAGAGCTGGTGCCAAATTACGGTGCCCGAGTCACAGAGCTAACAGTAGAAGAGTTTGAGGAAATCTATGCCCTGCGCATGGGAATAGAAGGGCTCGCAGCTCGCCTAACCGCTGAAATGTTGCAGCCAGAACAGCTCTTCCCCCTGCGTCAGACGTTAAACAACCTGGCGCAGTTAACGCAAACCTTAAACTTGCGAGATTATTTGCAAACTGAATGGCAATTCCGGATGCAGTGTTACCAAGTGACAGAGCGGCAACGGTTGCTTAAGCGGGTCTTGTTCCTACGGGAGCATTCAGAGCGTTACATTTATCTGGCGTATAGCACAGAGACTCGTGTGGCTGAATCATTTGATTTTCATGATCGCTTATTAGAGCGGATTGCAGCGAATGATGGGGCACAAGCTGAACAGATCTTGCAAGATGCGTTGCAGTGGACTCTCCGTAACGCTAAGCCAATTGTGGCAAAGATGTTAAGCGGGCAGCAGCCGAATGATAGGTCTGATTCTTTTTCATCGTTTGATCTGCCTGCATCAGATTATTCGTAGTTATTCGTAGACAGTGCAGCAGTCGACAAGTGCCTAAAATCGTGCTGTTCACCTGTTGCAGCAGGTTTTCGTCGCCTAAAATCGTGGGCAATTCGCCCGCAGAAATCTGGGGTGTTGTGGTAGGGGTAGACGCGGCTGGTAAGGTGATGGCGATCGCCAACGACGCCTCAGCTACACCCAGGACAACATTCGTGACCTGTACATGCGCCAAGAAGGACGTGCTGAATGATCTGAAGCAGCACGTTCCTGAACGTCAGGTGCCGCCAGTAGAAGCTCAGGCCACTCCAGCGGAAGAGCAGATGTTTGAGCGCATCGATAGCCACCGCACCGCGACCCAGCTATTTTAACCACCCTGCTAAAGGCGATGCCGTCTAGCCCCGCTGCCTGTTTGGAGACGGTGAATAACCGCACCCAGCGACTGCAAAAGCAGGCGGAAGTCAGCCCTGCCGATCACCACGGTATTGTTTCTTCAAGAAGCCGGGGGCCTAGGAGGGCCCTTGCACAACACCTAGCGTTGCAGAATCAAGAGATGAACCTTGAAGGGCCAGGGATATCGTCGAACTTGAGGTAATGCAGTAACAATCGGATAGAGTGAGCTAGGGACTGTCATCAATTAGCCTCTGATATCCCAGAAATCAACAGTCACAGCCCCTAGCCTGGTTTTTGGGTCGGGCGTGGCAACGCTCATAGCATCAGGCGTTTAGTTGGAATTGATGACACGCCCTAGGGCTTACTCTTGGGGTAAAGCTTTTAGTCTGTCAAGGTTTTATGCTATAAACTTTGCGATCAAGGCCCTGCAGCAATCATTGGTTTTGCGCATACTCTGATGATTCGCGGCGAAATAGCATCAGCATAGTAATGCTCAACCCGAAACAGCCTTTGCAGCCTGTGTTGTTGCTGAATGGATATGGGTCACTCTACAGATTCAGTCTGTCTCTTGAGCAAGTAGTTCTGGGCCATTCACGACGCTAGCATCCACTATTCAACCCCGATATTGTCACTGCACGTAATTAATGGCGCCTAGCGATTCTACTTCTACACTGCCGCCGATCCTCTGGAAGCAAATCTGGGGAGTTTCTGCACTAATGGCGGCCACTGTGTTGGGGTGGATTGTGTTTCAGTTTAGTTATCCCGATTTGCTTGCGCTGACGCAATATGCTCAATGGGTAGAACGTCTGGGTGTTGGTTTGGGCCTGCTGGGGGCGGCGTTAGAGCCTGCAATTGGCTTGTTTTCTGATCGCCTTAGCCAACCGCGTGGGCAGCGCTTTTCCCTAATTATTGGAGGCGTGGTTGTGACTGTGGTGGGTATTGCGGCGATCGCCCTCTTACTGCCTCTATCCTTGTGGGTGCCTGTAGGTTGGCTGATTTTACCGCTACTAGTGATCTGGGCGTTGGGCGTCATGGTGGTACGTGTGCCAACCATGGCGCTATTGGCCCAATTTGCGCCGACCCCTCATCTCGCTCGTGCGAATGCGTGCCTAATTTCGATTGTGGCTGGGGTTGCAGTGATTGGGTTGCTGATCAGCCAGCAGATATCGCAGATAGGGTTGGCCCCCTTATTGTTGCTTAGTGCGGCAATGCTAATGCTGGGTGCATGGTTGCTGCATGCTTCAGATCCGCAGCAAAGCCTGTTACCCATCCCTGCTACAATTCCTTCGATGCGAGCCTCTTTTGTGTTTGTGACGTTTGGAGTCGGACTGGGCGCGGGGATTGAGATTACGTCTTTGCTAGGGGCGTTCCCTGACGCGCTCCAACAAGAGCTTCCTCAGCTTCAAACAGCTTGGATGACGCCGGGGATGCTGGCAATTGTGGCGATCGCCGCTGTTCCGCTCCAACGCTGGTTGTCTCAGCACCGTGTTCAGCGCATGATGCTGGTTGCTCTGGCTGCCATTCCTACCCTTATGGGACTAGGGCTATTAGCCAATAGCCGCCAACTGGCGATCGCCATCATCCCATTTTTAGGAATTGCGCTCGCTCTCTTACTCATCAACCAAATTCCCTACGCTATCCGAATGCTGCCTACTACCCGAGCGGGTTTGAGCACTGGCCTGTATTTAGGAGGCATGGGGACTGGACTGGCTTTATCATTCCTGCTTACGGCGCAGAGTGGCAGTATTGACCCTACCTCAGAGTTGTTGTGGACTGCTGTAGGGTTTCTCATCGCATCAAGCTGTATCCAGCAAACCTATCCTCGTTCAGTGCCCTGAGTATCGCGTTTGCACGAGTCTGGTCATGATAAACTTGGCATCAGGTCGGGCGCTTGCTCAATCCTTCGCTGGGGCTGAGCAAGAAATAGCGTTATCTCATGTTAGAACTGGTGGATATGAGGATGAATCAAGCATTCACTATCTCTTAGGGCGCATGACTGTTTCTACTCGCCCGTCCTCCACCTCAGTTCGGCTCATTAAGGGTTTAGGCCTGTCCCGAACTCGGTTACTCAGATTCAGCCGTGATTTAACACCGCTTTCATTTCAGGTTCTTCTGAAGGCAACTGAGTAATATTGAGTAATGCAGGCTACCGATTCTAGTCATGCCAAGACGCTAAGCTGCATCAAGCAAAGCAAGGTCGCAGTTATAGATTGAGTCAAAGAGGGGTACGTGTCTATCGACCCTTTACGCATGCCTAGCAATGATCAGTTCATGCTCTTGGCCCATAAGAGCACGAACTGATTGCGAAACCAAGCCCCCTGCCGCGCTCACAGCTTGCCCGAGCATTTATTTTCCTGGATTGTCACTGCCCATTGAGGTTCAGAGCCAGCTTTGTGCCTTCACCGAAGCCGTATGTTGGTGAATTTTTGGCTAACCTGTTACGGAAGTGTGATTCTTTGCCCCTAATCGGGGACTATAATGAGGAAATGTGAGCACACCTTTTAAGCTTCTGCAATTGCTCCGTAAAAGCGAGCAATGCTGTAGTTTGCTGAAAGTGTAGCTTCATATTTCGCATTATAGCGATATGATTGGGCGATCGCTGTAATGCTCTAGCGTCGATTTCAAGTTCAGTGTTCAGATCACTCTAAGCTGTTTCTCAGTGCGTGCGTAAGTACACAGGCAGGCACTACCCCTTACTCATAGTGCTGCTTGACACGACGATGTGACTGAGTCCGACTGCTGATAGCCTTAGGTAATTTAATTATGTTTCAATCTCAGAGTGTTGAGGAGACGGTACAGGATATGTATGCGCTTAAACCATCGAATCCTAATGGAGTCTCTGCGCTTCCGAATGGTTTAACGGCTGAAATCCTGTCGGATAAGGTTCAACTCGAGGCATTATTACGGGAAATCAGTCCTAATAAGCGCTCAGTGATTGAAATCCTTCTCAATACATGGGAAGCTACACCTAAGGTTCATCTGGCGAAGCGTGCAGGTTAAGTCTTAAGCGTGTCTGATGCAGAAATCCAACGTTTACTAGAGAGGTTACTCTCGGTTGGCGGCCAGCTTTCGGAGCATCAGCGTGAGACCATTGCCCGAATTCTAAACAGCCAGACTGACGAGATTCCTGTCTTGTTTCGGCAGGCCGGTTTAAGCCTGGAAGAAGGGTTTGCTGGTAATCGGCTGCAGCCCGGTAGCAACCTTGATAGGCAAGACCTTCACAACAAAGATTTTACAGATGCCAAGTTGGTTCAAGTTAGCATTGCGGGCTCAAACTTTAATGGAGCATCACTAATGCGAGCTGATTTGACTGCTTCTGTGTTGGATCAGTCAACGTTTGTGGCGGCAAATCTATACCAGGCAGACCTCACGAGCGCATCCGCCCGCTACGCAAATTTTACGAATGCCAAGATGCAGTATGCCAGGTTTGTGGGTACAGAGCTGACTGGCGCTAATTTTGCTTATGCGACCCTGCCATACTGCAAGTTTAGGGATGCACGGTTGCATCGGGTAGTATTGCAGGGAGCCAATCTCTCGTCTGCAGAATTTCGCAATGCCGATCTCTCAGGTGCGAACCTACGGGGCGCAAACTTATACGGGGTAGACCTGTCTCATGCCTTGATGCGCCGCGTGAGCTGTTTAAACGTGAATTTTGAAAGTTGCACGGTAGAAGGCACACGATTTGATGCGAGCACTGGCATTACCCCAGAGCAGAAGCGATATTTGCAGCGACAGGGTGCAGTGTTTGCTAGCTAAGCTACTAGATTGACTTGAGCCCTTACTCGGATCTCCTCATTTAATCGCCTCAGACATGTTGTACCGTGGAACCACTTCCTATCAAGGGTTTCACGACATTTTTGGGATTAACTGATAGTGATGGTATTGCCATACAGAATAAGAAGTTTGAAACCGCTGCTCTGCGCACTTTTAAGGAAGTTAAACAACTATAGACTCTACGGACTCTCTTGCTCTGGCGGTTGCTATAGGATATTGACAGCCACGAATCTGTAGGATGGAATGCTCAATGTCTCTAGCGCCTCATCATGTTTATCCGGTGATTTGGCAAGATGATCATGTCTTGCTGATCGATCAAACCCGGTTGCCGAGTGAGTATGACTTGGTGCAGATTAGCCGTTGTGCTGATATGGCGATCGCCATCAAAACTATGATTGTGCGCGGAGCACCGGCAATCGGGGTCGCTGCGGCCTATGGGATGTATCTTGGTGCCCGAGAGATTGAGACGGGCGATCGCGAGGTGTTCTTGACTCAACTAGGGCATGTAGCAGATACCCTGCGTGCCACTCGACCCACGGCCGTCAACCTGTTTTGGGCGATCGACCGAGTCATGCGTGTGACGCGCCAAAGCATTGGACAGGTTGACTATCTTAAGCAGGTTATATTACAGACGGCTCAGGCCATTCAACTCGAAGACTTGCAGATGTGCGAAGCCATTGGTGATTATGGCCTTGCCGCGCTGCCCCAAACGCCGCATCGGCTGCGGCTGTTGACCCACTGCAATGCGGGTGCATTGGCGACAGCAGGGTATGGCACGGCATTGGGGGTAGTGCGCTCGGCATGGCGTAGTGAGCGGCTGGAACGGCTCTATGCTGACGAGACCCGACCTCGCTTGCAGGGAGCCCGCCTCACCGCCTGGGAATGTGTCCAAGAAGAGATTCCTATCACACTCATTACCGATAGTATGGCGGCGCACTGCATGCAGCAGGGGATGGTCGATGCGGTGGTGGTCGGGGCCGACCGCATTACGGCGAATGGGGATGTGGCAAATAAGATTGGCACCTATGGTCTGGCGATTGTGGCACACGCGCACGATATTCCTTTTTTTGTCGCAGCGCCCTTTTCCACCGTGGATTTTGGCTTAGTAGATGGGTCGCAAATTCCCATTGAAGAACGGGACTCTACTGAGATTTCACATATTGGTGAAACCTCCATTTGCCCAGAGGGAATTGCATTTTATAACCCAGCGTTTGATGTGACCCCGGCCAGATTGATTACGGCTGTGATTACTGAGCAAGGCGCGCTGAAGCCTGAGGATTTAATCAAACGTGAGTTCGGGATAAGGAGGGGCGGAATAGATAGAGTTGAAAGTACCTAATTCTCAATTCATCTAACCACCCCAGGCTTAGTCTAGAATCCTAATTTTGTCATGTCGATGACTTTTGCCAGTGGTTTGAACCCCCGTGGCAGCAGCCACTGTTAGGGGACGGCTTACAGATGCGGCAGCGGTCGCGTCGCCTGTGCTGAAGCGAAATGATGACGAGTTTGATTGCCTTCCATCAGTCGGCCTACCGCGATTTCAAGTGGGTTTATACTCAATTGGTTGGTCGCTATTGGCGTAAAGCCTTTCCAGGGTTGGTCAGCTACAACCGCGTTGTCGAATGGATACCCTCGACTCTCATCCCGGTATGGGCCTAGTTGCGGCAGTGCTTTGGCACGTGTACGGGTCTCAGCTTCAGTGATGCGACCCGCATCAAGGTCTGCCACAATCGTCGGATTGCCTCCCACAGAGTATTCAACCCCTTAGCGGCTCGAGGCAACACCTCCGTAGACTGGTTCTTTGGCTTCACGTTGCACTTGGTCATCCATGAGCGAGGGGAACTCCTCAACGTCCAGTTGACTCCCGGTCATACCGACGGTCATACCGATGACCGTAAGCCTCGACCTCAACTCCTCCAACGACTCTTCGGGAAGGTGTTTGGCGACCGAGGCTATGTTTCCCAAAAACTCGCCCTCCAGCTCTGGCAGAACTCTGGCATCCCACTGTTCACCAAGCTCACACGAAACAGGAAGACCCGTCTGATGGGGCTGGCTGATAAGCTATTGCTGCGCCGACGAGCGGTGATTGAATCTGTGATCGACCAGCTCAACAACAGTTCTCAGATTGAGCATTCGCGTCATCGTTCTCCGCTCAACTGCTTGGTCAACTGAGTCTGCCGACTGATCGCCGACTGCCACCAACCCAAGAAGCCTTCTCTGCTCATTGATACCGCTTTGCCTGTTTCTGCTTAACCCGAACTGACGTTGACTATTGGCTAACGACAAAGATAAGCGGCAGCAGATAACTTGGGCATCCCCATAAGATCTCTCAACTGCCCGCTTCATCAACTTGTTAGCTGGCTGGCAACACCGAAACTTTAAGATAGGACGTCAAAAATGAGCAAGGTAGCCACCATCAACGGCTAAAACTTGACCTGTGATGTAAGACGCGGCTGGTGAAGCAAAGAACACAACCGCACCCGCAACTTCGTGTGGATCTCCCCAGCGACCGAGCGAAGTTCGGTGATGCGTCAGGTTAATGTGGGATTGGTAGAGTAGAGAGGAACCTCGGCTGGAAACAAAGTGATGGAATGCCCTCTGTGCGGTCACAGTAAAGCTCATAAGCATGGCAAGATGCCCAACGGTCA
>JAESGQ010000118.1_pt1 | contig 50322 bp, 38 predicted proteins | sample 9266251 | NCBI WGS metagenome assembly JAESGQ01 (sample SAMN17056778, study PRJNA650883) | algae metagenome | isolation source: Kaiparowitsia implicata GSE-PSE-MK54-09C and co-occurring heterotrophs from... | place: USA: Kaiparowits Plateau, Grand Staircase Escalante National Monument, UT ... | reverse complement strand
CGCTATTTCGAACCATTACTATCAATGTGCTCCGGCTCAATGGATTTCATTCGCTGACCTCCGCTCTACGAACGCTCGCCAACCAAATTGACCAGATTTTTCACCTCTTACAATGAATCAACCCTGGCAACGAGAGTAGTCCTGAACCCGTTAGGTTATAAACTTTTCCCTCATGACCTTCCTTTACCAAAATTTCAGATGAAACACGCACAACATCACGAATATCTATAGGTGCTGTCTTCGCGACTCTCATCGGTAGAGACAAAGTGCCTTTGATCCTCATCTCATGCGTAAACCATAGGAAGTTTTGCATGAACGAGTTCGACTGCACAATTGTAAACTCCATGTCAGATTGTTTTAAGTATTGCTCTGCAATCGCATGTTGCTTAAAAAAATGACAAGGTGATTCAGGATCAGATTTAACCGTGGATAATTTGACAACACGGCGTATATTAGCCCGTTTAGCGGCTTGGAAGAGTTGAATCTCTTGCTGTGCTTGATTCAGAGTGTTGGGAGGGATAGAAAAAAGGTGATCGCACTCCCGTAATGCTTCCTCTAAATGATCTGATTGGTTGAGGTCTCCCAAGAAAGCTGATGCTCCCAAGGCTTTGAGAATTGTTACTTTCTGTGGATTTCGGACTAACACCTTTACCCTTTTGCCTGATCGCAAAAGTGATTCAACCAACTTGCTCCCAACCCTTCCAGTTGCGCCTGTTACGAAGATCACGAAGATTGCCCCTAGACAAATAGGCTTTAAAGAATAGCCTTGCTGACAACTTAAAGCAGCATAACGCAGAGATGATGGACGGCTAAGAGCGCAGCGAGTAGGCGTTCTCATCCATCGACTTGTTGGGCCTTCCGTTCAGCGGCTTGAACCGTCTATTCTATTAGGGTAGCAATCGTCATGGGACCGACTCCTCCTAGCACCGGAGTATAGGCTAAACATCTGGCTTTCACTCCTGTCAATTCAACATCTCCAATTCCTTCAGTATGATACCCGGCGTCAATAACTACCGCCCCGTCCTTGATCCAATCTGCTCTGATAAACTCGGGCTTGCCGACTGCTCCGACTACAATATCAGCTCTGCCAATGTGATCTTCTAAACCCTCAGTCCGCGAATGGCAGATGGTAACTGTCGCATTTCTACGCAAGAGCATCATCGCCATCGGTTTTCCTAAGATTGGGCTGCGACCAACTACTACAGCATTTTTTCCCGCTATCGCTATTTCGTAGTGCTCCAAAAGCCGAATGATGCCAGCAGGGGTCGCTGATCCGAAAGCAGATTCATCCATTGACATCAGTCCGAACCCTTGGCTTGTGACTCCATCAACATCCTTTTCAATCGCAATTCTATCAAAGCAAAGACGCTCGTTTATCTGGGAAGGAACAGGGTGTTGAAGAAGTATCTCGTGAACCTTCGGATTCTCGTTGAGTCCGTCGATTGTCTTCAAAAGTTCTCCAGTTGTTGTATCTTCGGGCAAAACAACCTTTTGGGACTCCATTCCGATTCGTCGACAGGCGTTACCTTTAATTTTCACATAGGTCTCCGACGCTGGATCGTTGCCCACCAGAATGGTAGCCAAGATCAGCGTTTCGCCGGTGTTCGCCTTCAGATGTGATACGCGATTGCGTAACTTTTCTGTGATTTCTTTAGCTAGTACCTGAAGGCATAAATAGGTCTACTGGTCATGAGGTCAAGGGTTTACCGGTGTAATTCCATTTGAAGGGCTTGGCCAAAGTGCGATTAAAGTAGTCCACGAAAGCGAGGATCTTGGCTTTGAGGTCAGCCTGGCTAGTGAAACTGGAGCGGCGTAGGAGTTTGCGCACCAGGATACTAAACCAGACTTCAATTTGATTGAGCCAGGACGAATGTTTAGGGGTGAAATGCACAACCAGCCGATGGGAAGGGTCTTTCAAGAAATCAGAGCGAGTGGCCATTGAGGTCAGGATGCCCGATTTACCCTTTTCGCCTAGCTCGATGGGTTCAGGCTCAAGTTCAGCCCCTAAGCGCACCAAAGACTCCGATTGATGGGTATTGAGACAATCCATCACGAGGTGAATTTTGGGGGCGGTGGGTGCTGGGCCGAGGAGGGCTCTGAGATGAGTGTCTAAATCAGCCTCGGTTCGCGTGTCACCGACGCTGGCCTGGTCGATCTGACCGGTCGCGACATTCAGCGAGGCAATTAAGGTCTGGGTGCCATGACGGATGTACTCAAACTCCACCTTTTCACAACGCCCTGGTTTCATGTCTAGATTGGGCATGGTTCGTTCTAGGGCTTGAATGCCAGTCATCTCGTCGAGGCTATAGGTCAATTCGCCCCGCTCAGCCCGCTCAGCGGCCTGCTCGTAGACCACGCAGATGTCGGTGACTTTAGCGGCGAACTCAGGATCCGGGGGGGATGGAGCCAGTAGCGAGTCTGGTGGGGCTTCAGGTCAGCTTCGGCTAACAATCGTCCGACATGTCGGGGGCTGATAGTCTCGACAATTCCCTGCTTCATCATCTCATCCGCCAACTCGGAACCGGTCCAATGGCTGATGGGGCGACCATACTGCTCGGGCGGGGCGCAGGCCAGGGCATATAGCTGAGTGATTTGCTCTAGGGTGAACGTGGGCGGGCACCCCGGTCGAGGCGCATCCTGGAGACGGGCCTCGACCGGTAGCCTGCGAGCACTCAACTCTAGCCACCGGTTGCGCCATAGCCGACTCGTATCTTTGGTGATACTGAGTTCCCGTGCAATCTCACCATGCCTGGCACCCTGGGCAGCACGCAAGATGATGGTTGCTCGCAGCGCAATCTGCTGGGCGGTGCTCGGTCGCCGAGCTATTTTCTCAAGGGCAGTCTGTTCCTCGGGCGTTAGCGTGATAGGGGTAGCCATAAGTCTTGCCATAGCAACTCAGTTCCCTTCGCTCTACCCCTGAATAGTAGATCTACTTCCGCTTCAGAGTACTAGTGATTTTCCGTCTAGAATCATGATAAATTGCTTTGCCCAACGACCAAGATAAGCGGCGGCAGACAACCTCAGCATCACCACCAGGATATCTCAACCGTCCGCTTCATCGACTTGTTGGGCTGCTAATCTGCAAGTGTTGCCTCTATGATGCTTTTTATGGTGTCATTCAATACAAAAAACGGCGTTGCTGAATGACGCTATGATTTCGCCGGATTGGGGACAGAACTACAAGGCTTTCAGAAACTGTTTCATAGACTGATTCAGCCACGCCCAAAAAACTATGGAACCAGAACAATGTTATGAGCGCCACGAGTGACATCAAGTTTAAAGCCTGTTCGTTCTAGTCGTGGATTATTATCGGAGATCACGTTCCAGAATTCGATCGCGCCCATTTTTGGGCTAGCTTCACGATAGTGATAGATCGCTACTGCCAAAGATTTTCCAGTTGCGTCAAAGGTCGCTTGTTCGGGCAAGAGTCCCTCAAAGCCGTACTCGCTAACCGTTGTCAGTTGTCCAGATGTGCGGTCAAACTTGACTAGCGATAGGGAACTGTAAGGTTTACCAGGCCAGACTGGGGGCAAAGTGCTGAGGTAAGTGCGGCGCAGGTTTACAGTAACAATGAGTGTGTTATCTGGATTCAGCGAAAATCCTTCAGAGCCAAGTCCCACTTCAGCTCTAGAAACGACAGTCGGAGGCTCGCCAGTTTCAGAAGCAAAGCGAATTGAGATCATTTCACTTTTGGGGTTGAACAAATAGTTCAATGCCCGCAGTCCGTACATCCGCCACTTTAAATCGGGCACCAAAAAAAACTGTCCATCCGCACTAAAACGTCCATTACTGAGATGATTACCCACAATCAAGGGGCGATCATAAAGTTCCAGTCGAATGCCGCTGTTGTTCTGAATCACGTTATAAAAGGCAACGAAAGAGCTGTATGAACCCTCAGAACCATCACTGGTTGTAGTGATTGCCAGAAAACGTCCAGAAGGATGCCAGACAACCGATTCTGGAACTGCTGAGCGAGAAAAATCCTTGGCAATTGCAAAGTTATCGCGTTCTCCTAAGGTTCCATCAGGCTGAATCTGGAAAATTGCCAATTCCCGATCTGGCTCTTCTAAAGTAACTGCCAAAAAATTACCATCGGGACTGATACTCAGAGTTTTCGGATTTCTCCCTACTACCACAGTTTGCAGAATCTTTGGCTGCTGCAGATTAGCGATATTCACAACGGTAATACGCTCACCCGGCGGCATCTGCTCAATCGATTCAAATGCTTGAATTCCATCAGCAGGGCGAGATCGCACCTCTGATACATATGCCCATTGCCCATTTTGGGAAACCGCAATATTCTGGGGCCAGGACATTACTGAGTTGGAAACCTGGATAGGGACAATTCTCTCAGAGAGAGACTCCGCCAACGCCGGATTGATGGGATTGAGCGGTAAGTCAACGACGCTAAGCGTATCCTCAATATCTGCTACCCGACCCAGCTTGGCATCCGCATAAGCCGTTGCTACCATGTCTGCATCTGAGGCAATCAGTAATGCTCTTCCCATAAATTGAGACGGAGACTGGGCTGAAATCGGCGCAATGCCGACAGGCTCAATGAGTTGCAATAGCCCATACCCGATCAGTGTCAGCATTACTCCTGACACCGCCCAGAGCGATCGCCTCCACCACTTTGATTTCAACCACTTCATGATGACTGACTCCGGCTTGGGCTTTAACTTTGTTCTCTACGGTTCAGGTTAAGCTAAAGCAATAATCATTGTCCAAGTCATTTTTGGCATCAAACTAATAACCTTAGGTTATTAAAAAATGGAACTGCGCCAGTTGCACTATTTCGTCACAGTTGCTGAAGAACTACACTTTGGCAGAGCTGCCGATCGCCTGCAAATAACTCAACCTGCTTTGAGTAAACAGATTGCCAACCTGGAACAAGAACTCGGCGTACAGCTACTCGCCCGCACTAAACGCACAGTGCAACTGACTCCTGCCGGACAAGTCTTTTTTGAGCAAACCCAGCAGCTTCTCAACCAAGCCCAAACTGCAATTCAACTGACCCAACGAACCGATCGCGGAGAAGTCGGACAATTAACTATTGGCTTTACCGCGACAGCCGTTCATACAGTACTACCTCAACTAGTCCGCGACTTTCACCAGGATTACCCAAACGTCGAACTCACTCTGATAGAGCTTGCAACGGAAGCGCAAGTTATAGCGCTCAACCAAAACAAAATCGATCTTGCTTTTTTACATCCGCCGATTGATGCTCGTGGAATAGAGTTATGCCCAGTTTTAGAAGAGACATTTGTGGCAGTTCTGCCCCAACAGCATCCTCTATTAAAGTATGACTGCATTCCCCTAGAGGCTTTCGCCAACGAACCACTGATTATTCATCCACGCCTAGAAGGTCCTATTCTTTACGATGGCTTGGTTCAAGTCTGCCAAGAAGCTGGGTTCCAACCCAAAATCGTCAAAGAATCGATTTCTCTCCAGACGCGAGTCTGCCTGGTTGCTACAGGAATGGGAATTACGTTTGTCTCTAGCCAGTTGCAGTTCCTGGTTGGCAGTAACGTGGTGTGTAGACCCTTAGAAAAATGCCCGATTCGTTTCAAGCTTGCTGCTGCTTGGCGAAAAAATACTGCTAGCCCAACCCTCCAAATATTTATAAAAATCCTTCTAAAAAACCTTGAAGCATAGCTGTCTCACATGTCCTAACTCTGAACTCTACTTCATGTTTCAAGCACTGCCCTAACTGAGAGGCTGTTTTAAAAGGTGGGGTGCAGTATCAATTTAGGCCAACCGCCTAAGCATTAACCGAATCATCGCGATATGGATCATCGCCTCTGCACTCTCAGGCAAGCGTTCATAATCGACGTTCAACCGCCGATACCACTGCCACCAGCCAAACGTTCGTTCCACTACCCAGCGCTTCTTGAGCAAGACAAATCCCTGACGCTCCTGCGAGCGTAGCACCACCTGCAACACCCACCCCAGACTATCCATCACCCATTTCATAAAGGGCTGACCGCTATAGCCCCCATCCGCCCACACCAGATAGAGCCGACTCACTTGGTCTACGAGCCCTTTGAGTTTGCTGAGGGCTTGCTGCCCACCCTGACGCTCGGGGACATTGGCCGCCGTCACGACAACCATCATTACCAGACCCAAGGTATCCACTACAGTGTGGCGCTTACGGCCCTTAATTTTCTTAGCGCCGTCATAGCCTACGGCCTGATTGGTCATGGGGGAAGTCGGAACGGTTTGACTGTCGATGATCGCTTCTGAGGGGCTTTCGGGTCGGCCTGCATCGGCTCTTGTCCAGCCCCGAATGCGGTCATGAACCACCTGCCAAGTGCCATCCTTGCGCCAGTTGCGAAAGTAGGTGTAGGCGGTTGACCAAGCGGGAAAGTCTGCAGGGAGGTCTCGCCATTTACAGCCTTGGACAACCACATAAAGAATGGCATTGAGGATAACCCACAGACAGACGCTGCGTGGGCGGCCACCGGGTTTTGCCGCAGGCAGCAGGGGGGCAATCAGGTCGAACTGGTCACGGGTGAGATTGCTGGTGTAGGCTTTGCTCATGGCTCATACGGGGCTGACGTTTTCGTACTGCCAGCCTATTCCCGTGTGAGCTTTCCTACCAAAAATCTGACTTTTAAAACAGCCTCTGATAACCTAAGCAGCCCAACTTGTGTTTAGCCTGCTTTCTCCCTCTGTACTCTGCATAACACCCCCAGTCAGGGTAATTAGCCAGATTTTGAGTTGAATATCGCCTCCACAAGGGGAGTTAGACTGAAAAAAAGTCGATACAACACCTCAATTTGAAGTGTTATGCAGATCCTGAACGGGCTATCATCCCATAATTAGGATTTTATTCAGAGCAACACCTTGATAACTACCCCATATCAGGGCGTTATGCAGATCTTGCCATGCATAATAGACTTTCTGTGGGGTGTTATGCATCAGCAATTCTTTATCGTGGTACCGCAATAGCTAGCTAGTTCAGCTCAATCCCCCCGGCAGGTGGCACAGCCGCAGGCGCGATCGCCAGCCACAACGTCCGCAAACTGCTGAAGCAGTACCCCAGCTACCGCGACGCCACGCTTGAGCCCTGGCGCGATTCAGAAAATCTTTGGCTGCGCCGCACCACGTTGCTGTTTCAGCTGGGCTACAAGGCCGAGACCGATGAAGCGCTGCTGTTTTCTCTCATCGAGCAAAACAGCGACTCTAAGGAGTTCTTCATTCAAAAGGCAATCGGCTGGGCGCTGCGAGAATATTCTAAAGTCGCCCCAGAGGCGGTGCAGATCTTTGTGGCCGAGACGCCGCTGGCGGCCCTGAGTCGGCGAGAGGCGCTGAAGTGGCTCAAGGCGAAGGGGAAGCTGGCTGTTTAGAAGGGAAAAGAGAAAAAGAAAGAAGATCAGGCCACGGCTGTGGTTAGGGCCTTTAGGACTTGCAGAGTAGTCGCTAGGCCTCCATCTTGATCCAAAATAAATTCCTTTGAGCGGGCGTAGCGGGGGACATTTTGGCGCAGCAGTTTTAAGAACACAAAGCTGCTGCCATTGGTCACCATGCCGTAAAGAGGCAAGGTTGAGGGCGGAGCCGCTAGCATATAGCCCAATACCTGAGGAATGCCGACTTTAAGCGAGAACTCGGCCCGTTTTGACTCGATGATCAGCACCCAAAGCTGATCTTTCAGCACCAGCACGTCAATTCGTCCTCGCAGGGTGGTGTCTGCTTCCTCCGCAGTGATTTCTACGGTTTTCTCGGTGGTCACGTAGAACGGAGGTAAAAATAACCCTGTCAGATCTAGCAGGGGCGCGATGATGGCCAGTTTGACGGTATTTTCTAGCAGCGATCGCCGCTCTAGGTTGGCGTAGGCAGCTTCTACCCGAGTTAGCCTCAGTTCTTCAGCCGAGGTCAAGGCGGGCAAATTCTGCTGCCATTCTCCAAAGAAATCGCCGCCGCTGACTTCTTGCAGGCCAAAGCGCTGCTCTAGATCAAACAGAGTTAATTGCTCAATGGCTAGTGTCTGCACCATGGGCTAAGGCTCTCAGGGGCTGTAGCCTTCATTATGTCATTGCTGCTGCAAGAGTAGCGATCGCCAGCACTGAGCCTCTTAAAATGTTGACAGTATGTACCGATCAAGCAGATGCTGCTCGCGGAGAGAACGGCTCAAAGTCTTTGGTGCCGAGAGACATAGGGGAAATGATGCTGGTAATTTCCGTAGGGTTCACTGGCTACTCCACCTTAAGTGGCAATTTTAGTGGCGATCGCCCAACACTGAGGGCAGAGAATTGGTGCTCTGGCCTTTACTATCTGTTAGATCAATTCTCTAAATCAGAACGCCAGATTGTTTGAGAAGGGGGTTGGGGAACGCAGTTCCCCACAAGAGGGCGTTGCTGAATTCAAGTATGAATTGGTCATGGGATAGGCACGTCACCAAACTTGAGGGAGTGAAGTAGCAAGCGCACCGAGTGCTTCAGCATATCTACGGATTTGGGATAGCACAGGGTTTTGCGATGCAGGCGAGCAAGATAACGTCTCAAGCAGGTGTTCTCCCCTTCGTACCGGTCGATAAACTGGTGACCACAGGCCATGCAAATGTGATTTTGCTTACCTTGCTTTTTCCCGTTCTTACGGATATGAGGCCACCGCATTCAGGACATTGCATCACAACTGTTCCCTAACTCATACTCTAGTTATGCAATGCCCACAAGAGGGTAAGGGGCAAGGGGGCTTTGCCCTCATTTGTAGCCCAAATGTTTGGAATTGATATAGAAGGCATATTCGTAGAGCCAGACGGCAGCGGGGGCGATCGCCCACCCACTGGACGGTCTGACTGACCGCCATCGCTATTTTGTTTGTTAAGTAATGTTTCTTTCCGCCCTAATCCGGGAATTCTGAGGATAGCAAAAGCTGGTTGTACAGAGGTTGGCTGTAGAACTATGCATTTCTCCTGTTCGCGTGAGCCGTTACTGACTGGTTCACGTCGATCTGAGGTTTCAGAGTGCGTACGGTTTCTAGCTCAAAAGCAACGCAACGGACGAAGCTCCTTCCAAAGCCAACTACAACTGGAGAAATTAGGTGGAACGCCCTTTTATCAGCCCAACAGCAATTAAACAGATCCGTTGGCCGCTATTCCTCAGATCCTTAGCCAAGGTAACAAGTGCTCTTGTGGCTTTGATCGGTTGTGTTGTCATCGTGGGTTGGCTCTTCGATATCCCCGTGTTGACGAGTATTTTGCCGATGTGGGTGACGATGAAAGCCAATACTGCGATCGCATTTATTTTCGGTGGTGCAGCTCTATGGCAACTGTCGAAAATCACCCGTCGAGCCAATCGGCTGGCTGGAATCTATGCTGCGATTGTGCTGCTAATTGGCTTGCTGACCCTGATTCAATATGCCTTTGGCATCAACCTGGGGATTGATCAGCTTTTATTTAAAGAGTCAGTCGATGCGATCGCAACCTCTGCTCCAGGCCGGATGGCTGTTAACACTGCGCTGAACTTTCTGTTGCTAGGATCGGCTCTGTTCCTATTGAGTAAACCGCGATCATTTCACCCTGGCATTCAGGTCTGTACGTTGATCGCGTTTTTCATCTCCCTCCTGGGACTGCTGGGCTACATCTACGGCATTCAAGAGTTTTACGGCTTTGGTTCCTATACCAAGATGGCCGTTCATAGTGCGATCGCATTCATCATTCTCTGCATCGGTATTCTTTGCCTCCATCCAGATCAGGGAATCGCAGGCATGCTCACCAGTCAGCATGCGGGCGGCATCATGGCTAGACGACTGTCCCTAACAGTGATTGGCATCCCTCCTATTTTGAGTGGCCTTATCCTAGTTGGCTATCGGGCTGAATTCTACAGCGGTGAGGTGGGTCTATCACTCTCTGCCATCTTCAACATTGCTGTGTTTTCCGTTGTAATTTGGATCAATGCCAGAGTACTCGGCAAAATCGACACACGACGACAGCAGGCCGAAGAACAGCAGCAGCTTGAGGCCCGATTCCGTTCATTGACCAACGCAACGTCTCAGATTGTGTGGACAACCAGCCCATCTGGCCTAGTGTCAGAGGATTCTCCCAGTTGGAGAGCCTATACCGGGCAAACGTTTGAAGAATACCGGGAATTTGGGTGGTTAAACGCTGTTTATCCAGATGATCGAGACTACTCCTCTCAAGTTTGGCAACAGGCGGTTGGCACCAAGAGTTTATACGAGGTGGAATACCGCTTACGTTCCACGAAAGGAGAGTATCGGTACTTCTGGGTACGAGGAGTTCCCGTTCTGGCCCCAGATGGCAGTATCCGCGAGTGGATCGGCACATGCACTGATATTCACGACCGCAAGCAAACTGAAGCGGCATTACAAGAACAAACTGACTTACTGCAACTCATCCTTGATTCCATGAGTGACGGGATTATTGTTGCTGACGAAAAAGGACGGTTTTTGGTCTTTAATCCAGCTGCCGAGAAGATGTTTGGCAGCATAACAGACACTCGTAAGGAGGACTGGTCGCAACAGTATGGCTTGTTTTTACCCGATCAGGTTACTCCCTTCTCAGTAGAGGAGATTCCTCTCGCCCGAACACTTCGTGGGGAGGAAGTTAACGATGTTGAAGTGTTTGTCCGCCATGCTCAGGCACCAGATGGCAGATGGTCACTCGTCAGTGGTGGACCGATGCAAGATAAGTCGGGCCAGTTGAAGGGTGGAGTTGTCGTTTGCCGCGATATTAGCGATCGCAAGCAAACAGAACTTGCCTTACGTGACAGTGAAGAGCGGTTGCAGGCTATTCTCGATAATTCACCTGCAGTGATTTACATGAAGGATACCGAGGGACGATTTATTACCGCCAATCGCCAATTTGAGTCCCTGTTCCATTTCAGTAAAGACGAGATTGTGGGCAAACGAAATCGCGATCTATTTGATCAAGAAATCGCCGATATCTTTGATGCTAATGATCGAAAGGTTTTGGCCGCAGGCACTGCCATGCAATGGGAGGAACTAGTCCCCCAGGACGATGGACTGCATACCTATCTCTCCCTCAAGTTTCCATTACTGACTCCAGAGGGTACTCCCTACGCACTTTGCGGTCTCTCAACTGATATTACAGAGCGCAAAGGAGCAGAAATCGCGCTTGAAAAAGCCAAAGAAGCTGCAGAAACGGCCAATCGAGCTAAGAGTGAATTCCTGGCAAATATGAGCCACGAACTGCGAACCCCACTCAATGGTGTGATCGGCTATGCCCAAATTCTGCAGCGGGCCAAGAATCTCAGCGAAGAAGACCGATCGCGGGTTGAGGTGATTCACCAGTGTGGATCGCACTTGTTGACCCTAATTAACGACATCTTAGATCTATCTAAAATTGAAGCCCGGAAAGTCGAATTAATGCCCACCGACTTCCATTTCCCAGCATTTCTCCAAGGCGTGGCTGAAATGTGTCGCATTCGTGCCGAACTCAAGGGAATTAAATTTCAGTATGAATCGGCTCCTGAATTAGCCCTTGGTATCCGGGCTGATGAAAAACGCCTACGACAAGTGCTCATCAACCTGCTCAGCAACGCCATCAAGTTTACAGATGCGGGCAGTGTGACCTTTACAGTGAGCTTTGCCACAGCCGGAAAGATTCGCTTCCAAGTCCAGGATACTGGCATTGGTATTCCGCAAGATAAACTCTCAGTCATCTTCCAGCCGTTTGAACAGGTGGGGGATGCAAGACGGCAATCTGAAGGAACGGGTTTAGGGTTATCCATCAGCCAAGAGATCGTGGAATTGATGGGCAGCACGATTCAGGTGCAAAGCGAAGTTGGTGTGGGCAGTATTTTCTGGTTTGATGCGGAACTACCCCAGGCTGATGAATGGGTGAAAAGGGCTCAAGCCGATCGCCACGGACAGATTATTGGCATTAAGGATCAGCAGCCCCGAATTCTAGTGGCCGATGACAAATGGGAAAACCGATCGGTTATTTCTAACCTGCTTAGCCCTATCGGGTTTGAAGTCGCTGAGGCCACCGATGGCAAAGAGGGTTGGCAGAAGGTTCTAGACTTTCAGCCGGATTTGATCATTACTGACTTGATGATGGCCGGCAACGATGGGTTTGAATTAATCAACCGAATTCGAGCATCAGATGCCTTAAAAAACCTGACTGTGATTGTTTCATCGGCCAGTGTGTTTGAGTCGGATCAGTATCGCAGCATCGAAGCAGGTGGCGACGATTTTCTGGCTAAGCCCGTATTAGCCGCAGAATTACTCAACAAACTGCAAAAGCATCTGCAACTGGAATGGCTGTATGAGCAAGAAGCATCAGAGCCAGAATTGGTGACTGAAAATGTCGAATTAATTGCACCTCCACCTGCAGACTTGGAAATCTTCTATGAATTAGCCATGAAAGGGAATTTCAAGGGAATTTTGAAGCAGGCCAAGGTATTAGAGCAGCGGGACCAAACCTATCGCGCCTTTGCCCAAAAACTTCACCAGTTGGCCAAGGGATTTCAAGACCAAGAAATTTTGGCGCTGGTCCAAAGCTATCGGTAAAAGTCAACCCTACGATACGAACCCCCTAATTGACTGACAAAAGTTCCTCACGTAGGTTGGGTAAAATGGAGTGAAACTCAACACCAGCAACGGTTTGGTTTGGTAGGGCGTTGTCGAAACCCAACCTACGAAAGAACAAAGGTTTCAAAGGTTTTGTCAGTCAACCAACCCTGACCCTCAGCCTGCCTTTGTCTCTAAGTGACAACCGGATGATGCACTTAACCGTGAATTTACTGTCCTCAGCCGTTTTCCAGCTTCTTAGTTTTGTCAGTCAAGCAGGTTCTGGCTCAAGCTGAGTCATAACTTCTACCTGCTCAACCTGCTGTTTGAGCCAGGTTGCAAATAAGGTGGATAAAATTTCGTATCGCAATTCTTGAGTCAGTTCGGCGGGAATCAGTTCTTCCACCAGGATTAAATGTGCCCCTTGTGCTGTGACAATAGGTTTCAAAAGTTGAGGTGGTTGGGCCGAAAATACAGCCGCCGAAATTTCTGGTTTCAGTTCATTACGTCGTACCAGCCCGCGGTAGCCACCTTGCCGCCGCAAATCCAGATCCTGAATATACTGGTGAGTTGCTTGATGGAAGTGAATTTCACCTTCCTGAAGAGCATAGAAAAGTTCCATCGCCAGATCTTCATCATCCAGCACAATTTCGTACATTATTACGCGGGTGTAATCAAGCTGGTGTTTTAGAAAATAGGGTTCTAACTGCTCAGCAAACAAATGCTGCGCCAGCTTAGCAGATAGAACGGTTGCAGCAGCCAGTTCTTCAAATTCATCTAGGGACAGGTGATACTTTTGCAACCAGGTCCAGGTTTCGCCTGCACTATGTAGTTTGTTAACGCGACGGAGATCATCAGCTGCTTGCTGGAGTTCGTGGGACTCTGCGACAATTCCTTTCTCTGCGGCAAGTTGGGCAATTACCTGCCTCCCCACAATTCCCTCAATTATGGTGGGAATCAGACAGGACACTTTAACTTGTTGAAAGATATCTTTGTTGCAAATAGTGATTGAATTTAGCATGACAGGCTGAGTATTAGAAGGCAGAACAGGCAGGGGAAAGGGGAGAATTTGATTTCGAGTTTGGAGTTTGAGGGTAATGGGATTGGGATAGGTAGATTTTAAGATTCAGACTGCTTACTACAGTGGCTCCTTTTGCCTTTTCTATAATTCCAGTCCTCCCTTCTGGAGTTTTTTGAATGGGTCTAGAATAAAGTCGATGATACGACGCTGGCGAATGATAACTTCCGCTGTTGCCGTTTGGCCAGGGGATAGCATGACTCGTTTATTTTGAGTCTGGATGTAGGATTGATCAAGAGCAATTTCAAGTTCAAAAGTCTGGATGATACCCTGGGGGGTCTCTATGCTTTTAGAATCAGGCGAAATGTGTTGGAGGTTGCCAGAAATGATGCCATAGTCCTGGAAAGGGTAAGCGTCGAATTTGAGTTTAACGGGCAGTCCTGTTCGTAAAAAACCGCTTTCAGAACTGGGCATCTGTGCCTGAAAGATGAGCTTAGCTTCGGCGGGGGCAATTTGGGCAATCGCCTGTCCTGGTTGTAAAAAAGTCCCGGCACTATCCAGAGACAGGCTAAAGATGGTGCCATCACTGGGTGACTTGACTAACCGTTGTTGTTGTTGAAACTGCAATGACTCAATCTGCTTCTGTGTCTGGGCAATATCTGCTTGGGTGTCGAGGATCTGGGCTTGCAGTTCCTTAATTCGGCGTTCACTTTCCAATACGGTCAATTCTCCGGTGCGAACGACGTTATCGTAGTTGCTTTGCTGTTGTTTGATGCCAGATTCCGCCTGCTGAATTTCTGCCTGGGACTGGTTGACTGCCTGTTGGCTTTCGTCCAACATGCGTTCAATCTCTGCTAGTTTGGCTGCCGGGACGACGCCCTCTGCCAATAACGTTTCATAGCGTTGAACTTCAATGCGATCGCGATTTAGGCGATCGGTTGCCAAACTGTGAGCTCTGCGACTAGCATGCAACCGTTGTTCTACCTGGTCGATCTGGGCAAGTTGAGCGGTTTGCTGTGCCTGACTCTGCAATCGTTGCGATCGAATGGCAATTTCCTGTTCATTTTTCATTAGTTCTAACTGTGCCAATCGGTTCAAGGCACCTTCCAGCTTTGCCTGTGCCTGCTGTAATTCTGCCTGAACCACTTCTGATTCCAGTTCCACTAATACCTGACCTGCTTTCACCGTCTGCCCCTCCCGCACTCGCAGGGCGGTTACGGTTCCTGTGACGGGGGCATCAACGCGAATGGTTTTACCTTGAGGTTCTAGCCTACCCCGCGCACTGCCCGTTTCATCTACCTTTGCCAGAGAAGCCCAAGGCAGGGCGATGGCTGCAAACAGCACTAGAGAATAGAGCAATCCCCGTGTCCAAACCTTCGGCAGCGTATCAATCAGTTCCCTAGTCAACGAGGACCATTCATCACGCACTGGTATAGAGCGGGTTGCCTCCGGCGACAATGATGGAGAACTCAAGTCTGCAACGGTAGTGGTTTTTCTGGAAATCTCCTGGATTGCTAGAGGACTCTTTGGAGGGCTGTTTTCCGAATGATGTCCATTTTGGCTGAAGGCTTCAGATGCGGTAGAGAAGTTAGGCATAGTGGCTGGAGTAGGGTTAGGGGTGTTCGCCTTGACGTTTCCGCTGGGTCGGATTGTAGGTTGTCAGTGGCTGGTTATCAGTTGTTACTGGTTGGCAAGAAGTGGAATTTTAGAGTTTGGGTTAATTGAAACTCCCTGACACCCGAATCTACAAACTTGTCACCATCAATTGCTGCTGGTTCAGGTAGAAGTATTGTCCCCGTTTTTCCATAAGCTGCTCGTGGGTGCCGCTTTCGACGAGGATGCCGTGATCCAGCACTAGGATCAGGTCGGCGTGGCGCACGGTGGAGAGGCGGTGGGCGATGATTAGGGTAGTGCGGCTTTGCAGAATTTTGCTCAGGTTTGTCTGGATGATGCGCTCGGATTCAGCATCCAGATGGCTGGTGGCTTCATCCAGGATCAGCAGACGAGGATTGCTCAATAAAGCACGGGCGATCGCTAGCCGTTGCCGTTGCCCACCGGATAACATTCCGCCGCCTTCGCCAATCTGGGTTTCATAACCCATCGGCAGGTCTTTGATAAAGATGTGTGCTCCCGCTAGTTGAGCCGCTTCAATCACCTCTTCCAGGCTGGCTTCTGGAAACCCAAGACTGATGTTCTCGCGGATGGTGCCTCCGAACAAAAACGTGTCCTGGTCTACTACGCCGATCTGCCGCCGCAGCGATTGCAGAGAGAGGGTAGTGACATCGTAACCATCAATCAAAATCTTGCCTTCGGTTGGAGGATACAGCCCTAGTAACAACTTGGAGATAGTGGTTTTACCGGAACCACTCCGCCCAACCAGGGCAACCATTTGTCCTGGCTCAACTTTAAAACTAAGGGCTTCCAGCGTATTCTTATCACTGTTTGGATGATACCGGAAGGTCACCCGATCAAATTGAATATGTCCCTGAATTGGGGGTAGTGCCTGTCGTGCCTGTCGTTGCAAATCTTCTTCTGGTTCTGCATCAAGCACGTCATTAATCCGTTCAATCGCAACAACTACTTCTTGCAATTGGTTCCACAACACTGTTAAGCGCTGAAATGGATTAATCACATTACCCATCAACATGTTGAAGGCAACCAGCTGACCAATAGTCAATTCATTTTGAATCACCAGCCAGGCACCAAACCAGAGTAATGCTGTGGTGATAACCATTTCGATTGCTGCACTCCCAATTTGTAGAGAGTTGCCAATTACCTGGCCAGAAAATAGCTTGCGTACAGACTTACCGAACAAATCTTCCCAGTGCCAGCGAACAGTCTGTTCCACTGCCATTGATTTGACGCTGCGAATACCTGTAAGAGACTGAATTAAATATCCGGTTTCTTCGCTGTAAGCATTGAAAATTTCTCGCGAAATGCGTTGAAGAAATGGAGTAGCAATTAACGCCAGCAGGATGAAGGGGGGCACAATCACCAGCGTCAGCAATGCCATCTTCCAGCTGTACCAGAACATCAGCCCCAGGTAAACAAACACCGTCAGCAGGTCTAGCAAAATTGAGAGTGCTTCTCCGGTGAGAAACCGCTGAATTTTTTGGTTTTCCTGAATGCGGGAGATGATGTCGCCCACATAGCGAGATTCAAAAAACTGGAGGGGTAGGCGGAAGGTGTGGCTGATGAAACCAACGACCAATGCCAAATCAACCCGATTGGCAGTGTGATCCAGCAGGTATTGCCGCAGCCCCATCATGGCAACTCGAAATACACCAAATATCAGTAATCCCAAGCCAACAGCGGTCAGAGTCAGGTTGCTGCGCTGCACCACCACCCGGTCCAGTAGCAGTTGGGTTAGCAGGGGCGTCACCAACCCAAACACCTGGATCAATAGGGAAGTGATAAACACTTCAAATAAAACCAGACGATGAGGTTTAATTAGTTCAAAGAACTGCCAGAAGGGCTGACTGGATTCCTCCACTTGTTGCAGCAGAGCAGTGGGTTGCAGCAACAGGGTGTAACCATTCCAGCCTTCTTTGAAACCCCGATGGCTGAGCGATCGCTGCCCAATGGCCGGGTCGCCTACAATCACGCAATCGCGGCTTACCTCATACACCACAATGTAGTGTTTGCCTTCCCAGTGAACAATTGCCGGGAGAGTTTGCTGTGCTAGCTTATCCAGACTTGCTTTTACCGGGCGGGTGCTGAAGCCAATACTTTCGGCGGCGACTGCCAACCCGCGTAGAGATGCGCCATTGCGATCCACGTTGGCAATATCCCTTAACCGATTGAGGTTAAACCGCTTGCCCCAGTAGCGTCCGACCATGACCAGACAGGCAGCTCCACAGTCGGAAGCACTCTGCTGCTCAAAAAAGGGATAGCGGCGGGTGACGCGTTGCCACAGATGCCCGACTTGTAAAGTGGGACTGGGGAAATAAGCTTTGCGGATGGACTTGTGGCTGTGGGGATGAATTGCCATCGACGTAGAATTTGAAGACGGCGACCGCTCAGGTGTGACGACCTGCTCTGCCACCAACCCCTGTAGAATTTCAGCCTTTTGCACCATCTGCCCCTGTTCCATCGCCCGCTGGCGCAAGCGATCGCGAATTTGGGGATGGTTCTTCATCAGCGATCGCACCAGAGTGTCTGGTACAAATCCCAACTGTGAATTGAGGGAAGCTCTTGCTGCGCAGGGTTGCCCCGTAATATCCGAAAACAGCGTTATTTCCCCAAAGCTTTTACCTGCCTCCAGGGTCCGGAGCAAATTATTAGAACTATCAATCAATCGGACTTTGCCTGCCAGCACCAGATAAAGACCAGGAGCGGTATCCACTGAATGCCAGAACACTTTCCCGGCAGAAGGTTGCAGAATTTGAATCTCTTTCCAAGAGCTAGTGAAGTTCAAACCTGACAATGGCACCCCCAAAACCTCTGTCAGGACATTGACCAGCAGGGAATCTGGGAATTGCCTAAGCATAGAAGATGAGAATTGTGACATAGCTGCATCCAATGGAAGGGGCTAGCGTCTGCTTTGGATCAGATTCAGCGACCACAGAAAACTTGGGTTGGGAACCGCTTGCAGGTCACGAATTGTAATCGTAGAACCTGTTGCGGCAGTATCTAAAGGTTGACTAGAGGGTTTACTGCTCCTGGACCGAGTGGAGAGCCCCATCTGTTTTAACAACCGATTGATGTGGCGATCGCTGACTTCGAGACCAAATTCCTTTGCCAGGTGCTTACTCAACCACGGAGCCGTCCAGCGACGAAAGGGATAGCCGTACTCCTTTGGATTGGATTGCACCAGTTCAGCCAGAAGATGCAGATACTCCGGCGTCACTTCCTTTGGACGACCCATTGGACGGGCATCCCACCGATGGGCCTGTCCGCTCTGAGCAATATGGGTCCAGTAGCGGGCTGTCTCCGCTGAACACTTCAGTGACTCGCAGATTTCTGTCTGAGACTTCCCGGCGTCTGCCAGAAGCATAATCTCAATCCGACGGCGATACTCCAAGCGCAAATCTGATTGCAACCGTTTCAGTAATAACTTACGTTGAAATTCTGTTAGGTACAGCCCCTGATTTTCCACGACAATTTACTCCTCTTAATATCCTGAGAAATGAAAAAGGCTAGGAACGCACCTCCCTCGATTCAGGCAAGCTCGTCATTTTTAGGCAAGCAGAGGCTTGCGACCCATTAGCCTGGAAACTTACAGGCAACTTCCTCAATTTGCCATTGGGGGTTGAATAAAATTGGCGGCAACACCAATTCGTTAAGCCAACTGGCTTTATTGTTTGAGTTTGATAGCTTTATCTTTGTTGAATCTAATCATGGATTGAATGGGGATAGAGGTAAGAAACTTCCAATCTTCATTCCGAAATCGTTAAATGTCTTCTAAGGCCAGAATTAAAAAAAAGAGATGGATTGTAGGGAACGCATTGACAGAGGCTATCGTATTTTTCCAGGTAAACTTCAGACTTTGGAAAAGCGAAGTCTAGAAAAAATCGAAAGCTATGCTGTGCGATCCAAATTCTTTAGACAATCTTAAGTAAAATTACTAGAAACTCGACGGAAATATATTAATTCTCTCCTAAGAGTTGGTAAAATGTAAATTAAGCTTTAGATATAGTGTTAGCAAATAGGCTGAAACATTGATTTTTCCAATTGTTTGGAATACAAAAAGAAGCAGTGAAGCCAAATCGATATACGCTCGTTTGGAACATTTTTATAAGTTTTCCATGAAGAATCAGGATTTTGATCCTTGATCTGAGAGCATCCTACTTTCGACAAAATAGTCAACTTGCGAGTTGACCCTTGAGGTCGGCACAGCGCACCCTCACATTAAATTGACAGAGGCTGTGTTCCAGAAATTTGCAGACGTCGACCGATTTGTTTCACTGTCGATTGAACTGCGCTTAGGCCAACGGAGCAGGGTTGATCGGCCTGGTAGAAGTCATAAGACTTTATCGGTTATAAAAAGCCACGCTATAAGTAGAGCCTGTCAAGATGATTGCCTTAACTTTGGCACTACCTGTAGCGTAACCAAATATTATTACCAATTAAGTCTATAGTTCATGATGTGAGAGCGATGCCTGCTTAGGTAAACCTTAAAGTTACGAGCCTGTTGCGTCAGCAGTCAGCAAAGAGCACTTTGGATTCCTCTATCTGTCCGTGCTAAATCAGCACCTCCACCGCCGCTAACCGCTTGAGTGACCCACTGACTTTGTAGAGATTTTCGGGCGTTGCATAATCAAGAGATGAGTTAGGGGAATGTGCAATGCAATGTCCAGAGTGTGGCGCTACTCATATCCGTAAGAATGAGAAGAGGAAAGGTAAACAAAATCACATCTTTGTAGCGTGTGGTCGTCAGTTCATTGATGCCTACGGGCTCCACCGAGGGTACTCAGACGAGAGTGTCTCAAGCTGTACGTCAATGGCTGTGGGTTTCGAGCCATTGAGCGGGTCAAAGGAGTGCATCATACAACCGTGATTACCTGGGTGAGAAGCAGGTGGGTGAATTGCTCCCCGATGCGTACGACCCTGACACGACCCCAGAGGTTGATGAACTGGACGAGCTAGAAACCTTTGTGAGCTCAAAAAAACAAGATTTGGCTGTGGACAGCCGTTGACCCCTTCAGGCAAGGAATTTTGGGTTGGGTCTTGGGTGACTACAGCGCCAAGACGTTTCAACCGCTTTGGCTACTGGTGGCTCGATTGTCAGCAAAACTTACAGGACTCGGGTTGAAGGAGAGAACACTCGTTTACGGCACTATCTTGCTCAGTTGCATCGCAAAACGCTTTGCTACTCCAAGTCCGTAGAAGTGCTAGCTCACTCTATCCGTAGGGCTACGCCCCGCCTAAGGCGTATGTTACTGCACTACCTCAAGTTCAACGATATCCCTGTCCCTTCAAGGCTCATCTCTTTATTCAGCAACGCCGATGTGTTTTATAGGAGGAAATATTAAAAAACTAAAAGACATAATTCCTCTAGTTTTGTCTCCCAGTCAAATCAGGCGATCGCGCCAATGCACCATTTTCAATAGTTCGTCTCGTGAAACCCCACCGCAGGCTTCCCCATTGCCTTAACTATTATAGAAATTTTGGTTAAAGGATAAGCCTTGTAGGAAAAGAGTAACGTGGTATATTAGCCCCCAGATCCCCAGCGTCTGGGAAGATCATTGAGTCAATTCAACGAATTTCGACAAGACACCAGACCAGAGATTTGGACTTCTAAGTTAAGTCTAAGCTTATCTCGCGCAACAGCCAGTCCGATTCACCGTGACATAACTCCATTATTTAAGTCCGGATACCAGTTGCCTAAGGCTTGATTCCTGTACTCAAACTTCAGTAGCCTGTTCCAAGACATTGAACAAGACAAAAATACTTGACCTATGGCGTCAATTTGAAAGAAGTCACTCTCGTACTCATCAGACAGCTCAATTATTGATTCTTTCAGTAATCATCCTTAGTCGGTGAAATTCTCTTGGAACAAGACTTCTTGCCAAGTTTGAGTTTCCTAAGTCAACCAGACAAAACTGACTGATTTAAGAATCTAGAATCCAAGTCAAAAAGATTGACCGAGTTTACTTTTCTCCCGATACTAAAGTGCAGAGTTGAGTAATTCTTTGCTTGATTCGTTTCCAAATCCATTTTCTTGCAGGAGAAAGCAACAATGGCTTACATCACTATTTCTGATCTGCGTCCCGCTGGTGCTGATCTGTTTATGGATTCTGAGAGCTTTCTGAGCGAACTATCTGATGGTGAACTGAGCGTTTACGGTGGTGCAACTCCCAGCACTGTTCCCCTATCTGCGGCTGCTTGCTTCAAGATTTCCGTAGCTGTAACGGCTGGTGCTGCGGCTGCCGGTGCGGCTGTCGGTGCATTCATCGGTTGGATGTCGCGCTAAGTTGCCTCTAACCAATAGATATTCAATGTTCTAGTTTTTGGAAGTCTGGAGTGCAAACTATGGCATCTATTCTGGTCAACGATTTACGTCCTGCTGGCAGCGACCTGCTGTTAGATCAGGAGAGCTTTCTGACCGATCTGTCTGATGAACTGACGGGTGATATCAACGGAGGACTGACCTTTCTGACTCCGGCAAGTCCTGCAACTGGGCAAATTGGCGCAGCCGCAGTCTCTGCATTTGTAGCAAGCGTTGGTGCAAGCTACGTCGTTGTGAAGAACTGGCGCAGATAAGCTGCTTTTCATCGTTACTGTGATCGACGCTTGAGACAGGAGAGCCGTCTCGCTGTCTCAAGCCTTTTTCCCCCTTGCATTTTGGAGGATCAGTAATTATGGCATCTATTTTAGTTAAGGATTTGCGTCCTGCTGGATCTGATTTGCTGATCGACCAGGAAAGCTTCCTGACCGATCTGTCTGATGAACTGACGGGTGATATCAACGGAGGACTGACCTTTCTGACTCCGGCAAGTCCTGCAACCGCGCAAATTGGTGCAGCTGCAGTCTCTGCAGCTGTCGGTAGTGCGGTGCTGTCGTACAACGTGGTTAAGAACTGGGGTAAATAAACCCTAGCAATCTATTCGAGGAGGGCTTGAGAAGGCAAATTCGTAAGGCTCAAGCCCTTTCCTGGGAACCAGCATTCAAGTCGCTGTTGTTGATGGAAGGCAAATATGAATCGAAATTTCTTGAATCAATTAGGGGATCAGGCTGCTGTAGTCGGTGCATTGGCAGTTCTGGCCTTTGTTTTAAGTGCGCTGATTGCGTTTTTTATCGTCAGAGACTTTAAGGGAAAGCCAGATTCTGCAACGCCTTCTGTTCAAGAACAAAGCCAGCAAGAGCAGAGCGATCGACCCGGGTCTTAACCGAATTAGCTGACAAACCTCTGAGACCTTGATCCTGACCTTCGTCAACCAGGCTAGGGAAGGGGTAATTGCAATTTATGAACTTGAGGTTAGGAATATGCCATTTCTACTGAGTTCTCAGAATGTAATTGAGTACTTGAATCAACATGGATTTAATCTGGATGTAGATCCCAGTTCAGTTGAAATTGAGCAAAAGTTTGCTAAGAATTTTAATTTATTGCTGACGTTGTCGAATGGTTGTAAGTTGCTGGTTAAGCAAGAACCGCTCAAACTGGATAGACAAGCCGTAGGGGAGTTTTTGCAAGAGTGGCGCGTGCAGCAATTTATTCAGCAGTTCCCTGAGCTACACCGCTTTACGCCCTCGTTCCCGGAGTTGCTGCATTTCAATCCGGACAATGCCATTGTCGTTTTTAGCTACCTCTTGGACTATTGTGATCTGGCAGATTTTTATACCAAGCAAAATTGGTTTCCAGTAGAAATTCCGATGGCGATCGGACAGTTGATTGGGCAGATTCATGCATCGACCTATCACCGGGCTGACTATCAAAATTTCCTGGCACCCAATCTGGCAGAGCAGATTGCCAACCATCGAATTCATTTGGCGCAAGGGTTGGAGCGGATCGGTCCAGAAGTGTTTAGTGAATTTCCGGTGGAAGCGCTTAAGTTCTTTTCCCTATATCAACGGTACGATAGCCTGGGACGGGCGATCGCGGAACTCTCTACTGCTGTTCAACTCTGCTGTTTAACCCACAATGACCTGCGTCACAATAATATTTTGCTACACCAGGATTGGGAAGCCTTAGCGATCGCACCGGAACAGCCCAGTTTCCTGCGGATTATTGATTGGGAACGGGGAGCATGGGGTGATCCTGCCTTGGATCTGGGTTCGATGATTGCAAGCTATTTGCAAACCTGGTTAAACAGTCTGGTTGTCAGTTCTTCCTTCGATATTCAAGAATCCCTGCGTCTGGCAATGACACCGCTGGAGCAACTGCAACCTTCCATCACTGCCTTATTCAAAGGATATTTCAGCCAGTTTCCAGAAATTTTGGATCACCGTCCTGATTTTGTTAAACGCGCAGTTCAATTCGCTGGTCTAGGGTTGATTCAGCAAATTAACGCCATGATTCAGTATCAAAAATCCTTTGGCAACATGGGAGTCTGTATGCTCCAGGTAGCTAAGTCACTTCTCTGTCGTCCAGAAGCGTCGATCGCGACAGTCTTTGGCGTCTCAGAATCTACACTAATTGCTTAGTAAATTCTGTTCAAGCTTAGGATCACGGATCAAATCAATGCCGTAAATAGTTGAGCGTATCTGAATTGTTCTCTGCCCACCTTCAGTGGCAATTTTCTACCCCTATGCAATCCCTAAATCTTTTACGCAGCCAACTGCCCGCTTCTGCACCCAGTCGTTTAATCAATGTTCTGGAAGATATTGTGCAGCGTATTCAGATCCATGCAAACTTCCGTATTCACCATCCCAGTTACAAGCCCTTTGAGTTGCCGGAGGAAGTTGCACTTCGCTTTTCGCAAGCTCCACCCGACCTGAGGAACAAATTTATGAGCTTGCAGGTGCGAAGTTTTATCTATGGGTTGTACTACAATGGCTCTCTACAAACCCCACTGGCACTAAACAACAACGTGAACAGCCGGGTGTTGCAACAAAATTTAGAGAATAACACCCTCCAGGGTATTGATCTGGAATTTTATCAACGCTTGCATCAAAGCAATGCCGGACAAGGCTACTTTGATCCGGGATGGCAAGTGTTGCGGCAGGAAGAAGACGGCACTCTGGCAGTATTCAAGCATGATTTGACTCTGCATATTGAACGCGATCGCCACTTGCACCTCTCAGAACAGGCTGCAAACCCAGGGGAGCATGTGGCAATTCTGTTGCCCAAAAACCTGGTGCAGAACGGATTTTATATGGCGATCGGCAATGCGGGCTCGGAAAGCCACAACACGGCTCCGGTGAAGATTGTGAGGATCTATTTCAACCTCAGTGCTGAGGGGGCTGTAGCAATGATGGCTGGTTTGACACAGCAGCTTAACCAGGCTCAAATTCCCTTTAGTTTCAAAACTCTTTACAACCCGTCTGAGTACAAGCGCCACGATTCTGCGGTTCTATACTTCGATCGCTCTCACTATGAAGCCGTCCGCCAGGTGTTGCAACCTCTCTACCAAGCGCATTGCACTTACTTTTATGAAGTAACTCCCCTGTTCACCAAAACCCTGGCTCCCGGTTTAGCCCTAGCCGAAGAACCTGCTCAGAAACTGGCTGTCCAGGAAAGTTTTGGCCTGAATCGCTGCCAACTGATTGCCAATGGCTTACTGCTGGCACGGCTGAGTGGTGATGAGTCGCCCGAAAAGCGAATGACAGCCATTCTGGAACAATTTTCGCTCTTGGGGATTGCGCTTGAACTCCCCTACCTAAATCCCGGTTCTGAGGACATTTATAATCCCCTGGATCTATGCTAATTGCTGACTTGTCGCCTTCAACTCAAGCTCCATCTAATCCTGTTGATTTCCCCAATCCAATCGCTTCAGAGTCTGGTTTTCCTTTCTACCGCAAACTAGGACGAACCGATTTAACCGTCAGTTGCCTGGGTTTGGGCGGTGGCGGCGCAGTCTCTAGCGAAGATACACTTTATGCCTTTGACCAGGGGATCAATTACTTTTTCTATTCCAGTGATTTGCATCATTATCTCTACCGTTCTATGGCTGGCGCTCTGCATCAACTTTGTCGGCGGGGAGCTTCTCGACGCGAGCAGGTCGTTCTGGCAACGGTCACTTATATTAAAAATCCTGAAGTTGCACTGGCAGCCCTCCTGGATCAATTTCAGGAATTGGGAATTGATTATGTTGATGTGCTGTTTTGGGGCTGGATTGGCAAAGATGATGCTTCTGCTTTAGCACAGTGTCTTAATCTGTCCGGCGACCTACGTGGGCCTCATGCTCCCTATCGCCGGGTGATGGAAAGAATGTTTGGTGTTTCGGAACGCCTCAAGAAAATGGGAGCCGTTCGTTATGTTGGAGCCTCGTTCCATGACCTGGATCTAGCGCAGCAGTGGTTAAACAGCCCTTTATTGGATGTGGTAATGGTGAGGCACAATATTAGCTACCGTTCGGCCCAAGAAAAGATTTTTAGTCAATTGGATCCCACCGCTCCCGATCGCCCCGGAATTGTCACCTTCAAATCCACCGGATCCCATACTGGCTTGCTCTGGGAAGTTCCAGTGCCCCTGCCCCCAGGCTGCTGGCGACCCACTGCTCCAGACCTTTACCGCTACTCGCTGACTCAACCCTGTGTGGATGTCTGTCTGACCGGCTTGAGATGCCGGGAAGAAGTGGATGCGGCAATCAAAGGCGTGCAGCAAGGGGGTTTCACACGAACTGAAATCGAGTATCTCAATCTCTATGGCGACCTCTGCCGTAACCGCCTCAATCCTCAGGAAATTCCCCCTGAAAAACTGATCTACCGTTCCTGATGGCCCTTTGAACCACTAAAACACCTGTTTCCACTGTCGCGGTAGTGATTCGGATCTCCCTTCCCTAACACTGTTCGGCTAACGCCCACAGCGAAGCCTGATACCTGACATCTGCCACCTGCCGTAACAAACTTTTTGACTTTATTACCCTTAACCCGGTATCGCCATGGAAAGCACACTAGAACAGATTCCAACCCCATTTACCCAACCTGCCCTGCCAGCGATCGCCCCTGCCACCGATGCAGAAATTCTGGCTTACTTGCGCTGCACCTGCAAAATTGCAGACTTGGCTACTGCCACCGAGCAAAATTCCCTGGTCCTGAAATTGTGCGAACAACTCAATATCACTCTGTCCGATGAGGAGTGGCAGGCGGCTGGAGATGCCTTTCGAGCGGAACACCGATTACTGGGTGCCACTGAAACCCTCACCTGGCTTGACCGTCAGCGAATTACTGTAGAAGACTGGTCACAGGGCATTCGAGTCGCCTTGCTGACTGAAAAGTTGCAAGAGCATTTATTTGGGGAAAATGTTGATAGCCACTACCTGAGCAATCGTGAGCAGTACAGACGGGTCGCGGTTTCCCAAATTCTGGTGAATGAGTTGTCTGAAGCTCTGCGGGTGCTTCAACTCTTGCGCCAGGGACAGGTTTCCTTCTGTGCAGCGGCTTTGGAGTATTCCAAAGGCAAGCGTTCTAAGGAAAATGGCGGTTTCGTTGGTGTTCGATTTTTAGCCGAATTGATTCCTGAAATTGCAACGGCGATCGCAGATGCCGAAGTAGGGCAATTAGTGGGTCCTATTTCTACTAAATTCGGTTGCCACATCGTTCGGGTAGAGAAATGGTTTGTGGCTGAATTAACCCAAGATGTTCGAGACTACATCCTTACCACCTTATTTCAACTCTGGTTACAGAACCATGATTCTGTTGTTGCCCGGGGCTGGCAGGATAATTTGTAAATTTGGTATTCTCAAATCATTGATAACGACATTGCTGAGTTTGGATATGAATGAACAGTAGGATGAATTGGGAAAAATCAATTCATCCTACTGTTCAGCACCACCTAAGGTTTCCGGCATTGCTGAATCAAGAGATGAACCTTGAAGGGACAGGGATATCGTCGAACTTGAGGTAGTGAAGTAACATACGCCTTTGGCGGGGCGTAGCCCTACGGATAGAGTGCTTCAGCATCTCCACAGATTTGAAATAACACAACGTCTTGCGATGTAACCGAGCAAGATAGTGCCGCATAGAGCTTCGCTCCGCCAAGGGCGTACGCGTGTTTTCTCCCTCAACTCGCGTCATGTAAGTCTTACTCACAATTTGGTCTCCATCTGGAATGAAACCTGGATAAACAGTCCAACCATCCGTGATATAGAAATAACATTGCCAAGCCGAAACGACCGCCCACAACGGTCGAAATGTCTCCGCACTATGGTCGCCCAGAACCCACCCTAAGATCCCTTTATGGAAGTGGTCAACGGCAGTCCAGAGCCAGATTTTGTTTTTTGGAGCCCACAAAAGTCTCCAGTTCATCCAATTCACCGACTTCAGGAGAAACGTCTGGGTCATATGCATCGGGTAACAAATCACCGACTTGTTTGACCCAAGCAATGACAGTGGTATGGTGAACACCTTTAACTCGTTCGATACCGCGAAATCCCATGCTGTTGACATACAGCTTGAGACACTCGCGCTTAAACTCATCGGAATAACCAGAGGGCGGATCATAGGTTTTGATAAATTGCCGCCGACAGTCTTTGCAGAGGTAATTTTGTTTACCTCTTTGCTTCCCGTTCCTACTGATGTTAGTTGAGCCACATTCGGGACATTCCGTTGGTTTTTACCCTAATTTCATATCCTTATTATGCAACGCCCGAAAGACAATCTCATGGCAAAATGGACAACGAACAATAGGGATCGGGTAATGCCGATGGTCTCTAGAGCAGCGCGGATCTGGGCGACGCCTTCGGCGGTGCAGTAGTCGCCACCGGCATCGAGGTCGAGCAGGGCGTAGCGGGTGTCGTGGGTAAAGCGGACGCCAATCAACTGGCTAGCGTCTTGCCAGGAGTCCCACAGCGCGCGGGGCCGCAAGGGGTAGGCTTTGACGGTCGTCCAAGCGGCTTTGGCAGTGGCATCATCCGGTAGGTCGGCGCGGATGAATTTCCACCGGTAGTGGCCAAAGGTTTTACATAGCCGCTGGCCGGTGGGGTCAGCGGGAAGGGGTTCAGAGCGGGGAGTCCTACGCGACTCCTCGCCCCATCCGATGGATGCGGTCATGAGGGCTTCTCTCTCCTAAAAAAAAGCAATAGGCATTGCCCTGAGAGGAAGCCGGGGTTTACCGTAGTCTCATAAGAGTGTTTACGTGACTCGAGACTGATTCTCTCGGGTTTTCGCTTTTTGAAGAGGCGGTGGCATTCGCTGCCGGTTATTTTTGCCTATTAAGGGTCTGGTCAGGACGCTTAATACTGAATGAACTACCGGCAGTCAGCTTTGCGGTCAGGCGGTTTCTTGCGTTTCTTCGCCCCAAGTTGCTTCATGCTTCCACAGGAAGTAGAGCTTGGCGACTCTACGCTTGCGAGGGAATGTTCCTGCCCCCGAGTCCAGGCCAAGTTGACCTGAGCTGCATTTACGTCCCTAGTCTTGACATGACCGCATGCCGGGTTAGAGCAACGATGAATACGGTCTTTTAGCGTCTTTGGGGTCAACTCCCAACCCATTACACAGCGTTGGGATGGCTTAAGGTGTCGAGTCGGTGACTCTAGATGGAATCCACCTGCCTCCACTGACTTATAGGCCAGCATAGGGCCAACCATGCCAAAGCCCACCGAAAGGATGGAACGGTTCAAACCAGCTTTTTGCTTTTTCCGTTTTCCCTTCTTAGCCCGAGCCGTCGTCCCTTTAACATTGAGCGTTTCACCCGCAATCAGGCTATTACAGCGAACTGTATCGCAGGTTAGTTTATGTAACCAATCCGCTCGTTGATTGGCTACCTTTCGCTTGAGTCGGGCTACATCGCGACTCGCTCTACGCCACGGACTTGAAGGTTTAATCCCGGCCTTACGGTCGGGTCTGCGTTTACGGCGAAGCCTCTTAGAGGCCGCTTTCACGGCAATATCCCCTGCCTTAATGAAGGCAGGTTTGGACATCTTGCGGCCATCCGAAAAGGTAATGGCATCTTTGCAGCCTAGGTCATAGCCAATATCACCGGGGCCAGTCTCTCGTACCGGAACACACTCTACGGTGATAGAGGCATACCACTTCCTTTCACTAGCCCGATAGACAATCGTGCAGGTTGTTGGCAATCCCCAGGTTCGAGCGTGGCCCCGCATCCGAATCGTGCCTAGATTCGTGATTTGTAGTTGGCCATGCTTCCCATTCGTTAGGGCTTTCCAGCCCGCCTTACCCGGATAGGTGAACCCCGAATAATAGCGAATCGATTTGTACTTTGGATAGCCGCCTAGACCCTTGAAAAAGCGCTGAAAGGCAAAATCTACCCGTTTCACTGTGGCCTGTATGGCCTGACTGCCCAGCTCAATGTACTCGGGCCAACATTCTTTGAAGGCGGGCAATAGGTTTTGCTGGTCGATGTAACTCACTGAGCGCCCAAAGCTTCGATAGCTCGTGATGCAGGTTACGCTGACGCTAACCCAATCTACATAGGAATAAAAGTTTTAGATCTTTGTCAGTCAATCATAGTTGGATATTTGATCCTTTTCATAAATGAGCAAAAAATTCAAGTATTTGAATTAATTTTGTGAATCTGACTCAATCCTTTTGGTCTAAAAATGGATTCAGTCCAGCAGAGGTATCCTCTGAATTTGCACTCAAGCTCCGCACCAACGGCGAGGACACAATCTATATGAGGCGCAGGTTGTTGTGATTCGCTACTGCAGATTCAACCCTATCAATACACCTCACGACCCCATACCACCCCATCAAGTTTCCTTAGATTCCTTCAATGGAGACGAAACCGCTTATCAACACTGGCTTGACACTCAGCGCGACCCCCTAGAGGTTTAATTCCTGCCATCTTTACCTGAGGAGGCGCCCCCACTCACGTGGTCGTCTCTCTGGCGTTCAAACCAAAATATTTTGGCTTTCACTCCTGCTTCACTGCAATCGCGCTCCCTTAACTTCTCATCCCCAATCAAGGCAACATCCACCTCGACTCATCCACAAAACATTCTTCTCTTCTACCACCCCTGACTGAGTGCTACATCTTTATGTCGCCATTCAGAGCAGTAGCTGACAGCGCAAGGAGTAGATCCGGGAGACCCAAATGCGGTCGTGATAGCGGGCTTCAGCTTTTTGGCGAGACAAAATAGGGTGCCGGGGTAACGGTGCCTGTAGGGGCTATACAAATTTGTAAATCTACTGCCGTCGGTAGCGCTCTCATCCACTGGGTTACCTCGAACATAGGGTGCAATCGCTTTAGGCCAGCATCACACCCTTCCACAGCAGCTCTTTCGTGAAAAGTTACGAAATTTGTCCAGTGCAGAGCTAGACGATTACCACTCAGCTACATCAGGTCCCCCTGGAAGAATAGGTGCAGGTTTTCGCTATACTGACAGACATTAATTTTAGCTGTGGCTGTCAGTGCTGACAGCCTTTTGTGTAGCGCTCAGCCCTTGGAGGAAGCTTCGTATTTTATCACCCCAATCCTGGCATGCCCTTGCCGAGTCTAACGTTGCGCAACTTTTAGCCAGCGACATGGAAATGGGGCTGCCTCTGGCTGAGGTAGCAGAGCGACAACGCCGCTACGGTGCAAACGAGCTTCTAGGTCAAGCAGGAGAGAGTCGTTGGTGGAAGTTTTTTCAGCAGTTTAACCAACCCGTTCAGTACATTCTGCTGGTGGCGGGCGGCGTAACGGCCCTGTTCAAGGAGGTAGTAGATGCGGGCGTCATCTTAGCTGTGGCCTTTGGCAATGCCCTAATTGGGTTCATTCAAGAAGCCAGGGCCGAAAATGCGATCGCCGCTCTCACCGAAGTCGTCACCACCGAGGCCACGGTGATCCGCGCCGATGACAAGGCGCGAATTTCGTCCCGTGAGCTGGTGCCCGGCGACTTGATTTTGCTGACGGCGGGCGATCGCGTGCCCGCCGACATGCGCCTGATCGAAGTGTATGACCTCAAAATTGACGAATCGGGCCTGACCGGAGAATCGCTGCCGGTGGAAAAAACCACCGATTCCCTAGATACCGATACGCTGCTGAGCGATCGCACCAACATGGCCTACGCGGGCAGCTTAGTCACCGCAGGCCAGGGCCACGGGCTGGTGGTTGCCATTGGCAACGAAACCGAAACCGGGCGGGTGGCGCAGCTGATGCAGTCATCTACCAACCTAACCACCCCGCTGGCCCGCCGAATTCAAAAATTTAGCCGCACGCTGCTCTACTTTGTGCTGGGGCTGGCAACGCTGGCCTTTGCCGTGGGTGTCGCCCGCCCTCAATTTGCCCTGATTGAGACCTTTAAGAGTGCCGTTGCCCTAGCGGTCAGCGCGGTGCCGGAAGGGCTGCCCGCAATTGTCACCATTACCCTGGCCACGGGGGTGTCGCGCATGGCCAAGCGCAACGCCATTGTGCGCAAGCTGCCCGCCGTTGAAACCCTGGGCAGCACCACGGTGATTTGCTCGGACAAAACGGGGACGCTGACCAAAAACCAGATGACCGTGCAGGAGATCTACGCTGGCGATCGCCACTATACGCTCAGCGGCGCGGGCTATGACCTGGACGGAGCCATCGTCCTGAATGAGCACCCCGTTGATCTCAACACCGCCGCCGCCCTGCAAGACTGTTTACAGGTGGGCCTATTGTGCAACGATTCTCACCTGCAAGCCGAGGATGGCGAGTGGGAGGTGGTCGGCGACCCCACCGAAGGCGCGCTCCTGGTGGCGGCTCACAAGGCCGGGCTAGATCGCGACGCGCTAGACGACCAGCTGCCCCGGCTGGATGTTTTGCCCTTTGACTCGAAGCTGCAATACATGGCCACCCTGCACCAGCACCCAACTGAGCGGCGGATCTACGTCAAAGGCTCGGTCGAAGCGATGCTCCACCGCTGCCAGTTTTGGCTGGATGCGCAGGGAGACTCTAGTCCCATTGACGTTAACTCGGTGCAGCAAGCCGCAGATGCCATGGCAAAACAGGGGCTTAGGGTGCTGGCTTTTGCCCAAAAAGCCGTCTCCCCCGACCAGGAAACTATTGAAACTCACGATTTGGATCAGGGGCTGATTTTCCTAGGCTTGCAGGGCATGATCGACCCGCCCCGCCCGGAGGCCATTGAGGCGGTACGCACCTGCCAGGGGGCTGGCATTCAGATCAAGATGATTACCGGTGACCACCCGATTACGGCTATGGCGATCGCCCGCATGATTGGCCTCGGCCAGACAACCGCCGCCTTTACCGGCAGAGATCTGGCTCAGATGAATGCCACAGAACTTGCCAACGCAGTAGAAAATACCGACGTGTTTGCCCGCGTGGCCCCAGAGCAAAAGCTGCGGCTGGTCGAAGCCCTACAAGACAAGGGTGAGATCGTGGCGATGACGGGGGATGGGGTAAACGACGCCCCCGCCCTGAGCCAGGCAGACATTGGCGTAGCCATGGGCATGGGCACCGAGGTCGCCAAAGAAGCCGCCGACATGATCTTAACGGACAACAATTTCGCCTCCATCGCCGCTGCGGTGGAGGAGGGGCGCACAGTTTATCGCAATATCCGCCGCTCCATTGGGTTCATTTTGCCGATTAGCGGGGGCGAATCGCTGACCATTTTGATGGGAACCTTGGTCAGCACCGTGCTACCCATTGTGCCGGTGCAGGTGCTGTGGGTGAATTTGGTTAGTGCGATCGCCCTCACCCTGCCCCTCGCCTTTGAGCCCAAATCGCAGCGGGCGATGCAGCAGCCCCCCCGCAACCCCAACGAACCCTTGTTATCCGGGCGTTTAGGGCTGCGAATTCTGGTGATCTCGCTGTGGAATGCGATCGCCACCTTTGGCATGTTTGAGTGGATCTTAGCGACCACGGGCGATCTCGCGGTGGCCCGCACTGTCGCCATCAATGCTCTGGTGGCCTCTGAAATTTTCTACCTGCTGAGCATTTGTCAGCTGGTGCCCAGCCTGATATTTAACCTAATGGGCCACCGCAAGCCGATCAGCTATGCCCCAGCCATGGGCATTGGGGTGCTGCTAGTGCTGCAATTTCTCTTTAGCCAATGGAGCGTGATGAACGGTTTGTTTGACACCGCTCCGCTAACGCCAATGCAGGGATTGTTGGCCCTGGCTGCGGGGCTGCCAGTCATTCTCTGGGCATTGATTCTGCAACGGATCGATCCGATCAGTTAAAGAGTCAATGCCCTATTCTTGTTTCCAACCAACTCTAAACTGTCAATGCTCCTCCGTTTTTAGTATCCAAAATGTCCTCGATTTCTATCGAAATTCTGATTGTTCTCCTGCTCATTGTCGCCAACGGTGTCTTTTCAGGATCAGAAATTGCGGTCGTGTCGGCCCGCAAAGTTCGCCTAGAGCAGTTGATTGATCGGGGTAACCGCAAGGCACGGGTAGCGTTGAAGCTGGCTAACGCTCCCAACAACTTTCTGGCCACCGTACAAATTGGCATCACGCTGATTGGCATTCTCAGTGGGGCCGTGGGCGGTGCCACACTGGCGCAACGATTGAGACCTGTGTTTGAGAGTGTACCTGCGTTACAGCCCTATAGCGAGGGTGTTAGCGTGGCGATTGTCGTCTCCCTCATCACCTACCTGTCCTTGGTGATTGGCGAACTAGTACCCAAACGCATTGCCCTCAACAATCCAGAACAAATTGCCTGCACCGTCGCCCCGCCGATGCGGTTTCTGTCTCGTCTAACGGCTCCGATAGTACATCTGCTAGGGATTTCAACCGATGCCCTGCTCAATCTACTGGGCATTAAAGCGTCAAACGAACCCGATATTACCGAAGAAGAAATCAAAGTGCTGATTCGCCAGGGAGCCGAAGCTGGCATGTTTGAGGAAGCCGAGCACGAGATCATGCAGCGGGTGTTTCGGCTGGGCGATCGCCCCATCAGAGCGATCATGACCCCTCGCACTGACATTACCTGGTTAGACGTTGATGCCTCGTTAGAAGACAACCTACAGGTGATAGTAGAGAGCAACTACTCGCGTTTTCCGGTTGGCAAGAACAGTTTAGATAACTGTCTTGGCGTAATCCGCGGCAGTCATCTGTTGAAGGCTAACCGCTCTGGCCCAGCGGTTAGCCCGGAGTCGCTACTGCAAGCCCCTCTGTACGTAGCTGAAAGCGCCCGCGCCCTCAATGTCATTGAACAGTTTAAGCAAACCGGAATTCATACGGCCTTGGTAACGGATGAATACGGAGGTATTGAAGGCATTGTAACCCTGACGGATCTCATGGAAGCCATTGTCGGCGATCTGCCTTCTTTAGAAGATCAGGAAGAGCCGCTCATGATTCAGCGGGAAGATGGCTCTTGGCTCTTAGATGGTTCGCTTGATATCAATGATTTTAAGGACTTGTTTAAGAAAAAACTATTGCCAGATGAAACCACAGGCAACTTCCACACCTTTGGAGGATTTGTAATGCATTTTTTCGGCCATATCCCTCAGTCAGGCGAACATTTTGAGTGGGATGGTCTGCGCCTTGAAGTCATGGACATGGATGGTACCAGAGTCGATAAAATTTTAGTTATGCCTCTTGCCACAACAGACTTGGCCGCTGACGACGAAGCTGATTAGATCTGTTAAATTAAGCGCCGCCGAACCAGCGCAGAAATAAGTCGGGCGATCGCCAGAGCAGATACCCCATTAGACCAAAGATGCCTGTAATCAGACCTGTAGCCACATAACCCACAATTATCATCAGGCCATCAGCTTCGAGGGTGGCCACTACAAAGATAAGAATGCCGACGGTGGGGATCGGGTTGGTCATGGGGATAGGGGCCATCAACAGCAGCGTCAGCCAGCCGATGCAGACCCCGTTGATGCGCCAAATAGTGGACCGATTGGCAAACCTTGGTAGACGAGGCCGCACAAACCGCTCGGTGACGCGCGTCACCCGTTTGAGGTTACTGAGCACCGTCTTGGCAAGCACCGAGGGAAACTGAAACTGGGCGACTCGCCGAGGTAGCCAGGGCGATCGCCGCCCCACAGCCATCTGCACCGACAGCAGCAAGCAGGCCGCCCCCAAAACGGTGGTAAACCCCGGCGGCATGGGGAATAAAAACGGCAGCACCAGCAGACCAATTACCAGAGAAAACCCCCGCTCGGCGGTTTCGCTAAGTACGTGCGAGAGGGTCAGCGGCTGCTGGGACAAACGCTCTAGCAGCGCCTTGATTTCTTGAGAAAAGCGGGGCTGATGGGAGTCAGTATCCATGGTGATGAGGGGATAGGTTGTGATTAGAGCACGCTTTTAGAGGCATGGGGCAGACCCGGCTGCTTACGTTGTAGAGTCAGTTGAATCAGTAGTTTTTCGGCCTCCAGCCAGACAAACATCAGGGCGCTGAAGCCAAAGCAAATGGCTAGTTCCATAGCCGATAGAGAATGCAACCCAAAAAACTGGGCCAGAGGGGGAACGTACAGCAACAACACTTGCAAGCCGGTGGTGAGCAAAACCGCACCCCACAGGTAAGGATTTGACAAAGGATTGAGCTGGGCCGTTAAGCGAGTGTCAGAGCGGGCCGCCAGGGCGTGACCCATCTGAGCCAGGCAAAGGGTGGTAAACACCATGGTCTTCCAAGTGTCGGGATCGCCGGGGTAACCGGGGGCGGTGGTGTAGCGGTAGGCCCAGCCCATCAGGCCAATCGTCAGCACGGACAGCACAATACCCACCCGCACCATGTAGGAGCCCAATCCGCGCGCAAAAATGCTCTCGCGGGGGTTGTGGGGCGGGCGCTGCATGACATTGGGTTCGGCGGGCTCCATGGCTAGGGCCAGGGCGGGCACGCCGTCGGTGACCAGGTTCATCCACAAAATTTGCAGGGGCGAGAGGGGCACGCCGCCCAGGCCAATGATCGGGGCGGCGGCAATGGTGAGCACTTCGCCAATGTTGCTGCCCAAAATGTATTTAATGAAGCGGCGAATGTTTTCGTAGACCACGCGGCCCTCTTCGGTGGCGGCGACGATGGTGGCGAAGTTGTCGTCGAGCAGCACCATGTCGCTGGCCTCTTTGCTGACGTCGGTGCCGGTGATGCCCATGGCAATGCCAATGTCGGCCTGCTTGAGGGCGGGGGCATCGTTGACGCCGTCGCCGGTCATGGCGACAAATTCGCCCCGTTTTTGTAGCGCCTGCACGATGCGCAGCTTGTGCTCGGGGGCGACGCGGGCGTAGACGCTGACATGGGGAACGGTTTGCTCTAGTTCTTCTGCCGAGAGGTGGGTCAGCTCGCGCCCGGTCAAAATCGTGTCGCCGGGTTGGGCAATGCCGAGGGTTTCGGCAATTGCCTTAGCGGTCAGCGGATGGTCGCCGGTAATCATCACCGGGCGAATACCGGCCCGGCGGCAGTCAGCCACGGCGTCGCGGACTTCGGGGCGTGGGGCATCGAGCATCCCTACTAGGCCTAGCCAGACCAGGTTCTGCTCCTCCGGCTCTAGATTACCGTTGGGATTCACCACATTTGTAGGCTTCATGGCGAAGCCCAACACCCGCAGCCCACTCGCCGCCATGGCGTCGTTTTGGGCCAGAATGGCCTGCCGTTGGGCATTGGTGAGTAACTCGGGCTGCCCCTCGCCCTGGCTGGTGCTGCATCGCTCTAGCACCAGTTCCGCCGAGCCTTTGGTGAACATCACCTGGGGTGCCAAGGGCCAGTCGGCATCGGGGTGGGACTGCACCACGACGCTCATACGCTTGCGCTCTGAGGTGAAGGGCACTTCGCCAATGCGATCGCACCCTTGCCCCAGGGTCGCTTGATCAAAGCCACCTTTGCCCCCCACGGCCAGCAGCGCTCCCTCGGTGGGGTCACCCAGCAGAGTCCAAATGCTGCCCGACTTGCTGAGGGTAGCGTCGTTGCACAGGGCACAGGCCATCAGCAACGCCTGGAGGGCGGGGTCGGTCTGGGGAGCGATCGTCGCCCCATTCTCTAGCAGGCTGCCGACGGGGGCGTATCCCTCGCCCGTGACCTCATATTGGTGAGTCACGGTCTTGACCTGCTGCACCACCATTTTGTTTTGGGTTAGAGTGCCGGTTTTGTCGGAGCAAATGGTGGTGACCGAGCCCAGGGTTTCTACCGCCGGTAGTTTGCGAATTAGGGCGTGGCGGCGCACCATGCGCTGGGTACCGAGGGCCAGGGTGACGGTGATCACGGCGGGCAGTCCCTCCGGTACTACGGCAACTGCCATGCTGAGAGAGACTTCTAGCAGGTCGTCGAACAGACTGAGGTCGCCCGTGCGTAACAGACCTACCACCACTACCAGGGCCACCAGCACCAGAGACCCCGTCACCAGCACATTCCCGAGCTGCGCCATGCGCTGCTGGAGAGGCGTAGACTCAGACTCCACCGACTGAATCAGGGTGGCGATGCGGCCCAGCTCAGTGGTCATGCCCGTTTGGGTGACCAGCACGGTGCCGCGTCCCTGCAATACTTCGGTGCCCTGATAGACCAGGTTGAGGCGATCGCCCAGGGCTGATTCGTCTTCTAACAGCAGCTCCGGCTGTTTGATCACCGCCTCAGCTTCGCCCGTTAGGGCAGCTTCGCGCACCTGTAAATTGGCGGCACTGAGCAGACGGCCATCAGCGGGCACCTGCACCCCCGCTTCCAGCAACACAATGTCGCCGGGCACCAGGGTTTTAGCGTCGATCTCTTGCTCCTGGCCCTGGCGAATGGTGCGCACTCGGGGAGAGGTCATGTTCTTGAGTGCGGCCAGAGCTTTCTCGGCTTTGCTCTCTTGCAGGTAGCCCAAGATGCCGTTGAGCAGCACAATGGCAAAAATCGCGATCGCATCCTTAGGAAAGCCCCCGTCGCGCAGATCGAGCATCAGCGACACCGGGGCCACCGCGATCAGCATCAGCAGCATGATGTTTTTGAACTGATCCCACAAAATTTCCCAGGGGCTGCGGGTGGCTCCTTCCTGTAGCTCGTTAAGGCCGTAGACCTGCTGCCGATGCTCGGCTTCGCTGGGGCTGAGCCCCTGGGGGCTGGTTTCTAACAGCGCGATCGCCCGCTCAGGGCTGAGGGTGTGCCAGATGGTAGCAGGTGCAGACGCAGACGCGCTTTTGCCGGGGAGAGTACTGTGGGTCACGGATGTGAATTACCTCTAAAAAATCGGATGCTACTATTCGACAGTGCCTAGCTTCCATTTATAGCACTAATAAATAGTGCCATCATCAAAATGATCAATCCGTTTGTACCCCAGTCGCTGATTTGCCGAGAAAGCGAGCTGGAGCAGGTCTGCGCCCTGCTGCGTCGAGACAGCGATTTTGTGGTAATTGGGGTGCCGGGCATTGGTCGCCGCACCTTGATTCGCAGTGCCGCCCGCCAGGAGAAATCGCGCTGCCTCGAAATCGATCTGCTGCGCTGCCGCAATGCGGGCCAGTTTCTGCGGTTTTTGGCCGATGCTATTGTGGGGGCGTTCTCAGAACCGGCAGAAATTGCCCAAATTCAGCAGTGGAGCCTAAATCAGCCCTGGAGCGTCGATCAGACCCTGGGAGCCGAGGCGCGGCTGGTGTGGCCCAAGACCATGGGCAAAGAGTGGCCCCTGTTTGAGGGCTTGCTAGCGCTACCCCAATATCTGGCAGAATGGCTTGACTGTCAGGTGGTGATTATGTTTCACAACTTTCCCCACATGCGCTCGTGGGATCGCCAGGGCAAGTGGGAAAGTCACTTGCGTGAGGAAGTGGAGCGCCAGAGTCGGGTCAGCTACGCTTTGATCGCTACGGTGGCCGAACCCTGGATGATCGCCAGCCAGCTGCCGGTGATTGCCCTTATCCCTCTGAGCGATCGCGACCTGCAACCCTGGGTAATTAGCACCCTGGCCCAGGCGGGCCTCAAGTTTGACCCCGAAAGCCAGGCCCTAGAGCTATTTCTTAGCTACGTGCAGGGCCATATGAAAGATGCCATTACCCTGGCCCAGCGTCTGTGGTTGAACTGCAATGCGATCGCCCCGCCCGTTCCCGATCTCATTCAGGCCCACCAGGTACACAGCGTCATGCTGGCCCTAGTGCAAGATATAGGCGTCACCTTTGAAGCACTGCTGCTGCTGCTGCCCACTACTCAGGCCCGCGTGCTCGAAAGCATCGCCCTCGACCCCACCGATAGCCCCCAGGCCAGCGCCTACATCAAAAAACATCAGCTTTCACGCGGCGGGGGCTTGCAGGGGGCACTCACCAGCCTGGAGCAAAAGGGTCTGATCTATGGCCCTCAATTTGGCTACCGGATTGCGCTGCCGATGCTCGATTTTTGGCTCAGGCAGCGGCTCCGCTGAGGATCTATCATCATTATTAGCTTTGTCAAATAGTCCAACTCAAGAATTGTGTTGAGTAAATGAATTATAGAATCTTACCTGGACGGAGGCGGTCAACGGTCAGGCTCAGGCAGGGCAGAGCATTACTGGAGAGATCAATCATCAAACAGCTGTGGTGGGCAAAGCGGCTTTTATCCAATCCCAGGCTAAAGACACTACCCTTCTAGACAGAGACTCTGCGCTGTGGGAAATGGGGAGACAGTTGCTGTGGGCAAGTGCCTCAGAGTAGAACACGTTGCTAATACCGACCTCTTAATTCTTTGGCGGATCAAAGCGTTGCCGTCGCTGCTGCTGCTTGTCCTGACGGGTTTTGTAGAGCAGTGCGACGGACTGGTACACACGGTCGAGGTCGGCTTGCTTCAGCCGGTGTAGGTAGTGGGCGATCGCGGCAATCTTATCGGCTGGGGTTTGGGGTGTAGTCATGCAGTGCCCCCCTCATCGCCTCGAGCACGACGATAACCGCCTGTTTTTCCTCGGCAATGTGGGCGATCGCCCACATTCGGGCAACACCTACTCGTCAGGGAGTAAATCCGGCCCTAATTGACGCAATTTTTGGGGTGGGTGTAACATTCAATCATGACGCGATCACTAGGCTATCCCCAGCCTCGGAGCTGGCATAAAACCCTTCAATCACATCTTCTAGGGGCTACAACTCTACTTTCTCCTTACCTGCTTTCACCCGTTATTGCTCGCCCCAGGGGCTACATACGTACAGTGTGTGAAGCCTGATTGACTAACAAAAGTGGTAGCGGCTGAACAGCAATTCTCATTTTGGTGCTTTTGTACTGTCTTCCAGTTTGCAAAGGCACTGAGTTTTGCACATAGTTAACGAGAGAATGAGCATTTCAACCGTTGCTATTATACAAAAATTTAGAACGGTTCTCATACTGACAAAAGTGGTAGCGGCTGAAACAGGGACTAGGCGGGAAGAGGAGCTTGGTTTAAGCTGGCAAGTTACCACACAAATCAGCACGACCAATGACTCCAACTTCCCGACTCTATGATGCGTTTAATGACTTTGCGAGTCAATCTGATGCCCAATGGCGCGACTTGCGGCATCTGCAGACCCTCTGCTGGATGGTCATTGGTATCATCGAAAGCCAAAACGTCCATCTCAGTGGCTTTGGGATGTGCGTCAAAAGCCGTGCCAACATTGCGCAATCCCACCAACGGCGGTTGCGACGCTGGTTGTCGAACCGACGAATTGATGTCAAAGCAGCCCATCAAGCGCTGATGGTATAGGCATTATCCCACTGGGGCAAACACCGGTTGTATCTGAGTTTAGATACCACAGTCGTGTGGAATTGCTTCTGCATTGTCTGGGTGGGGGTGGTGTTTCGAGGACGAACGCTGCTGGTGGCGTGGACGATTGTGGCGCAAAGCATTAGTACAGTGCGGTTATGGACGATTCAACGGGTGCTTAGACAAGCAATGCGCACCATTCCCGATGGGGTCGAGGTAGTTTTGCTCGCCGACCGAGGATTTGCGGATGGCAAGCTGATGAAGTATCTCAAAGAGACACTGCATTGGCACTTCCGTATCCGCATCAAGCGGTCGTTTCAGTTCCAGTTGCACGGGCAATGGCACACCGTCTCTAGGGTCGTACTCAAAGCAGGAGACGTTTACTGCACCGAGGCTGTGGCGATTGGTAAAACCAAACCCTACCGGGATGTCTACTTAGCCTTTGCCCATGACAAGCCAAGTGGGGAGTACTGGGTGATTGTTAGCGATGAATCTACCAACCCACAAACGTTTGCCCAATATCGCCTGCGGTTTCAAGTCGAAGAATCCTTCTTGGATCTCAAGTCCAACGGTTTCCAGTTAGAAGCCTCCCGGATTCGCGACAAGTTCTCGTTATCCCAGCTTTGTGGGGTGATTGCCTTGACGATGCTGTTTCTAGTGCTGCAAGGGGGTAGGTGGTCGCAACACACCAAAGGCGGCGAGTAGACCCGCACTGGCATCGGGGAATGAGCGACTTGAAATTAGGCTGGAACTGGATTCGGCTAGCGGTGACTGAGCAGAGGACCCTTCAACTTTACTGGCTGCTCTCAGGTGCACCTGACCCAGAACCTGCACTGGCCTCTCAGCGTCAGTTGAATCATTCTTTACAGCGTGAATTCACCGTTCTATCTCGCTTCCCAGCTTTCTGGTTTTGTCAGTCAAGCAGGCTACTAGACTAAAAGGTGTAAAGATCTGGAATCGCAAGGGGACATTTTGTAGATTTACTTGTTAATGGCAATGCTCCCCCACACTTAGCCCCCTCTTATGACTGTCCCAGTGATTGAGGAACCTGAGTTTCCTGACTCCAACTCTGAAATTAGCCACTTAACAGGCTCAGAACAGGATTTTTCCTGGATGCAGGGGAAAGAATGTGGAGATACTGTTGTGTTCAATTACTTTGGAAAACATTTAAGCGATATTGAAATCAAAGTACTCCAAGGTGCGTGGCAGGGAGAAACCTATGATGAGATTGCAAAATCTTATGGCTACAGTGCAGAGTATTTGAACAAAGATATTGGTAACAAGTTATGGAAAAAGCTATCAGATGCCCTGCAAGAACACATTACTAAAAAAAATTTTAAGGAAGCCCTGAAGAGAGCCTGGAAACAACAAGACTTGGCAACTAAATCCTCTACGTCAGCCTCGACTTTATGGAAGACACTTCCCTTTCCTGAAGGATTAGTTGCGTTGGATTCCCCCTTCTACTTAGAGCGGCCCGGTGTTGAAACATATTGTTATCAAGAGGTGATTCAACCAGGTGCATTGATTCGGATCAAAGCACCAAAATTGATGGGCAAAACGTCCTTAATTGCCCGGCTTCTCGACCATGCCGCAAAACAAAGCAGTCAAACGGCTTATCTGGATTTGGGTAGCGTTGATCGCTCTATTTTGACCGATTTAGACAAATTTTTGCGTTGGCTGTGTTTGATGGTTGGGCGACAGCTCAAGTTAGAGAATCAGCTGCACGAGTTTTGGAATACCGATATTTTGGGTAGTAATGATAATTGCACAGCTTATTTTGAGGAGTATTTACTCGCAGAAATTGGTGAACCTCTGGTTCTAAGTCTGGATGAGGTTGATCGCCTCTTTTCAGAAGCCGGGGTCGTTGAAGACTTTTTGGGGTTGTTGCGAAGTTGGCACGAGAAGGGCAAGACTTCAAAAACTTGGCAGCAGCTCCGACTGGTAATTGCCCATTCTACTGAGGTCTACATTCCGCTGGACATTAACCAATCTCCGTTTAATGCTGGGATTCCGATAGAGTTGAGCGAGTTTGACTCCTATCAAGTTCAGGAGTTAGCTCACCGACATCATCTAGAGTGGCAGGAGCAACAATGCCGTCAATTAATGCAGATGGTGGGAGGACACCCCTATCTAGTCCGATTGGCAATGTATGCCCTGAGTAGAGGTAACGCAACTTTGGCACAACTACTGCAAGACGCTTCTACAGAAGCAGGCATCTTTAGCCATCATTTACGACGTTATTTGGAGACATTACAACAAACGCCGGAACTGGCTCAAATGTTTAAACAGGTGGTGCTATCACCCGACCCTGTGGAGTTACCTTCAATGCAAAGTTATCAGCTGTACAGTATGGGACTGGTGAAGCGGCTAGATAATCATGTTGTGCCCCGTTGCAACCTGTACCGCAAGTACTTTTGCAGAGTATTGGGATAACGTTAAGTGCGATCGCCCAGAATTTGAGCGATCGCACCTATTCAAACCCGAACCTCTACGGTTCCTTAGTTATTCTTGACGATAGTGCCGAGGGTCTCAGTTAGCTCTCCAGGATTGCCGTTATTTTGATTAGAGAGGACGGTAATCACGGTCTTGTCATTGAAATAGAGCCGCCAGAAAGACTTCGCGCCATTCTGGGAGCCAGAGCGAGATAAGGAGCTGCCTGGCCACAGAGTATTGCGGGACTGAGCTGAGATGACCGAGCCATCAAAGACCTTCATCCCAAGACGAGTCATATCCATTGCAGATGCCTCTAGTCCACCTCCGGGATATTTCCAACTGAGGTTGTCGCGACTGGACAGCACACTCGAGCCGTTTGAGAGCCTATAGATATTGGCACGCTCAGAATTTGACTGATTGAGGAATTCCGGTTGCAGTGTTGGCAAGTCTAACCGTTGAGTCAGTTCACGATTGAGCAAGGTCGAGAACGACGCATTTCCTGCGCCTTCCAGGGCAGCCCCAAGCACCGTATAGGCATGGGTGCTGTAGCAGCCTTGTGTATCAGGTTCAAATAGCAGCGAATCTTGACGAAACAGAACCGTTGCCGCCAGCGCCGTAGGGTATTGGGTGGCGCTGAAATCTTGCCAGTTGGAGGTGTTGGACACCGTTAAGTTGCAATCTTTCTGATAGTCTGTTGTTTTGTAATGGCGAATGCCAGAGCGATGCCTTAGCAAGTGGTCAACAGTGTGGCTATGAAATCTAGGGAGTGCTGGAACATGTTCCCGGGTTGAATCATTCAGAGAAAGCTGACCTAGATCAACCAACCGCATCGTCAAGAGAGCTGTAATCGGCTTACTGACAGATGCCAATCGATAGACCGTACCAGCGTGGGCAACCTCCTGATTGGCAATATCAGCATAACCAAAGCCACGCGAGTACAGGATCTTGCCGTCTCGGGCAATCGCGACGCTAATTCCAGGTACTTTGTTGGCATTCTGGTAGGCGGCGATCGCCTGATCCGCCGCTTTTTTACCAGACCAACTGAGGCGATCGCCGTTCTGCCGCCAGACCCCTGCATAGCGGGTGCCCTCAGCTGTTGGATAAGATTCAAAGTCAACTAGTCGATATCCTTCATCTTTGTAGGTTTTCCACCAGTTGCCAAATCCACTTGCCGTCATATCGCGACGGGCTGCCCAGCCTCGACCGTTCGTATTCTTGACCCAAATAGCGGCATATCGCTGTTGCCCGTTTTGCTGATAGGACTCCAGATCCAGCACCCGGTAGCCTTGATCCCTAAATAAGTCAAACTTCTCTCCGTACTGGGCTGCGGTCATATCCCGATGTTCTGCCCAGGAGAGGGACTGTCCATCCTTGACCCAGACCGCAGCATACAGAGTATTTCGTCCGCTGGGGTACGCTTCCACATCCACCATGCGGTAGCCCTGCTCTCTGTAGGTGTTGAAGCGATCGCCAAATTCAGCGCTATCAACGTTTCGATAAGACACCCAGCCAAAATTCTCTTTGTTCTCTACCCAGACACCGGCATAGCGGCGCTGACCGTTAAGCATGTAGGCTTCCTGGTCAATCAGGCGATAGCCCTTATTTTTGTAATCTTCCCATTCCTGGGAAAACTGTTCGTGAGTCAGGTCCCGCAAACTTGCCCAGCCACGGTTATCTGTGTTGAATTGGAAGACGGCTGCATAGCGAGGCTGCCCATTGACTTCATCTACTTCAATATCAATGACGCGATAGCCCTCTTCTTTCTTCTGGTTGAAATAGTTATGAAATTGTTGACTGGTGTAGCCGCGAATGGATGCCCAGGCAACATCATTGGGGTCATCAATTGTATTAGCAGAGGCAGGTGCATTTGAGGTGAGTAATGTGAGTCCAAGTGCCACAAGAGTGGCGATCGCAGTTCGTTTCATAATGTTTCTCCTTACAGGTTTAGACATTCGGGGATTAATGAGGTAGATGCACAACAGCCGATCACTAGAGGACTTTAATAATGCAGCCCTTCCAGTTCAATTGATTCGACATATTGACAGCATTAGTAAACACCTGAGTATTGTTGCCATAGACCGTTTTCTTGCCTTGATTACAAGACAGTTCTGCTTTGTTTAAACCTGTTTTGTAGGAACCTCTCCAGGCTCTATCAACACTTTGACCAAATCCCAGTACCTTAAAGAAGGCAATGTAACAGGCTTCTTGCTGGCTTGATGCAGTCCATGTATGCCAACTACCACCGCTATTTGAAGCAACTGAGCAATAGGGTTTTGGGGTTGCTGCTGCTGCTGGATAGGGAGTCAATTGCAAGAGGGCAGCCAGAACAGTAAGTCCAATAAATGACGACTTTTTCATGAGTTTTCTCCTTGGTTAAATAATGAACACCCATTGATTTACTGCTTGAGAGACAGCATCAAACTGGTGTGTCGTTCATCATTGTCTTCAGCAAAAACTCAACCTGCCAGGGGAATAAAATCAGGAGACTTTATCGGTTGATACCTGATTTTTTCCTATCGCCACTGCTCTGGGATTTGAGAACAATAGGAGGTGTCCAAAGGTGAAAAGGCATTAAATCTTTCAACCCTAGGATTTCATTTACAACTTGATCTCAAAACCAGGAGAAATACAATGGCACGTTCAGATTTTGCATGGGTCAATTTTGACTTCCAATTCAATGCTCAAAACCCTTCAGCGACTCGCACTTTTAACCTTGAAGGTAATCCCTTAGGCAGCGGTAATGGCTATCTCTTGATTCAGGCTTTTGATGTGCAGGGAGGCAACCACAGAATTTTGATTAATGGTCGAGATTTGCCCAGCTTTGATATTCCGCGACAAGCAGGCAGTAATCTCTGGACAACTTGGATGGATCGTGTGCCTCAAAATTTCTTGAATTCAGGAGAAAATCGCATCACGATCCGGCGAGTCGATCCGGATGATTTCACTGTTGCGAATGTTCTCATTCAGTGGCGAGAGCAGGGCTAACTTAGAACAAACGAGGTTTCTCACCCTTTGTTAAATCTAAAAGCCTTGTTTTTCATGCAGAAACCCGGTTTCTCAAAGAATCTCGGAAGGTTAAAGTTTCCTATCAACAATTCCGAGGTTTGCGTAAGTCTATACAGCTCATTCGTATCTAATTTTTGGAGATATCAATCATGAAGACAGTACCGATGAACCTTAAGCGTGTTACTGAATTGATACTCAGTGTGTTGCTTTTGGGCACCATTCTGAATGCTTGTGTTAGGCAGCCTCCCCCAGCGATCGCGGCTCCAACTCAAATCAATGCTGCACAGAATCGTTATCGCAGAGCTGCTCAGTATTCTGAAGCTAACAATGGGCGAGCGATGGTCGTTGTGAGATCAGGACAGGTGGTATTTGAGTCCTATCCTCCTGGAGCGAATCCCGAACAGGGACGCTTCCTCGCGAGTGGCACCAAATCCTTTTCCTGCGCGATCGCCCTTCTAGGTGTGCAGGATGGACTGCTGGCCCTGGATGAACCTGTTGCCAATACAATCCCTGGGTGGAGGCTCCATCCACAAAAATCGCAAATCACCATTCGTCAGCTGCTTAACCTTACTAGTGGCATTCAGCCGGGAGAGAACAGAAGTATTCCTACTTATGCTGAGGCAATCAGGGCACCGTTAACTGCGAGACCGGGAGACCGCTTTCAATATGGGCCAGTTCCCTTTCAGATTTTTGGAGAGGTAATGCGCCGCAAACTGGAGGCACGGGGAATGGCAGGTTCACCTCTGGAGTATCTAGATTCACGGGTTTTGCAACCGATTGGGTTGAGGGTCGATCGTTGGCGTCACCAGAATGGCCAACCCAATCTCCCCTCGGGTGCCGTAATCAGTGCCAGGGAGTGGGCAAAATATGGCGTGCTGCTCCTCAATCGTGGACAGTGGCAAGGGCAACAATTGCTGGATTCCAGGCTGCTAGACCAGTGTTTTCAGGGTAGTTCGAGAAACCCCGCTTATGGGCTAACGTTCTGGTTAAACAGGCCTGGTTTGTCTCATAACGGGCTACCCACAGAGCCGATTCGCACTGCTTCTGACTCCATGGTGATGGCAATCGGGGCAGGGAATCAAGTCATGTTTGTGTTGCCAGAGCAAAATTTGGTCGTCGTGCGATTGGGACGATTGAACGATGAAACATCGCCTGAAACCGAAACGGGAGGATTTGATCGGGAGGAATTTTTAAACCTGATACTCGCTGGAGCGAATTAGATGATGGACTCTGTATCTCGTTCTTCTTATCACGTTGGTGGCAGTTTACCTATCCACGCGACTAGTTACGTCACACGGAAGGCGGATACAGAGTTCTTTGAGGCATTAAAAGCTGGGGAATTTTGCTACGTGTTGAACTCGCGGCAAATGGGAAAGTCGAGTCTGCGAGTCCGGACGATGCAACGCTTACAAGCCGATAAGGTGACCTGTGCTTTTGTAGATTTAACCGGCATTGGCAAACAAGGTGTTACCCCAGAAAAATGGTACTCCGGGTTAGTCAGTGCATTGGTCAGTAGTTGTCAGTTATCCACTAAGGTTAACTGGCGACAATGGTGGCGATCGCAACAAGAATATTCTTCCCCGGTTCAACGTCTGCACCTGTTTATTGATGAGATTCTTCTCACCGAAATTTCCAGCAAGATTGTCATTTTTATTGATGAAATTGATCGAGTGCTGAGTCAGGATTTCTCTCTCGATGATTTCTTTGCTCTAATCCGTTTCTTCTACAATCGCCGCGTTGATAACCCGGCGTATCATCGCCTTACATTTGCCCTCCTTGGCGTGGCAACTCCCTCCGACTTAATTACCGATAAAACTCAGACCCCATTCAACATTGGTCGAGCGATCGCATTGCAAGGCTTTCAACCCCATGAAGTCCAACCTTTAGTGACCGGATTGCAAGGAATCGTCAGTGATCCGCAAGCAGCGATCGCCACCATCTTGGACTGGACGGGTGGGCAACCTTTTCTAACCCAAAAGCTGTGTCAGTTGGTCGTGCAGAGGATCAGGAATGAGGAGCAGCCGACTCCCGATTCCCAAATTCCGACTCCCCAATGGATTGATCACCTCGTCCACACTCAAATTATCCGTAACTGGGAAGCCCAGGATGAACCAGAGCATTTAAAGACGATTCGCGATCGCTTGCTTAGAAATCCCCAAAAAGTAGGACAGTTACTGGGTCTATATCAGCAGATGTTGCAGCAGGGGACTGTTAAGGCTGATGGCAGTCCTGAACAAACTGAGTTACGCCTGTCGGGGTTAGTCGTTCAGCAGCACGGGATGCTCAGAGTTTACAACCGCATTTATCAGCAAGTGTTTGACTTAGCTTGGGTTGAAAAACAACTCTCAAAGTTGCGACCCTATTCTGAAGCCTTTAATGCCTGGGTTGCCTCCAATTGGCAGGATGAGTCTCGTCTGTTACGAGGAGAAGCGTTGCAGGACGCCCTCACCTGGGCAAAGCATCAGCACTTGAGCGATCTGGACTATCGCTTTCTGGCAACCAGCCAAGATCTGGAAAAGCGAGTTGTGCAACATAGGTTGGCTGTTAAAGAAGAAGAAAGTCAGATCTTAGCGACAGCGAATGAAACCTTAAACCTGGCAGAGCAGAAAGCCCGGGATGAATTAGAAAAAGCAAAACGAGCCGCCAAAAAGATTATTGGAATGGGTTCCATCATTTTAACCACCTCTTTGGCAGTTGCTGGGATCGTCAGCTGGCAAGTGCGGCAAGCCCAGCGAGAACTAGCCGAAACAAATACTGTATTATCGAGTGTTTATTCCCAAATTTCCTCAAATTCCAGCCCTTTCGAGTCACTGTTGCAGGCCCTCAAGGCAGGACATCAATTGCAAACTCTACAACAGGAGCATCCTGCAAAGCCCGTCGTTTATACTCAGGTCGTTTCGACCCTCCAAGAAGCCATTTACAACATTCGAGAATACAACCTCTTTAGCGGGCACAACGACAGAGTGTTGAGTGTTCGTTTTAGCCCAAATGGCAACCGGCTCGCCTCTGCCAGTGCGGATAAAACGATTAAGCTATGGGATGCCAACGGCACCTTATTGAAAACCCTTAAAGGACACCGCAACGCAGTTTGGAGTGTCAACTTTAGTCCCGATGGCAAGCTCCTTGCTTCTACTGGGAACGACGGAACCATCAAGGTATGGAATGCAGAAACAGGCACGTTGATCAAGTCCTTACAAGGTCATAATCCAATGCTTGCCAGTGTAAGTTTCAGTCCCAATGGCAAAGTCCTGTCGGTGACAAGTTGGAATGGCACCATAGCGTTATTTGACCTTGAGCAGGGCAAATTGTTGAGAATCATCCAGGCGCATCCAGATATTGCTGGCGACAGTAGTTTTAGCCCAGATGGGAAACTTCTGGCTTCTGCCAGTTTTGACAAAACCATAAAGCTATGGAGAGTTGAAGATGGCAAAGCAGTCCAAACTCTGACGGGGCATCGCGATCGCCTCACCCGCATTAGTTTTAGTCCTGATGGCAAGACTCTGGTTTCTGCCAGTTTTGATAAAACCGTAAAGCTATGGAATGTGGAGACTGGTGAGGTTCTCAAAACTTTTGAAGGTCACAGTGCTCCGGTACGCAGCGTCAGTTTCAATTCTACTGGCAGGGTACTGGCTTCTGCGAGTGAAGATGGCACTATCAAACTTTGGGATCTCTTGGCAGAGGAAGATATTGAACCCCAAACTCTGAAAGGGCACACGGGGCATGTCTCGGATGTTGCTTTTAGTCCAGATGGGAAACTTCTGGCTTCTGCTAGTGCCGACCACACCGTAAGACTGTGGAACCTGGCAGGAATTGAACCCCGCGTTGTTGAAGGGCATCAAGGACGGATCTGGAGTACAAAATTTAGTCCCAGCGGTAAACTTCTAGCCTCTTCTAGCGCAGATGGTGCAGTGAAGCTGTGGCGAGTTGAGGATGAATCTTCAACTCCTCCATTAACGTTACTGAGAACGCTCATGGGACATCAGGGCAATGTGTGGAATGTTAGCTTTAGTTCAGATAGTCAGACGATCGCCTCCGTGGGTGAAGAAGGCAGCATCAAATTGTGGGATGCAAACACGGGTAAACTTTTGACCACTCTAACAGGACAGCATGACCGACTTGCCCGTGTCAGCTTTAGTCCCGATAATAAACTGCTGGCTTCCGCAGATGCGAATGGCACGGTTAATCTCTGGAATGTTGCACAGAAATCTCTCCTCCGAACTCATCCCGGTCGTCAGGGTTGATTCATTGTAAGAGGTGAAAAATCTGGTCAATTTGGTTGGCGAGCGTTCGTAGAGCGGAGGTCAGCGAATGAAATCCATTGAGCCGGAGCACATTGATAGTAATGGTTCGAAATAGCGA
>JAESGQ010000117.1_pt1 | contig 50527 bp, 55 predicted proteins | sample 9266251 | NCBI WGS metagenome assembly JAESGQ01 (sample SAMN17056778, study PRJNA650883) | algae metagenome | isolation source: Kaiparowitsia implicata GSE-PSE-MK54-09C and co-occurring heterotrophs from... | place: USA: Kaiparowits Plateau, Grand Staircase Escalante National Monument, UT ... | reverse complement strand
ACGGCGCAGGGCAGATGCCGACTCGGTGCCCTGGTTCGCGCTGGGCTCATGGCTGTCCTACGCCGACCGGCCTACCGTCTTTTTTGCATTGGCTCTGACGACCGCAACCACCTTCGCCTTGGGGCGCGGCACCAGCGTCATGTCCGCTGCCGCTACCATGGCGGCTGGGAGACCCTATGCCGCAGCGTTGTCAGACGCTGAGCACCACGCTACCCCGCTTTCTCCCGGTATCCACGTAAGCATGGGCTTCGGCTGCCAGCTCAAGTGGATAGATGCGATCGATAACGGGCCGATAGGCGCCAATTTTGGCAAGGTTGGCCAGGTCGCGGAGGTTCTGCGCGTCGATCCTGCCTCCTCCGGCAATGACCGTTTTGGTACTCGCCTTGGACGGCCGCCTGAGGCCTGTGATATCTCCAAACGACCCTAGAATTACAAGCAAGTGCCCGCCCGAACGGAGGACTGGTTCGCAGCGCAAGAAGGGTGCGCTTCCTGTGGTGTCGACGATCACGTCCCAGCTCTCGCCCAGCTGTGCGAAGTCTTCACTGGTGTAGTCGATGACCCGCGCAGCACCGATTGACCGAACCAGATCCGCATTGGCAGTGCTGCAGACACCGGTCACTTCGGCGCCCAGATGCTTAGCGATCTGAACCGCCGCCGTTCCGACACCGCCCGAGGCGCCGACAACCAGCACCTTATGGCCTGGCTTGATGCCGATCCTGTCACGCAGGGGACCAAGCACCATCGTGCCGCCAAACGACAGGGCGGCCGCCTCCTCGAATGACAGGTTCGCCGGCTTGAGAGCGATCAGCCCATCTTCGGGCATCGTCCGGTATTCGGCATGTGAACCGAATCTCGCGCCGGGAAAGGCGAAGACCTCATCACCTATCTTGAACTGTGATACCGCCGCGCCGACGGCCTCAATCACACCTGCCAGTTCGGTTCCCAGGATTGGTTGCCGAGGCCCCAAGATGCCAAATACGAGGCGCCCCATGAACCCAAATCCCGGGGGCATCTGCAGGCTGCGCGCCCGCCAATCGCCGGTGGTGACTGTTGTCGCCCGGACCCGGATCAACACCTCATTCTGCTTTGCCACGGGCTTGGGCACTTGGGCCACGGTGACCACGCTCGGTGGTCCATAGCGACGGTAGGTGGCGGCTTTCATTTCTTGGTCCTGCAATGGTGATCTGGCATTGGGCGCAAGGCAACCAAAGGCGCAGATTGAGAATGGATAGAGGATTGGGCGACCGTGTTGGGATCGCCCGATACAGAGCAGACGCTCAGGCAACGGCGGGGACCGGCTTCGTCGTGTTTCTGACACCGACGATAAGCAGGTGGAGCACCATGGATATTTCCGCGACAGCGCAGGGAATGACCACGTAGCCATGAATCATCCGGCCAATGTCGGAAGCCAGAAAGGCGGCCAGCACGTCGATCAGATAACAGATGGTTCCGAGAATCAGCACACCTGCCAGCGCCTTGGGGAAGAGCCCGGACTTATAGGCCAGGATGCCCAACGGGGCTAACCACAGCCCAAAGAAAATCTGGGCGATGAGCAGGCCGTAGTGGTTCATTTCAACCAACAGCATGACCATGGCGTTGATGCCTGCTGGTCCCCAAGCGGTCAGATAGGAGGTGCCGGTTGCCACCTGCAAGCCCTCGAACAGGAAGACCGCGTTGAGGCTGCCAATGGCAACGGCGATAGAGACCAGAGCGAGCATTGCTCGGGCCACACTGGGCCGCACGTGCTTGACCAAGCCATAAAGAACCAGCGCCAGCGAAATGAAGAAGACCTGATTGGCAAGATCGGCCACCACGCCGAGGCGCACCAGTCCGGAATTCGCGACCACGTTCGCCGTCGTCGCTCCTGCATCGCCAGCGGCGTATATCTTGGGGGCCACGAAACCCTGCGCGAAGCCTCCGAAGATGCCCACGCAGAGGTAGAGTACGCCAGCGATCCTGGCTCTCTTCTTGTTGTTCTGGTTGGAGTTCAGCGTCGATGTCTCGGTGGTCATGTCGTCTCCTTGGAGCCAATGCTCCGCTGATCCCCGCCGCGACAATTCGCGTGAGATATGTTCTTTCAGGCTTGGATGCTTTTCCGGTCGTCCGGTACGCCCGGTTTTTACGCCCGGCCCGCGCCGAGATAAATTGACCAAATTCGGCAGTCTGATATCCATTTACGGATGGATTGGCGGGCCGTTAATTTCGACTGGAACCAGGCAAAGGCGTTTCTCGCTACGGTGGAGGAAGGCTCCCTGTCCGCTGCTGCCCGGGCCTTGAAGCTCTCGCAGTCGACCCTGAGCCGTCAGGTGGACGCACTTGAGCAGGAGCTAGGGCTTGTGCTGTTCGAGCGGGTCGGCAAGGGCTTGCAACTGACGCCGAGCGGGCAGGCCCTGTTTGAGCAGGTCCGCGCCATGGGGGACGCGGCCACCCGCGTGTCACTGTCGGCCGCTGGAAACTCGGACTCCATCGAAGGTTCGATCTGCATCTCGGCGAGCGAAGCTTACGCGGCGCTCGTTCTCCCCCCTATCGTAGCAAAACTGCATAGGCATGAGCCGCTCATCAAGATCGAGATCCTGGCATCCAATGCGGCAAGCAACCTGCAACGGCGCGAGGCCGATATTGCGATCCGCAACTTTCCGCCCACCCAGCCGGACCTGATCGCGAGGAAGGTCCGAAATGCCCACCTCCGGCTCTATGCCACGCCAGAATATCTCGACCGCATAGGCAGGCCGAAGCTGCCCTACGATTTGCGGGAAGCCGAGTTCATCAGCATCGACAGCTCGGGCATGTTCCTCAAAGGTCTGAACGCGCTCGGCCTCAACCTGACCGAGCGCAACTTTCCAATCCTCTCCGAGAACATCCTGGTGATGTGGGAGCTGGTCAAGGAAGGGCTGGGGATCGGCATCCTCGATGATGTATTCGGCGACGCCGAACCCCGGGTGCGGCGTGTCTTGCCCGAGTTCGAGCCGCTGGTGCTTCCGGTCTGGTTGGTCGTGCACCGGGAATTGGACACCAGCCGGCGCGTCCGCGTGGTGTTCGACCTGCTGGTCGCGGAACTGGCCAGTCCTCGCCGCAGTGCTGTCGAACCGGGCTGAACAGGGGGCCGGGGATGAAGGGGCGGTCAATGCTCTTTCAGCACGCCGCCCCCCGTTTCTAATGGCCGCGTGCTGCGAGCCATTGCTTCATCATCGCAATCTCGCCCTCCTGGGCGGAGATCACTTCTTCGGCCAGCTTGCGAACCTCGGGGTCCCCGCCGTGCTCGAGAACCACGCGAGCCATATCTATGGCGCCCTGGTGGTGGGGGATCATCCCCTGCATGAAGTCGATATCGGCATCACCGGTAAACGCGATGGCCATTTCGGCATGCATCTTGTCGTTGACGACACGGTAGGTAGAGGTGGAGGGGCCGTCCGCATCGGTTGCCGGTGCGGACATGCTGTGACCGGCATGACCGGAAATCGGTTCTGGCGTGTTCATCTGACTCTGCGCGAAGGCAAGACCGGCGCTGATCGCCAGGGCTCCTGCAATGAAGATTGGGGTGAGCTTGTTCATCGGACCGCCTCTATCAGCTGACGGTTGCCGGATATCCGGCTTGGTCAAGAACCTTCAGGATCTGGTCTTCCGACGCCGATGTTTCGACCTTGACCGTGCGGGCTGCCGGGTTGGCCTCCACCTTGGCACCTATATCAACCGAGTTGATGGCGGCGGTGACCGACTTGGCGCAACCGCCGCAAGTCATGTCTTCGATACGCAACTGCATGAGAATCTCCTGTGTTTGTGTCTCATGCACCACTAGATGGGGCTTCCAGCCGTTGGAGGGTCAAGGGGCGAAATAAAACAAAACAACGCCTTGACCCTCCCACGGCTGGAAGCCCCACTTTCCGTTCGAACAAGAATTCTGAACGAGAAGGAGACGGCAATGAATGCCCCTGTTCGAGCTGCCGACATGACGTCCGCGGCGATTTCCCTGCCGATCGAAGGCATGACCTGCGCCTCTTGCGTGGGTCGCGTAGAAAAGGCCATCAAGGCGGTTTCTGGCGTGGTCGCCGTGTCGGTGAATCTGGCGACTGAGCGCGCAAGCATCACGGCCGCTTCGACCGTGGACCGTGCAAGGCTCGTCGAAGCTGTCGAGAAAGCCGGCTACAGCGTATCTTCGAGCTTCGCAGCCAGCCCTGCATCCTCCGTCGAGCTCGCCATCGAGGGCATGACCTGCGCCTCGTGCGTGGGTCGCGTCGAGCGTGCACTCAGGGCCGTGGATGGTGTCACCGGCGCTTCGGTGAACCTGGCGACGGAGCGTGCCACCATTCATGGCAACGCTGACGTCGCATCCCTGGTCAAGGCAATCGCCGATGCCGGATACGAGTCCAAGCCGGTCGGCGGCACAGTCGGAGCCTCGGGGCGGACGGAAGCCGACGAGCGAGCAGAGCGGAAGGAAACCGAACAGCGCGAACTCAAGCGCGACTTCACCTTCGCCGCACTCCTTACCGCACCGGTGTTCGCCCTCGAGATGGGCTCGCACCTCATCCCGGGCGCGCATGACCTTATCGCCTCCACGGTCGGCATGCAGGCAAGCTGGTATTTCCAGTTCGTCCTGACGACGCTTGTTCTGTTCATCCCCGGCATCCGCTTCTTCGAGAAGGGGCTCCCGGCCCTGTGGCGGCTCGGGCCCGACATGAACTCGCTGGTCGCGGTGGGCTCGCTGGCGGCCTATGGCTATTCGCTGGTGGCCACGTTCGCTCCTGGCTTCCTGCCTGCCGGCACGGTCAACGTCTATTTCGAGGCGGCAGCGGTCATCGTTACTCTGATCCTGCTGGGACGTTTGCTCGAGGCTCAGGCCAAGGGCCGCACCTCCGAAGCGATCAAACGGCTGGTTGGGCTTCAGGCCAAGACGGCCCGCGTGCGGAGGAACGGCAAGGCGATCGATCTCGCCATCGACGACGTGGTTTCGGGTGACATTATTGAAGTCCGCCCCGGCGACCGCATCCCCGTGGACGGCGAAGTGGTCGAAGGCGACAGCTATGTCGACGAATCCATGATCACCGGCGAGCCGATACCTGTCGCGAAGTCCTCGGGATCTGAAGTGGTGGGCGGCACCATCAACCAGAAGGGCGCCTTCGCATTCAAGGCGACTGCTGTGGGCGGCAACACCGTGCTGGCCCAGATCATCCGCATGGTCGAGGAAGCTCAGGGCTCAAAGCTGCCGATCCAGGCTGTGGTCGACAAGATCACCATGTGGTTCGTGCCCGCGGTCTTTGCAGTAGCTGCCCTCACTTTCGCGGCATGGTTCGTCTTCGGTCCGTCCCCTGCGCTGTCATTCGCCCTGGTGAATGCCGTTGCGGTCCTCATTATTGCCTGCCCGTGCGCTATGGGCCTCGCTACGCCGACCTCGATCATGGTCGGAACGGGACGGGGAGCTGAACTCGGCGTGCTGTTCCGCAAGGGTGAGGCGCTGCAGTTGCTCAAGGATGCCAAGGTCGTTGCGGTCGACAAGACCGGTACGTTGACGGAAGGCAAGCCGGCTTTGACCGACCTCGAACTGGCGATCGGCTTCGACCGGGCCACGGTCCTCGGTCTCGTTGCCGCCGTCGAAGCCAAGTCGGAGCATCCGATCGCCTCCGCGATCGTGGATGCCGCACAGAAGGAAGGTCTCGAGTTTCCTACCGTCTCGGCGTTCGAGTCGGTCACGGGCTTTGGCGTCAATGCCACCGTGGCCGGAAAGAGTGTCGAGATCGGCGCGGACCGGTACATGACCCAGCTGGGTTATGACGTCGCCGGGTTCGCCTCGACGGCTTCGCGACTGGGCAATGAAGGAAAATCTCCGCTCTACGCGGCAATTGACGGTAGGCTGGCTGCAGTAATCGCAGTTGCCGATCCGATCAAGCAAACCACGCCTGCGGCGATCAAGGCCTTGCACGACCTCGGCCTGAAGGTGGCGATGATCACCGGCGACAACGCTCGCACGGCCAAAGCGATCGCCGCCCGGCTCGGCATCGATGAAGTGGTTGCCGAAGTGCTGCCGGACGGCAAGGTCGACGCGGTGCGCCGCCTTAGGAGCCAGTACGGCAAGGTCGCCTATGTCGGCGACGGCATCAACGACGCCCCCGCACTTGCGGAAGCCGATGTTGGTCTCGCCATCGGGACCGGCACCGACATCGCCATCGAGGCCGCGGATGTCGTTCTGATGTCCGGTAGCCTGCTGGGGGTGCCGAACGCCATAGCCCTGTCGAAGGCCACCATCGGCAACATCCGGCAGAACCTGTTCTGGGCCTTCGCCTACAATACGGCGTTGATCCCGGTTGCCGCCGGCGTGCTGTACCCGTCCCATGGCATCCTGCTTTCGCCGGTCTTCGCGGCGGGCGCCATGGCCCTCTCGAGCGTCTTCGTTCTGGGCAATGCACTCCGGTTGCGCACGTTCAAGGCTGCAAAGAACTGACAACAGGTGGCCGGCCTTGCAGCCGGACATCGTGCTTCACCGCTTGACCTTGCCACCGGGCCAAGCCGGACAAGGTCCGGCAGGCATCCCATCCTTCGAGGTATTCGACCATGACCTTTCCCGTAACCCGCCGCACCGTCCTCAAATCGGCCGCCGCCCTCTGCGCGTCCGGCCTAATACTGCCGCCCTCGGCGTTCGGTGCCCAGGGGCAGTTGCTCGTGGCCGAAACCCGGACGATCGAGGTGCTTGGCCGGTCCGCGACCGTATTTGGCCTCACTGGGGCCGACGGCACTCACGGACTTCGTTTCGATGAGGGCGAACGGTTCGACGTGACGCTGGAGAACCGAACAGCGGAAGCGACCAGCATCCATTGGCACGGGCAGGTCCCTGCACCAGAGGCCGATGGCATCACCGAAACAGGCTATGTCGGGCCCATCGGAGCGGGGGAAGCCCGAAGCTACGACTTCGCTGCCAGGCCGGGCACGCATTGGATGCATTCCCATCACGGCCTGCAGGAGCAGGCCTTGATGGCCGCGCCGCTCATTGTGCGGGATGCTGAAGCAGTCCGTGCGGACGTCCAGGAAGTGGTCGTCCTGCTGCACGACTTTTCCTTCCGCTCCCCGGAGGAAATCCTCGAAGGTCTGACCGGTAGTTCCACCATGGATCATGGGGCCGGCCACGGCGCGCCTGCGGCGATGGATCATTCGATGATGGCTATGGGCGGGATGGACCTCAATGACGTTGAGTTCGACGCCTATCTGGCCAATGACAGAACTCTTGATGACCCGTTCGTGGTCAGGACCGAGCGGAGCGGGCGCGTTCGCCTCCGGGTCATCAACGGCGGCGCCTCGACCGCCTTCTGGCTGGAACTGGGCGAAAACCAGGCGACCGTCATCGCGGTCGACGGCAATCCGGTCGAGCCGGTTGCCGGCAACCGTTTCCCGCTGGCCCAGGCGCAGCGCATTGACCTGCTGGTGGACGTGCCTGCCCGGGCGGTCGTCCCCGTTTTCGCCCAGCGGGAGGGCGACCGGGTCCGAACCGGCGTGATCCTGGCGGCGCCCGGAGCCGAGATTCCGAAATTCGCCGGCATTGCCGACGTCGCGGCTGGCCCAATCGACATGTCACTGGAAGCGCGCCTGCGGTCGAACTCCCCACTCGTCTCAAGAGCACCCGATGTACGCCATTCGGTGATGTTAGGCGGCTCGATGTCTCCCTACCTGTGGAGCCTGGACGACCAGCCCTGGGGGACCCGGCGCAAGCCCAAGGTCTCGGCCGGTCAGCGGGTCGAACTCCAGTTCATGAACCACTCGATGATGGCTCATCCCATGCACCTGCATGGGCACCATTTTCAGGTGGTCGACATCAACGGCCAGACGCTTACCGGAGCGGTCCGCGACACTGTCCTGGTCCCTGCCATGGCCTCGGTCACAGTGGCCTTCGATGCCGACAATCCAGGGCGGTGGCTCTATCACTGCCACAACCTCTACCATATGGCGACCGGCATGATGTCGGAGTTGGTCTACGTCTAGGAGGGGGTGCCGGCATTCTACGAGTGGACTGGTATCCTGAGCGCCGTCCTGGCGCTCGTGACGGTCATTTCGACGGGCTACGAAGCTGGCCGGTATAGTCCGCGTCACCTCGGCGAACCGCTCGACCAGCTTGTCGGTCTCGATCTTGACAGCAAGGGGGTCCAGGTCGATGTCGACCTTGGCGGCACCGCCGACACTCTTCACTGCCTTCTCGACGGTGGCAACGCAATTGGGGCTTCCCACCGCAGGAAGGTCAGGGGGCCCTTTTCGTTCCTTCGGATCCTCCCGTCGACGACCCGGGCCGAAGCGCATCTAGCGTTAGCGCTACCAGTCGGACGACTGCGGCATCGGACCCGAGGCCACGGGCGCCGGACATCGCGGCCAGACAGAATGTCGCCAGTTCCTTAGCCCGCACGTCCTCGCGCACCTCACCCGCCGCAACGCCTTCAGTGATGATCGAGGAAACGAAAGTAGAGAGGTGGTCCAAGGCGTGCGCCGCGTGGCCACCCGCGTGCAGCATGCTGGCGAGTTCGCCCTCCTGGTGGGAGTGCGCCATCCCCGCATATGCCCGCAGGACCGCATCAAGGCGATTGAGCGGTGGTCCTTGGCCATGGGCAATAGCAACCAGTGTCGTCAGGTGCCTACCGATCTGACGTTCGTGCCAGGCACGGACCAGCGCCTGAACGTCTGGGAAGTACTTGTAAAGCGTGGCGCGACCGATCCCCGTCTCTTGGGCGATCTCGGACATAGTGACGGCGGCCAGGCCGCGTCGCAGGACCAAGGAGGCCGCCGCGTCGAGCGCCGCGTCCCTCACGGACTGCTTGTGGGCTTCTATGGTGTTGGTCCAGAGCTTCGGCATGACCACCTTAATCCAGAGGGAACGGCGCCGACTATACAACATGTATTGACGGAGACAATGTGTACTGATAAATTTCAGTCGAGTGTTGAGAGGCGTGGATGGGAACGTCGGGAAAGAGACCCAGAAGCGAGGATTATGCGGCACCGCGATGGGTGAGGATCGCGGGTGCTGTCGCCCTGATCGTGACGGTGTTGATCACGATTGTCATGGTCACGGGACTGGGCGGATCCCACGGTCCGGGACGGCATTTCCCTCGAGCAGGCGTTGCGGAACCGTCGCCGCGATGACGATCGGGGGGCCGCTGCGCAAGATGTTGCTGACAATACATATCGTCAGCTCTGTTGGCATGCTGGGCGCCGTGGCGGCCTTCTTGGTGCTTGCGGTTGTCGGCTTGGGCGCCAGAGAATCGACCGTCTACCAGGCGATGGACCTTATCACGACCTATTCAATCATCCCGTTGGCCTGGGCAGGCCTCCTGATCGGCGTTCTGCAGTCGCTGGCAACCCCGTGGGGGCTGTTCAGGCACTATTGGATCGTTATCAAGCTGGCCCTGACGGTGCTGGCGCTCGTGGTCCTCCTGTTGCAGACCGACTCCATTCGGCTGCTCTCCGCACTTCCGCCCAAAACTCTTGACGCTACTGAATGGACGTCGGCCCGTTTCTCCACCGTCCTGCATGCAGGTGGCGGGCTCATAGTGCTGCTGCTTGCGGCTGCGCTCTCCGTCTACAAGCCGCGCGGCCTCACTCGATACGGCTGGAACCTGCTCAACAGCGACGCCGACAATAACGCTTGACCTTACAATCGTTGGAAGGACTATCACTATCGGCAATCAGTTGAAGGACTGCCGAAAATGCGCTTTCCGACATCCCATATCGGGCCCGTCCCGCCCGTAGCAGGACCCCTTGAATTCACCCTCGAGGCGCGCACGTCGCGTGCCTCCTCCTCACCTGGTTCGACCCTTCTGGAGCCTGCATCATGAACATTGGCGAAGCTTCCAAGGCAAGCGGCGTCTCCACCAAGATGATCCGCTACTACGAGTCCATCGGCCTCATAAAGTCGCCGCTGCGCGCTGAGTCCGGCTACCGGGTCTACTCCGAAAACGAAATTCATGCTCTTCGCTTCATCAGCCAGGCGCGGGATCTCGGTTTCTCGGTCGATCAGATGAACAGTCTCCTGGCGCTTTGGCGGGACCGGTCCCGGGCAAGTGCAGACGTCAAGGAGATCGCCCTCGAGCACATCCGCGTCCTCGACGAGAAGGCAAGAGCGCTCAAGGCAATGAGCGACACCCTGCGTCATCTCGCAAACAACTGCCATGGCGACGGGCGGCCCGACTGCCCGATCATCGAAGGGTTCGCCTCGGCGGCAGCGCCGGAACCGAAGAAACGGCAACCGCGCTTTGGCGTCACTGACATCGCGCCGGATCGGGCGCACGCCGGCTAGCAACCTGCCAATGTCATTTCCAAAAGGCCGCAGTCGCACTGCGGCCTTTTGCATTTCCTCCACTGCTGGTCGGCTGATGGACGACGCTTCCCGTCGTTGTTCAGTGCCGCCACCGGGGTCAGGTTCATTTTCCCGCAAACACCTCCATTTTGGCTCTTGACCCTCCAAGAGTTGGAAGCCTTAGGCGTCGAGAAAGTCGCGGTTTTGAAGCGCGATCCAAGATGTTCCGGATGCCCGGAACACGACCCAAAGGAACTTCGAAATGGAACTCTCTAGACCCGATCCCAAGAGGTGGCTGGCGCTCGCGCTGCTTTGCGCCGCCCAATTCATCGTCATCCTCGATACTTCGATCATCGGCGTCGCCCTGCCGGCGATCCAGACCCAATTGGGCTTCAGCCCGGGCGGCCTTAGCTGGATCTTCAACGCCTATGTCATCGCCTTCGGCGGCCTGCTGCTGCTCGGCGGTCGTCTCAGTGACCTCTTCGGCGCCCGTCGCATCTTCACCACGGGCTTCGTCATCCTCACCGCCGCATCCCTGCTTGCCGGCCTCGCCAACAGCCAGGAACTGCTGCTGACCGGCCGGGCACTGCAAGGTGTCGGTGCCGCACTGATCGCTCCCTCAGCCCTCACCATCGTGATGCGCCTCTTCGCTCACAATGGTGCCGAACTCGGCAAGGCCTTCGGCTTCTGGGGCGCTGCCGCTGCTGCGGGCGGCTCGGCTGGCGTGTTCCTCGGTGGCGTGATCACCGAGTGGCTCGCCTGGCCCTGGACCTTCCTCATCAACGTGCCGCTTGGTCTTCTGGTCTTGGCCCTGATTCCGGCCGTCTTGCGGAAGTCTCCGCGAAGCATTGGCCGCGTCGATTGGTTTGGCGCCATCACCGTTACTGGCGCTCTCGTCACCTTGGTCTATGCCATCGTTACGGCCGAGACGGTGGGTTGGGCCTCGGCGCAGATCCTCATTCTGCTCGCCGTTGCCGCTATTCTGCTGGTGATCTTCCTCGTGATCCAGGCGGCCCGCCGCGAACCGCTGCTGCCGCTGGCCATCTTCAAGGCACCGAACCTTGCCGCAGGAAATCTGGTCATGGCACTGCTCGGTGCTGCCTGGATCCCGCTCTGGTTCTTCCTGAACCTCTATCTGCAGCAGATCCTGGGTCTCTCCGCCCTTTCCAGCGGTCTGGCCCTACTGCCGATGACTGTGATGATCATGGTCGTGATGGTCGGGTTCTCAGGCCGCCTCATCGGCCGGTTCGGCCCCAAGGCCAATCTGATCATCGGCCTATTGCTGATGGGCGCGGCACTGCTCCTGTTCGCAAACCTGCCCACGGACGGAAGCTTCTTGGTCAACGTCCTGCCGGCCTCGCTACTGGCCGCGCTCGGCATGGCTCTCGCCTACATCCCCGCCACCATGTCCGGAATGTCCGGCGCCAAGCCGGAAGAAACCGGCCTCGCCTCGGGCCTCATCAACACCACCTACCAAGTCGGGTCCGCCGTGGGCCTGGCCGTCATGGTGGCCCTGGCGGCCTCGGTCGCGCCGCATGGCGGAGCCGAAACGGCAGCCCTGCTGCCCGGCTTCCAGACGGCGTTCTTCGGTGCCGCGGTGGCAGCCTTCCTCGGCGCAGCGGCGACACTGGTCTTCGTGAGTGGCTCCGCGCCGCAGCGCGAAGTCCCAGTCGGCTGATGCTCGGGTCGGACCGGGCGCAACCCGGTCCGACCCTTGACCCCTTAAGGAGCACACCATGATCGAAGACTACGAATTCTATCTCAGGTCACCTCTGGCACGACCGAACTGGCTGCAGCGCTTGCTTGCGCCCATCCGCTCACGTCGCCCCAAGGCCGCGCCGACCAGTGCGCATCTTCGGCGCGACATTGGCCTCGGCGAAGAACTGATCGGTCGACGTCTGGGGTAACGCCCTTGACTTGACCAGCGTTGGAAGCCGCACCCCGTTACGTGATCAAGCACAGGAGGCCAGGATGGCCAACACCGAATTCCCCGATGTCGAAATCTTCACGACACCCACATGCCCTGACTGCCGCCAACTCAAGGCCTGGCTGACTTCAAGGGGGGTCCCCTTCACCGAACGGGATCTGACCGATCCAGCGGTGGCCGAGGAGGCAAAGGCACGAACCGGCGTGCGGGTAGCGCCGATCACGGTCATCGGCACCAACGTGTCCTATGGCACCTTCGCCTCCCAGCGCCCGACGCTGGCCGATCTTCTCTCGCTGCCGCGAGGAGCGTAGACTTGGCGCACCTCATCCTTTTTCCGCAGGCGGCTAGTGCCATCATAGCCTTGCCAGGTGAAACCATCCTGGCGGCGGCGTTGCGCGAGGGGCTGGCCTATCCTCATGGATGCCAAAGGGGCCGCTGCGGTTCCTGCAAGTCCCGGCTGCTGCAAGGCAAGGTCGAGATGCTGGCGCATTCCCCCTTCGCCCTGGAAGCGCCCGAGCGTACCGAGGGCCTGGTCCTGGCCTGTCGGGCGGTACCGACCTCCGACGTCACCGTGTATTGGCCCGACGCGGTCGGGGCCTTGCCGCCGATGCCGCCCATCGACGCCGTTGTGGTGGCTCGGCACGAGATCGCGCCCCAGATCCAACGACTCCTGGTTCGGCCGTCACAGCCGCTGTCATTCCTTCCCGGGCAATACGTCAACATCACTCTGCCCGGCGGCGTCACCCGGAGCTATTCACCCGCGAGCCAACCGATGGCGCAGGACGTCGAGTTCCACATCAGAGTGGTGGCTGGCGGGCAGGCCAGTTCTCTTGTTGCTGGGCTTTCGATCGGCGACCGTATCCAGCTTGCGGGTCCCTTCGGCGACGCGTGCTTCCGCGGCGACCAGGATAGGCCACTTCTTGCCCTTGCCGCCTCCACGGGGCAGGCGCCCATCAAGTCGATCGTGGATGGCCTATTGGCCAGCGGCGACCAGCGGGCGGTGCGGATCTTCGCATTCGCTCGCGAGACCCAGCACCTATATCTCGATCGCCACTTCGCTGAGTTGGCCGCCAGGCACAGCAATCTAGGCTATCGGTCAATCGTCACGCGGGCCATGCACGAGGATGCGACGCCCCAGACCCTGATCGCTTCCTGCATCTCCCAGTTGCGCAACTGGTCCGTGCATATTGCCGGGCCGGCAGGTTTCGTAACGTCGATGTCCGAAATGGTGCGCGGCCTGGGGTGCGACGATATCCTTGCTGACAGGTTCTAGGTCGGCCGATGCATCGGCCGACCCTCTCTCATCCCGGAATCTACCGCCGACAGGGGCAAGGTCCCGGCGAAGGTGCGATCGCATCCGCCTGGTCGCACATAGTGTATCCCAAGGCCACGACCCGAGAGACCAAGTCTGCTTGCCTGAATCCCGGACCAGGTCGTACTGTCAACGTAGCGCCGGCCAGCGATGCCCCGGCATAGAGAACGCCCGGCAGCGGCATGACGGCATTCTCGATCGCGGTGACGCAGTCGGGACATCGCATGCCGCCAATGGCGAAAGTCAACTTGCCTGAGGTCATGCCTCGAAGCTGACCTTGCCGGCCATATCGAACTCGTAAACGTCGTCGCGGAAGCTGACCACGCCATTCCGGTTTGCCCAGGCGGAAATGTAGGTGGTGTGAATTTCGGGGGGATTGCGGACCTCCACGTCCTTGCGCTCGCCAGTGGCGAAGACGTTGCCGATCTCAGCCGGACCCCAGTCCCCGTTGTCCCGCAGCACCCAGCCGACGAAGTCCTGCACCTGGTCAACGCGCACGCATCCAGACGAATAGAAGCGCGCGTTCTCGCCGAAAAGACCCTTGGTCGGCGTATCGTGCAGATAGACGGCGTGGGGATTGTGGAAGTTGATTTTCACGTTCCCCATCGAGTTCTGCGGCCCAGGATCCTGTCGGAAGCTATAGTTCACCGCCTCCTCGGTCTGCCAGTTGATCTGGGTCGGTTGCAGTTCCTGACCGCCTGCATCGAAGATGCGGATCTGCTGCTCGGTGAGGTAATTCGGGTTCTCATTCATGTACTTGATGAGATCCCGGCGAATGATCGAGACCGGCACGTTCCAATACGGGTTGAAGTTAATCTGGTGGATACGGCTCTTCAGGATCGGCGTCTGTCGGTCGATGCGACCGACCACTGCGGTATGTCGGCGCTGCACCATGCCGCCTTCCACCACTTCGATGAAGGCCGCTGGTATGTTGACCACCACGTATCGATCCGCCAATGCCGGCGCCATGGCCTCCACGCGCAGCAAATTGAGCCGTAGTTGGTGCAGGCGCGTCTCGGCGGGAACATTGAGAGCGTACCAGGTGGCCTCATCGACCTGACCATTGACCTGAAGGCCATGACGCGCCTGGAAACGGCGCAGCGCTGCGTCGGTCGGCGCATCGAAGGTCTGATCTACGTTCTCGACCATCGGCATGTCGGCAGACGCAAGCAGGCGCCGCTTGAGTTGCACCACGCCGTCGCGGGAAACGCCCATGGTCACGCCATAGGTCTCTTGCGGCACCTGCTCCCAGCCGCCCCGGGCGACGAAGGGCTCATACTGGGCAATGGCCATATGAAGGTTGTTGACCGTGTCGTAGGACAATATCGGCTCGACCGTGTCGATTGACTGGATGGCGGCGGCGCTGTTGGCCTCCCGCTCGGCATCGGTCAAGGTCTGCCTTTGGTTCATCATGTCCCAGAGTGACTGCGCTCGGGCGGGCTGCATGATGGGCAAGGTTGCGATGGCGCCGGCGGGGAGAAGCCTAAGGAAATCTCGTCTTTTCATTGTTCGATCCAATGCGTGCAGAATCATGGAACGCCGACCCGTCGCCCGAATACTGGTCGATCTGGATGGCGCGGCTACGAATCAGGAGTGGCGCGGAGGACGGAAATGCTTAGAACGCAGGCGGGGATATAGGAGCAAGTCAGCCGCCTCGGCGGCGAAACGGCTCCTCCGCAAGCCGAAGAACTCTGCATCCGAATGCGAAATGGCCATACCAACTGCGATCGCGCAACAAGCGATCGGATGCGCTCCATACGCGGTGTCTTTCGGGTCGTGGGCATCCGCATGAGCAACCGTCTCGACGCCGACGCAGTGTTCATGCTCCAAGGCGCCGGCCTGGTGGACGGACAATATCAGCGCGATCATGGCGCACAGGACGGGTAACAGCCCACGACGAAATCGTAAGTTCATTTGATACCCAACAGCTGAGCGGTCATTTGAGCCGATGATCGTCAACCTACGGTTAAATTGGGCTGCAAGGCGACTGGATCGATCCTGCATCACCTAGGCTTGATGATGCAGGGGGCTCCGGTAGCACCCAACTGGACGGGAGTTACCGGAGGGTAACCCTCGGCCGGTATGGTTGCGGGAAACCCAGCAGGACTGCCCATGCTTGCCCGCGTCTTTCAATTCTTTTCCATCGTTGTGGCCTTGGCGGCCCTAACGGGTTGCCAGTTCGCTGGTGACAACCGCCACAACGTACCATTGCCGAAGGCGCTGGTCGACCGCATGGCGATCATTGGATCCTCCCCGGGCGAGCCGATGATGATCCGCGTTTACAAGCAGACCTCTGAGCTGGAGGTGTGGAAGCGGACCAATACCGGTCGGTACGCGCTTCTAAAGACCTATCCAATTTGCAAATGGTCGGGCGAGCTCGGGCCGAAGATCCAGGAAGGCGACTACCAGTCGCCAGAGGGATTTTACGACGTCACACCTGCTCTGATGAACCCTAAATCCAGCTACTTCCTGTCGTTCAAGGTTGGCTTCCCCAACAAGTACGACCAGGCATGGGGCCGCAATGGCAGCTACCTGATGGTCCATGGCGATTGCAAGTCGGTGGGGTGCTACGCCATGACCGATGAAGGCATCAAGGAGATCTATGCCATGGCCCGCGAATCCTTCAAGGGCGGCAACCGGTCCTTCCAGCTGCAGCTGCTGCCGTTTCGCATGAACGAGACGAACCTGGCAGCCAACGCTGCTAGCGCTCATTCATCCTTCTGGCTCAACCTCAAGGAAGGCACCGATATTTTCGATGCCACCCAGGTGCCGCCCATAGTGGACGTGTGCGCAAAGCGTTACATCTTCAATCGAGCCGATGCTGGTCGCGGGTCGCTCGATCTGAATGGCGACTGTTCGGTCGGTTCGTTCTCGACCATGGCAGCACTCTAGAGGGCTACACTGTCCCGCGTCACGCGTGTCCTGATTTTGACGCCCTGGCCCACTCTGGACCATGACCTCAGCGTGCCTTCCACGCCAGCAGGCGCATGGCGTTAAGCGTCACCAGCACCGTGGCGCCGGTATCTGCCAGGATGGCCGGCCAGAGCCCGGTCACGCCGATGATGGTGGTGACCAGAAAGACGGCCTTGAGCCCCAGCGAGACGGCGATGTTCTGCCAGATGTTGCACATGGTGGCCTTGGAGAGGTCGATCATCCCAGCGATGTCGAGAACGCGACCGTGCAGCACCGCCGCGTCGGCGGTTTCGAGCGCCACATCGGTGCCGCCGCCCATGGCGATGCCGATATCCGCTGCAGCCAAGGCGGGAGCGTCGTTGATGCCGTCACCGACCTTGGCGACGACCTTGCCCTGAGCCTGCAGCTCGCGGACGATGCGCTGCTTGTCCTCAGGGAGCAGGCTGGCACAAACTTCGATGCCGAGTTTTGAACCGATCTCCTTGGCCGTCCGCTCGTTATCGCCTGTCAACATGACGATGCCGATCCCAGCCGCCTTGAGCGCCTGAATTCCGGCCAACGCGTCATTGCGCGGCTCGTCGCGAATGGCAAAAATGCCGGCAACTTCACCATCGACGATCAGGACCGAGACGGTCTTGCCCGCGTCGTTGAAGCCATCGATCGTGGCCTGGAGTTCTGGCGTGATTGGCGCCCGCTCGGCGGCGGCGCTGGGCGAGGCGAGGAACACTTCCTCGCCGCCGACCGTGCCGGAAACGCCCTTGCCGGCAATCGCCTTGGCGACCGCAGCGGGCGGCACCGGCACCTTGTCGGCCTTGGCTCTGGCCAGAATGGCGACCGCCAGTGGATGGCTTGACCCCGTTTCGAGCGTCGCACCCAAAGACAGCACCTTGCCCTTGGGACGACCGACACCGACAATGTCGGTTACCTGCGGCTTGCCTTCGGTCAGGGTACCGGTTTTGTCGAGCGCGACCATCGTGATGGAGCGAAGGCTTTCGAGCACTGCACCACCCTTGAGCAGCAACCCGCGACGCGCCCCAGCCGAAAGTGCGGCGGCGATGGCGGCGGGAGTGGAGATGACGAGGGCGCAAGGGCATCCGATGAGGAGAACGGCAAGGCCCTTGTAGACCCACTCACTCCAGGATTGGCCGAACAGCAGCGGTGGAATGATGGCCACCAGCGCACCGACAACCAGAACGCCGGGCGTGTAGTAAGTCGAGAACTTGTCGATGAAACGGGCAGTCGGCGCCTTGCTCTCCTGGGCCTCCTCGACCAGCCGCACCACGCGGGCGATGGTGTTGTTCGTTGCCGTAGCCGTTACCCGGATTTTCAGGACAGAGTCGGTGTTGATCGTACCGGCGAATACCTGATCACCAACCTGCTTGGCCTTCGGCAGGCTCTCGCCGGTGACGGGGGACTCATCGATCGCGCTCTGGCCCTCGAGGATGTCGCCATCGGCGGGGATACGATCGCCCGGGCGCACCAGGATCACGGCGTTCAAGGCCAGACTGGAGGCCGGCACTTCACGGGTATGCTCACCTTCGACCAGCAGAGCGGTCTTGGGAACTAGATCGGCGAGCCCCTTGATGCTGGCGCGAGCCCGGCTGGCGGCAACGCCTTCCAGCAGCTCACCGACAAGGAAGAGTAACACGACGGTGGCGGCCTCCTCGGTGGCCCCGATAATGACGGCGCCCACGGCGGCGATGGTCATAAGCGTCTCGATTGAGAACGGAGTGCCCCCGAGCGCCCCGGCGATGGCGCGACGGCCAACGGGCACAAGGCCAACCAAAAGGGCGACGAGAAATACCCAATGCCCGATTTCGGGCACCACGCGCCCGATAAGGTAGGCCACGACGAGAGCAATGCCACAGGCGAGCGTCAACACGGCCTTGCGTGTCTTCCACCACGGACCGTCTCCAATCTCGAAATGGCTGTCGCTGCCGCCGTGGTCGGCATTGTCACCCTGGCCCCTTGCGGCAGGAGGCGTCGGGCCATCCAGCGCTACGGTATATCCAAGCGACTTGACGGCCTTTTGGATTGCCGCAAACGGCACCGCGTCATGAACGACGTTCATCGTCCCGGCGGTGAAGCTCGCGCCGACCTCCGTCACCCCGGGAATACGGCTCACCGCAGTCTCGATCTTGCTGGCGCAAGCGGCGCAATCCATGCCGCCAACGCGGTATTTCGTCGTGATTGCTTCAGCCATTGCCGGTCCTTCCATTCGATTCCGTACGATGCTACTTCCTCTAGCCACTAGAGAAGCAAGAGGCGTCATGATGAAATTTCCAATTGGTGAGCTGTCGCGCCAGACCGCTGTCAAAGTGCCCACGATCCGCTACTACGAGCAGATCGGTCTGCTGCCGGAAGCACCGCGGACGGAAGGCAACCGCCGACTGTATGGCAAGTCCGAAGTCGATCGCCTCAATTTCATCCGCCATTCGCGCGAACTCGGCTTTGAGATCGACGACATCCGCGAATTGCTGGCCATGGCAGCCCAGCCGCAATCGTCCTGCCACCAAGTCGACAGCATCGCCAACAACCATCTGATTGAAATCGACCGCCGCATCGCCAGCCTGACGGCCCTCAAGGCAGAACTCTCCCGGATGGTGGATGAATGTGGACATGGCCGCGTCTGCGATTGCCGCATCATCGAAGCTCTGGCCGATCACAGCCACTGTCGGTCAGAGCATTGATGACCATGCGTAGGGCAGCGGCGCTTAGGCTTGCGCTCTGGTCGGCGTCCGCCTTAGCAGGAATGCCGCAAGAGATGGACGGTTCTGCGCCAGTTGCCACGGTGCGAACCTCCAGGAGCAACCGGACTGACGGCAGCGCCTGCCCAATGGCTGCCGGCGCCGCCGCACGATGAAACGGGACACACCTGGCATCATTCGGATGAACAGCTCTTTCGCATCGTAAAGGAAGGGCTGGTCGCCCTCGCGCCAGGCTACGAAACCGATATGCAGGCCTATGCCGGCGTTCTCGACGATGCCCAGATCGAGGCGATCCTGGACTACACCAAGGGCACCTGGCCGGAGCGCGAACGTAACATCCAGCAAAGCCGATGACCATGCTACCCGATGCCCGGTTTGCAGAACCGCGGGCTTCAACTAGCCTTAGCTCATGACCAAAACCTCCCATTTGTGGCCGGGCGTGCCACTCGCCCTCGGTTCTGCCGTCCTGTTCGGCGCAGCGGCCCCGTTGTCCAAACTGCTCATCGGCTCGGTTGACCCGTGGTTGCTGGCCGGCATCCTCTACCTGGGCGCGGGGATCGGCCTCACCATCGTTCACCGGGGGCGGTCGCTGGTCGGCTTGCCCAGTCCAGAAGCCTCGCTCCAGCAAGCCGACTGGCCGTGGCTGGCCGCGGTGATCGTCTTCGGCGGTATGTTCGGTCCGCTGTTCCTGATGCTGGGGCTCTCCCAAACCACGGCGTCCTCCGGGTCGCTGCTGCTCAACCTCGAGGGCCTTGCCACCATCGCGATCGCCTGGGTGGTTTTTCGCGAGAACGTCGATCGGAAGCTGATCCTGGGCGCAGGAGCCATTCTGGCCGGTGCGATCCTGCTGTCCTGGACTGGCGATGGAATGCGGTTCGATGCCGGGAGCCTGTTCATCGCGGCAGCCTGCCTGAGCTGGGGCATCGACAACAACCTGACGCGCAAGCTGTCCTCGGCCGATCCGGTGCAGATCGCCATGATCAAGGGGCTGGTCGCCGGCACGACGAACCTGGTCCTGGCACTGTCGCTCGGAGCAACCATGCCCGCAGTGCTCATGGTGGCGGCCGGTGCCCTGGTGGGCTTTTTCGGCGTCGGCATCAGCCTTGTGATGTTTATGCTCGGCCTGCGCCACCTCGGCACGGCCCGCACGGGCGCCTACTTTTCCCTGGCGCCCTTTATCGGGGCGGTTCTGGCCATTGTGCTATTCCGCGAGCCACTAACGCTGCAACTCGTCGGGGCCGGCCTGCTCATGGCCGTCGGGCTCTATCTGCATCTCGCGGAACGCCATGAGCATGGGCACGATCACGAAGCGCTCGAACACGACCACGCGCACGTGCATGACGAGCACCACCAGCACAGCCACGACGGCCCGATATCAGAACCGCATTCCCACTGGCACCGCCACGAGCCGCTCCGACACAGCCATCCACATTATCCGGACCTACATCACCGCCACCGTCACGGTTAGCAACGCCATGCCGACGGACAGGTGCGTGCTTGAGCTAGAACACCAAGACCTTGTCGGCGGCGATGGTCGCCGCTGCCAAGGCATCCATGGTACTTCTGGTCGCCCCCTCGACGACATCGGCCTCTGCGATGGCTCTCGCATCCATACAGCTCCCGCAGAGCAAAACCTGTCCATTGCCCGCCAAGACGCGTCGAAGCATCCGCTCCAGGTTGTAGTAGCCTTCCGGCGTCGTCTGCCCTCGTCGTCCCGCCGCCACGGCGTCCGCCATCAGGAACACGGTCAGCTCGGCGTCGGTGTCACTCTTGAGGAGAGCCAGGGCGAGGCGAAGCGCATTGTACGTTCTTTCCGTACCGTAAGGCGCGTCGTTGATAACGATAAGTGTTCTCAAGACCGGCTTCACTCGCTTCGGATTGAGGAAATTGATGGCGCCGGGTTGAGGCGCGGATAGGTTTCCTCGCCGAACCACCAGAGCGTAAAGCCCGAAACGAGCATGGAGACGGCGACGAACCAGAAGGTCACCTCAAGTGCGCCGCTGAAATGAGCCACGAGCCCCAGTCCGAGCGCGCCGATGCTATATCCAAGGTCACGCCAGAACCGGTAGATGCCGATGGCCGAACCGCGCCAGCTGGGCGGCGCTATGTCGGCCACTGCCGCCGAGAGATTGGGATAAAGCAGGGCCATGCCAAAACCGGCGATGGCGGCCGATGCGGCCCACCACCAGACCCCGCTGCCCATCACCACCATGGCAACGCCAAACCCGGAAATCCACATGCCAAGCACATTGGGCCAATGACGCCCAACATGATCGGAAAGTCGCCCTGTGAAGAGCTGTGAGCCGCCCCAGGTGAAACCATAGGCGCCGACGATCCAGCCGATTGAGGCGAGGTCCAGGCCCTTTTGGAACAGAAACACCGGAAAAATGACCCAGACCAGTGCATCGACAAACTTTTCGACCAGCCCGGCCTGGCTGATCGCGGCCATGCGCCGGTCGCGCCAGGACATCAGAGTGAACACTTCCCAGGTCGTGGGGCTGTCGGAGATGTTGCGCGGATAGCGCGGACGATAATCGTTGGCCTTGGCAGTGGCGTGCGTCGCAGCCTCCGCCTTGGCCCATGGCAGGGTGTCGCGAACCCAGACCATGGTGAGCACCAGCGCCGTGATCACGACGGCAAGTCCGAAGATCAGCAGCCCCAGCCTAGCGCCGAGCGCCGAAGCTGCGTAGCCGGTGACAATGCCCGCTACCGCCACTCCGACATACCCGGCAAATTCATTAAGGCCGATTGTCAGCCCACGCTGGTCAGCACGGGTAATGTCGAGCTTGGAGGTCTGGGTCATCGACCAAGCCAGGCCCTGATTGATGCCCAGGAGCACGGTTGCCACGACAATCCAGTTCCAGTCAGGGGCGAAGTAGATCATGAACGGAACAGGCAGCGCCGCGATCCAGCCGGCCAGCAGCACGCGTTTTCGTCCAATTCGCTCGGACAGCCGACCGGCAACGAAATTCAACACGCCCTTGACCATGCCGAAAGCGACAACGAAGGCCGTCAGGAGGATGAAGGAGCCACGGGCCACGCCGAACTCGGCTTCGGCCAGGGCCGGTACGACCGTCCGCATCATGCCCAGAGCAAAGCCCACCAGCATGACCTGGAGAAGCTGATGGACAAATTGCGTCAGGTTTTCCCGTATGCCGCGCGTGAGCGTGCCTACATTGTCGCCTGAAAACGCTGCACTATCGGTCATGCGGCGATTTCCAGCCCGGCATTGCGGGCACGGTTGGCGGCTGCTTCCGGCGGTGGTGGTGGGATGTCAGCAACCATTTTCGCCACGAACTCGTCCTCGTCGGCAATTCGGAATGCCTTGTTGAACCGCTTCTCGAAGCCGATGGTCGAGGTCGGCTTGCCGCTGAGGCTGCGCCCACACACCGAGCCGGAGAATGCTCCAGGCAGCACCTCCATATGGTCAGGCAATGCCTTGAGACGTTCCACGCTGGCAAACAGTGCCCTGGCACCATCCTCGGCGCTGCTGGCAAGCTCCGTTCGCCCCATGTCGCCCACCATCAATGTATGGCCGGTCAGCACGAACCAGTGCTCCTCGGCGCGGCTCCGATCAGTGACCAGCAGCGAGATGTGTTCGGGGGTATGGCCTGGCGTGTGCATGACGGTGAGCAGGACGTTTCCCAGCTCAAGAACGCTGCCATCGTCCACGCCATAAAAGTCGAAATTCGTGTTGGCACCTGCGAACAGGGTGTACTTGGCGCCGGTCGCCTCGGCCAATGCACGCCCCGACGAGATGTGGTCGGCATGGATATGGGTGTCGACCACATAGAGTATCTTCATCCCGGTGGCGGCAGCAGCTTCCAGGTAAGGCTCGATGGCGCCGATGGGATCAATCACGGCCGCTGATGCCTTGCCGCCACAGCCCAAGAGGTAGGAAACCTACGGGGTCGAAGTGCAGAAATTGACGCAGTATCATGATGGAACTCCGGTCAGACCAACCCTTTGCGGATCGGTCCAGGCTATTATATTCAATAATTCCATTGAATGATCGAGCGATGTCCTGATGTCAACCCCCTCACCCAAGCTGGCCCTGTTCGGGCAGTTCGCCCTGGTCGCCAAGACGCTAGGCCACCCGCAACGGCTTGAGCTGATCGAGCAACTCGGCCAGGGGCCGCGCAGCGTCGATCTGCTGGCAGAAAAACTCGGTTCCCCCATCGCCAATGTCTCGCCGCACCTGCAGACCATGCGGCGTGCAGGGCTGGTCGCAGCAGAGCGCCAGGGCAAGTACGTCGTCTATCGCTTGGCTGACGCCAGCGCCCTGGCGGCCATGCAGGCGATCCAGCGGGTGGCCGAGAATAACCTAGCCGAAGTCGACAAGATCGTCAGAGGCTATTTCGAGCAGCGGGATAGCCTCGAGCCGATCACTCGCGAAGAACTGTCTGGCCGCCTGCGCGACGGCATGGTCACCGTGCTCGACGTCCGACCGGCCGACGAATTCGCTCTCGGCCACGTACCCGGAGCATTGAACGTGCCGCTTGCCGAGCTCGATACCCGCCTTTCAACGCTCGATCCCGACAAAGACATCGTCGCCTATTGCCGCGGTGCCTACTGCGTCATGTCCTTCGAGGCAGTGGCCCGCCTGCGGAAGCGAGGCTTCAGGGCCAGACGCCTTGAAGACGGCATGCCCGAGTGGGCAGCATCCGGCAACATCGTCGCTTCCTGACCACCCAAGAACCGAGACCATAATCCATGCAGCCTATGCTTCCTGCTGGCGACGGCGCAGGCACTGTTTTCAGACCGTGTCGGTGTGATGACCATTGGCGGCCTCGCGGGCAGCATCCTGGCGCCATCTCCGGAATGGGCGACAGCGCCGATCGCGGCGATGTTCCTTGGCACTGCGGTGGCAACCGTACCGGCCTCGATGTGGATGACGCGGGTCGGCCGCCGGATTGGATTCATTGCTGGCGCGAGCCTCGGGACGCTGGGCGGCCTGTTCGCCGCGGTCGGCATGCTCACGTCGTCATTGACGCTGCTTTGCCTCGGCACATTTCTGGCGGGCACCTATCAGGGCTTCGCCCAGTTCTATCGCTTCGCCGCCGCCGAAGTCGCCAACGACACATTCAAGCCGCGAGCGATATCGCTGGTGCTGGCAGGCGGCGTCGTCGCCGCGCTGGTGGGGCCGCTCCTGGCCGCGTTGGTGGCGATCTCCTGCAACCCGCTTACACCGCCTCGTTCCTGTTCCTGGCCCTCATATCCTTGCTGGCTGTAGCTGTCCTTGGGGCGTTAACATCCACAGATCGTTCGATACAGCCGAAGACACCGCGGCGGCTCGATCGCTCAAGGACATCGTGCGGCAACCGACCTATCTTGTGGCCCTTTTTGGCGCTGTGACCGGCTATGGCGTGATGATCCTTGCCATGACCGCGACCCCACTTGCCATGGTGCACCACAGCCATGGCCTCGGCGCCACGGCCACGGTCATCCAGTTGCACGTGCTCGGCATGTTCCTGCCGTCCTTCTTCACCGGCTCGTTGATCGCCCGCTTCGGCGTGCTGCGCATCATGTTCGCCGGCATCGTCCTGCTCACCGGACACGTGCTGTTCAGCCTCTCGGGCACGGGGTTCTACTCCATCACCGCAGCATTGATCTTGCTGGGGGTGGGCTGGAACTTCCTCTATATCGGCGGGACCAACCTGCTCACCCGCACCTACACCACCGCCAAAAGGGGCAAGGCGCAGGCCACTAACGATCTCACGATCTTCGTCGTCGGCCTGCTTGCTTCGCTCAGTGCTGGGATGTTGCAGAATACTATTGGCTGGCAAAGCCTGAACCTGGCGTTGCTGCCCTGGCTGGCATTCGCTGCACTGGCGATTATTTGGCTTGGTCGAAAGGTCCTTGACCTTCCCATTGTTGGAAGCTCCAGATTAGGTGCATCGCAACAAGAAGGACGGATACGGATGTACAATTTCCAAGTCAGCGACATGACCTGCTCGCACTGCGTGGCCACGGTCGAGAAGGCGGTGAAAAGCGTCGACGCTGCCGCCAAAGTCGACATCGATCTAGGTTCGCTCGCCGTGAAGATCGAGAGTGACGAGCCGGTCGAGCGGTTCGCCCAGGCAATCGAAGATGCCGGCTATACCGGGCAACTTCGAACCTAAGCTACCCAATAGGGCCGCTGCGACACCGCAGCGGCCCTATTCTCAGCACGGTTCGGTTGTTCGTCTGCTTAAACCTGGCGGGGCTCGGCCTGGGCGGGAAGCTCCCGATAGACATAAACACCGGTGGCGATGACGGTCAGGAGGGCAAGGATGGCGCTCAAGATGCCTGTCCCCTCATAGAAGGCTGTCGACGCGGATTGGGACCAGAGTTGCATCGCAGTCCCCACGACCGCCTCCTCGCTGCCGGGCAGGAACGTGATGTTCTCCAGCCCGGCGGCCTTGACGACGTGGTCCAGGAACCCGTCGAGGAAGCCGAACCAGAACACGACGAGGCCGGCGTAGGCGCCGTACGCCCAGAGCAACGCGGGTTTGCCGGAGCGTGAGTAGAGTGCCCAGAGAACGATGGGGACCGCCAACCCCACTCCGGTGGGCAGAATGAGCGCCGGACCCAACCGGAAGATATGATGAATTCCGGTGGCGAGAAGGGTGGCCACCAGTGTTGCGAGTGAGGCGAGAGCCGGAGTGGTCTTGAACATGACTGATCCTTGATGACGGACAAGATATCCGTTACCGAACAAATGTTCTGAAACTGGATGACTGTCCACCCGCCGACATTCCGTATGGAACAGCTTTGGACGGAGTGTTCGGAAATGATGGATCGTCGCGTTAGGAAAACCAGGGAGGCCCTATATTCGGCCTTCGTCGCGCTGGTCGCCGAAAGGGGCTATGACGGGTTCTCGATCCAGGACCTCATTGATGAAGCCGATGTCGGGCGCACTACATTCTATGCGCACTTCAAGGCCAAGGAGGATCTGCTGCAGTTCGGTTTCAACCGCTGGCGGGACGAACTGACATCCTTGCCCAAATCCACCGCGGCAGAACGGAGGGGGTTCATGGAAGCCCTGCTTGGCCATACAAAGTCCCATGCCGGGCTCTTTGCCGCTCTCCTCGGTGGCGGCGGGGGCGCGCTTGCAGAGACCGAATTCCGATCGATCGTTGAAGAGGTGGTGGCAGCAGAGGTCGGGCCAGATGAACACCGGGCTACGATGATCGCCATGCTGAGCGGGGCGCTGCTGGCTGCAATCCGCCAATGGATCGATGCAGGCGTCAAAGGGTCCGGCGCAGAAATCCTCGATGCTTTCGACAAACTGGTCTCCGCAGCGAAGCGGTGACACACTCCTGGTCCTGCGAATGAGGGAACCGTCGGCTCCCACCTTGAGTTAGCCAACCATGCAGAGCCCTGCCAAAAATGCGACAGCGCCTTGGGGAACGATCCGGCGGTTCGTTGCCCTGACGATGTTTGTCGTGTTCAGCATGATTTCCCACCATGCCGGCCATGCCGCACAATTGGACACCCAGGCGCATGCTGCCAGTGTGCTCGCCGCGCATAATTGCCCGGGCGAGGATTGCCGGGGGCATCACGAGGGTCAGGTCAGTTGCTGCGGTTTGGGCCATTGCGGTGTCCCTTTGCCCGCGCCTCCATGCGCCTCCACCCGCGTGTCGCTGTTCTCCGCCTATCCGCACCATCCCTTCGAGATCGCGCTTCGCTGGGCCAATGCAGGAGTGGACCGCCCTCCGAAATTGACCTGACTGAGTCGGGCGCAAGCCCTTGATGCCACCAATCAGGACAATGAAAATGCACACCTTCAAGACTGCACTGCTTACCTTCGCGCTACTGGCCGGCACGGTTGCCTCTTCGTCAGCCCAGGACGCCATGCCCGGTCACGACATGGCCGCCATGGGCGGCGAAGTCGCCTCGATCCTTCCCGAGATCTGTAAATCGGGCGGCGAGGCGCCGATGATGCCAATGGCCATGGACCCGGACATGGACCAGGCCCATGCCGACATGATGGCCGGCATGGATGCCATGAACCGGGACATGATGACCGGGGCCAAGGCTGAGGACATCGATGTGGCCTTTGTCTGCGGGATGATCCCGCACCATCAGGGTGCGATCAGCATGGCCAAGGCCGAACTGGCGCATGGCAACGACGAGTGGGCCAAAGCGATGGCGCTGAAGGTCATCGGCGCCCAGGAGGCCGAGATCGTCGAGATGTTGGCGTGGCTCGAAGAACAGGCCGCCGCAAAGTAAGCTGGACTGGCAAGACCTAAGGGGCGCTTCGGCGCCCCTTTTCCATTATGACCAGATGACGATGGATGCGTGCCAGACTTTGTCCGGCTTTGCCCGTGGTCGGGTCAGAAGCGCCTTGCATAGAGCCGAGGTGCGAGGGAGATCATCGGCTCCGCTGCACCTCCCGCTCGCGATCGGGCCAGGTTTGTTTAATGTAGTCGAGGATTTCCACGATCTCCTGGTCGCTGAGCGTTCCCCGGAATGCGGGCATGTCCGTTTGGTATCCGGGGGCTATGGCAGCCAGGCCATCGCGCACGATCCTGAGCAGTTGCTCGTCGGAATGGTGCCAGGAATGTCCCGTCTCATCATGGGGCGGCGCCGGCAATCGTCCGCTCGGCAGCCGCTCCATCCAGTTGGGCTGGCCCTCGAGGTTGGCGCCGTGGCAACTGGCGCAATACTCCAGGTAGAGCGCCTCACCGTCAGGCTGTGCCGGTTGCGCCAGTGCTGTACTCGCCGCAAAGATCGTCACAGTCAGCGCCAGCAGGAGGTTCATTGGGCAACTGACTCCAGGGATGCGCGAATCCATTCGCCGAACTCCAAGGTACCAACGTCTGAGAATACCCTCCACAAGTCGGTCTGACGAGCGCAGCTGAGCGGATGACGACGAAGTGACGAAAGGGCTTGACCTTGTCACGGTGGGAAGGCGCACACTTCGGCGATCGAACCAAAGGACAGTGATATGAGCGGCACCACCGATACGCCCCAACATCATGATCACCACGCCCAGCCTAAGACCCATGCCGGGCACCAGGCGAAGGATCCGGTCTGCGGTATGTCGGTCGATCCCGCCACGGCCAAATTCAGCGCCAAGCATGCAGGCGACACATTCTATTTCTGCTCTGCCAAATGCCACGACAAGTTCGTGGCCGACCCTGCCGCCTACCTCGTCAAGGCGGAAGCGCCGCCACCCGCGGCGGCTCCCGGCACGGTCTATACCTGTCCGATGCACCCCCAGATCCGCCAGGATCATCCCGGTAACTGCCCGATCTGCGGCATGACGCTGGAGCCGGAGATGCCGACCGCCGAGACTGGTCCAAGCGCCGAACTGGTCGACATGACCCGGCGTTTCTGGATCGGCACGGCGTTGGCGGTGCCGGTGTTCCTGCTGGAGATGGGCAGCCATCTCTTCAATTTCCATGCCTTCATATCGCCGCAGAACCTGAACTGGGTTCAATTGGTCCTGGCCACGCCGGTGGTGCTCTGGGCCGGTTGGCCGTTCTTCGAGCGTGGGGCCGCGTCCGTGGTCAACCGCAGCCTCAACATGTTCACCCTGATCGCCATGGGCATTGGCGTGGCCTGGCTCTACTCCGTCATCGCTACTGTCCTGCCTGGCATCTTCCCGGCTGACATGCGCGGCATGGGTGGGGCGGTGCCAGTTTATTTCGAAGCGGCTGCCGTGATCACCGCGTTGGCCCTGCTCGGTCAGGTGCTCGAACTGCGGGCGCGCGAACAGACATCCGGGGCCATCAAGGCCTTGTTGGATCTTGCGCCCAAGACGGCGCGGCGTATTGGCGCCGATGGATCGGATGAAGAAGTCGGCATCGAAATGATCATTGTCGGCGATCGCTTGCGGGTAAGGCCGGGCGAAAAGGTGCCCGTCGACGGCAAGGTCGTCGAGGGCCGCAGTGCGCTTGATGAATCCATGGTCACCGGAGAATCCATGCCCGTCACCAAGGAAGTTGGCGATCGACTGATCGGTGGCACGATCAACCAGTCCGGTGGACTGGTGATGGAAGCGGTGCAGATCGGCCAGGACACTTTGCTATCGAGGATAGTCCAGATGGTGGCCGCGGCCCAGCGCTCACGGGCGCCGATCCAGAAGCTCGCCGACCAGGTGTCCGGCTGGTTCGTGCCGCTGGTGATCGGCATTGCGATCGTCGCCTTCATCGCCTGGGGCATCTGGGGCCCCGAGCCGCGCCTGGCCTATGGTCTGGTGGCAGCGGTTTCGGTGCTGATCATTGCGTGTCCCTGTGCGCTGGGCCTGGCGACGCCGATGTCCATCATGGTCGGCGTCGGCAAGGGTGCCACTCTCGGTCTGCTGATCAAGAATGCCGAGGCTCTGGAGCGGTTGGAAAAGGTAGACACCCTGGTGGTCGACAAGACCGGCACGCTCACCGAGGGCAAGCCGGCCGTCACGGCCATCATTCCCGCAAACGACGGCGGCGAGGAAAGCCTTCTCCGCCTTGCGGCGAGCCTCGAGCGGGCAAGCGAGCATCCTCTGGGCCTCGCCATTATCAACGCGGCCAAGGAGCGCGGCCTGACCCTCTCGGACCCAACGGACGTGGACTCGCCTGTCGGCAAGGGCCTCACCGGAATGGTCGAGGGGCAGCAACTGCACATCGGTAGTGCTAAATACCTCAAATCCATGGGCATCGACACGGACACCTGGACGGATCGTGCCAATGCGCTTCGCGCCGATGGCGCTACAGCGATTCTGGTAGGCATCGACAAGCGCCTCGCCGGAGTCATCGGGATTTCCGACCCCATTCGCCTGACCACCCCAGCTGCCCTGACAGAGCTTGCACTGCAGGGTATCAAGGTCGTCATGATGACGGGCGATAACAAGGTAACCGCCGATGCCGTCGCCCGCAAACTGGGCATCGAGGCCGTGGAAGCGGACGTCCTGCCGGAGCGCAAGAGCGAGGTCGTCAACCGCTTGCGCGAACAGGGTGGTATCATTGGGATGGCTGGAGACGGCGTGAATGACGCCCCGGCGCTTGCCGCGGCCGATGTCGGCATTGCCATGGGAACTGGCACCGATGTCGCCATCGAAAGCGCTGGCGTCACGCTGCTCAACGGCGACCTGATGGGCATCGTCAAGGCTCGCGCCCTGTCGCAGGCAACCATGGCCAATATCCGCCAGAACCTGTTCTTTGCCTTCGCCTATAATGCCGCGGGGGTCCCGGTGGCCGCCGGCGTGCTCTACCCGTTCTTTGGATTGACCTTGTCTCCGGCGATTGCTGCCGCGGCCATGGCGCTTTCCTCGGTCAGCGTCATCGGAAATTCGCTTCGGCTGCGCTCCGCGCGGATCGAATGAGCTAAACTTTGGTGGTCCCAGGTGATGGAGCCAACACCGTGGATGACGAACGCTTTCAGCCGTTCGAGGAGATCACGAGGCGCAGCGTCGCTAGATCAAATCATTCGCAAGCGCCCCTAGATCAAAAGGCGGGGCGGCTCAGGTTGCCTTTGGCAACTAAGCGAGGGGGCGGCCCGAAGGCCGACCCCTTGGTCAGGAGCGGTCTGAGTAACGTGGACGTCTAGGTCAAGGTTAATCTATCAGGCGTTAGCGCTGACACTGCGGCCGTTGGCGGGATTGATGAGCCAAGCGCCCGTACCTCGCAGGAAGTCATGCAGCAGTTCGGCGTATTCGGGCACCACTGCGGCGGCCACGCTTGGACGCTGAGCAAGGGCTTGGCGCCATGCTGTAACCCTTGCAAAGCGCGCAAGTAACGATCGCTCCATGAACCCGTCGAACACATCGAAGTACCGAAAGGCAGGGGCGAAAACCGCATCCACGAAGCTGAACTCCGTGCCGGTGAAGAAAGGCCCAGTGCCAAGAGTATTTTCCAGCCGGTCCAGTTTCCTGTTCAGGGAGACGACTGCACTCTCGTATGCAGCGGCGCCCGTTGCAGTCTCCAGGGACCAGATATCAGCCAGCATCGAGGAGCCGAATTCCATCCATCCCCTCTGGAGCGCCTTCTCGACGGGTTCGGCGGAATGCATGGGTCGGCCCTGGCCGATGTCCTCGAGGTATTCGAGTATTACCGAGCTCTCGAAGAGGACCGCGGTATCCGATCCGTCGTCCACCCGAAGCAATGGGACCTTGCCCAAAGGAGAGATGGCATTGAACCATTCGGGCTTGTCAGCCAGGTCGACGTAGACGAGCTCGAACGGGATGCCTTTTTCCCGCATCGAAATGGCCACCCGCTGCACATAGGGGCACAGCTTGAAGCTGATGAGAGTGAACTTGCGCATGGACCACTCCCGTCACACGTGTCGCCGCAGCGCTTCGACCACTGCCGGGCGTGTTCCGACGCGGGCCTGCCAGGTGCGGATGCTTGGGAACTCGTCGAGCGGAACCTTTGCGAATGCGCTCCAGGCCAGGATCGTGAAGAGATACGCGTCGGCGATCGTGTAGCCGCCCATGAGATACTGGTGATCCCGTAGCCTCTCCTCGACCAGCCGGAGACGGAACGCTATCTTGTTCCGAGCTGCCTCCTGGGCGGGTCTCCCCACTTCCGAATGAAAAAGCCATGGGCTGAACGATTTGTGCAGCTCGCTCGAGATGTAGTTCAGCCACTCCTGGAGCCGATAGCGTTCATCGGAAAGACGATCTGGCGCCAAGCCGTATCCCGGTTCCTGATCGGCTAGATACTGGAGCTGAACAGCTACTTCGGAAAGCCTGCGCCCGTCCGAAAACTCGAGGATGGGAACATTGAGCTTGGGGTTGACCTCCGAATAGTCGCTGCCATCCGGCGTCGTATGGGGCGAATGGTAGATATCGACCTTGACCAGCTCGACTGGAATGTCGGCCTCTAGTGCTGTGATCAAGACCGCGAGGGAGCAGGCGTTGACGCCATAGTAGAGTTTCATTTTTCGGAACTCGGTTGGAATGTTGCGATGGCGTTTTGAATAGCTCAGGCAACTGCGAAAGTGTTGATGCGCTTTCTCCAACCGCGTTTTCATGTCTGCAAGCGAGTATCGTGTTAGAATGCTCGCATGCAAAACTGGAACGATCTCAGGCTGATCCTGGCGATCAGCCGCGCAAGAACACTCAAGGGCGGAGCCGACCTGCTCCGCATCAATCACTCGACCGCGTTTCGCAACTTGAACACGATCGAGCAAAAGCTTGGAGCACGTCTCTTTGAACGGCTTCCCGGCGGTGTCTATCAGCCGACGCCTATCGGAGAACGGGCTGCTGCCACCGCCGAACGCATGGAGACGGAGGCGCATGCCCTCGATCGCGACATCACCGGCAGCGACACCCGACTTGTTGGCAATCTCAGGGTTACCTCATCGGAGACGCTCGCGTTCCGGGTTCTCACCGAACAACTGGCGCGGTTCCGCAGCTTGCATCCCGGGATCATGGTCGAACTGGCGGTCGACAATAGGGTATTCGACCTTTCGCGCCGGGAGGCGGACGTCGCTCTCCGGGTAACCCGCCCGCGAGAGCCGGAACTCTTCGGTAAGAAGCTCGCCAATATCGCCTGGACGATCTACGGCGCCCCCGAAGTAGTGGGGGAGGGTGCGGTGGATGATCCCGCGAATCTGAGGCAACATCCGTTCGTCGGCTGGAGCGACCCGACACGGGGCGTGGCTGCTGCGGATTGGTTGAATGAAAGCTTGCGGCCAATGAACGTTGCATACCGCACAAACAGTCTGATCAACCAGTTCACCGCCGCGCGCGCGGGCATGGGCCTGGCGATACTGCCCTGTTATCTGGGCGACCTCGAGCCGGGCTTGGTCAGAGGTGTCAGGGATCCGATCGCGTCGTTGACACGCGAGCTATGGATCGTCACGCATGAGGACCTCAAAGGGACCGCGCGCATCAAGGCATTCCTGGAAACAGTAGGGGGACGGCTTGGCAGCCCAGCGGGCTCTATTCGCCGGGACACAGGTCTAGACGCAGGCAGAGCTGGAGTGCGCCTTCGAGGAGCATGCGATTAATGCCGTGTTGGACAGCCTGATTCCGCCGGCCCCATTCAGGCAGACGCGCTGGCTGTTGTGATTTCTTGTGGCGAATTATGCACGCGCCGGCAGGTTGGCGAACAGCAGCAGTGCGGGCCCTATAAGCCGCAGGGCAAATCCGCTCGAAAGGGCCGACAAGCCCCAGAATCTGCGGCAGATAGAGGTTGAGGAAGAACCAGGGAGTGTTTCCGACGGCGGGACTCCTGCTATGGTGCGCCATCATGTCGGGCTCGCTGATCACCACAAAGCTCTTCGTTCCGAAGCTACGTGCTGGGATTGTCGACCGCGGCCGACTAAATGAGCGGCTGCAGCGCGGCGCGGCGGCGAAGCTCACGCTGGTTTCCGCGCCGGCGGGGTTCGGCAAGACCACCGCTGTCGTCGCGTGGCTGCAGTCCCGCCCTCTAGGCAGGGTGACGGCATGGCTGTCGCTGGATGAGACCGACAACCAGCCGGCGATATTCTGGGCGCACGTACTCGCGGCCCTTCAGGATGCCGTGGTGCGGATTGGCGCGCCACCGCTCGACATCCCCGGTCCGGGCGAGCAGCTCGACGACGCCGTCCCTGGCGCGATCGTCAATACACTCGCCGGTCTGCCCCAGAGCCTCGAGCTCGTCTTCGACGACTACCACGTCATCGACCAGCCGGCCGTGCATGCGGGCGTTGCGGCGCTGCTCGAGCACCTCCCGCCCAACGTGCACATCGTGATGACAACGCGCGCCGACCCGCCGCTGCCGCTAGCGCGGCTCCGTGCGCAAGGTGAGCTGGTAGAGGTCCGTGCCGCTGATTTGCGCTTCACGTCCGACGAGATTGCGGCCTACCTGAACGGTGCCATGGGGCTCGGACTCTCTGCAAAGGACATCGCCGCGCTGGGGCAGCAGACGGAAGGGTGGATCGCCGCGGTACAACTAGCGGCGCTCTCGATCGAGGGGCAGGAGGATGTCGCTGGCTTCATCGCAAAGTTCGCCGGCAATAATCGCTTTGTATTGGACTACCTCGTGGAGGAGGTGCTGCAACGCCAGCCCCAGAGCGTGCGCGCATTCCTGCTTGACACATGCTTTCTCGATCGCTTGAGCGGTCCCCTCTGCGACGCGGTCACCGTCGGAAGCGGGAGTCGGCAGACTCTTGAGGAGCTCTATCGCGCCAACCTGTTCCTCGTGCCGCTGGACGACCGACGCGAATGGTACCGCTACCACCACCTTTTTGCCGATGTGCTGGAGACGCAGCTCGATGCGGCGGCCCGCGACCGGGTGCGGCTGCTGCGCCGACGGGCCAGCGACTGGTACGAGGCAAGCGGCCAAAGGGCCGAGGCCATCCGCTACGCGCTCGCGGGCGAGGACCTCGAGCGGGCGGCGGAGCTGATTGAGCTGGCGGTGCCTCAGATGCTGTTAACGCGTCAGGAGACGACGCTGCGCGACTGGTCTCGCGCGCTGCCTGCGGAGCTGGTCCGGGCGCGGCCGGTGCTCGGCATCGGACTTGCCAGTGCTTTGGCATCCAGCGGTGAACTCGACGGCCTCACAGAAAGGCTAAGCGACGTCGAGTGCGGGCTCGGGATGATTGAGGCGGCAGGGGGTACGCCGCCCAACGGCATAGTGGTGGTCGACACGACGCAGTTGGCCCGCGCGCCGGCGCAGGTGGCGCTTTACCGAGCCGCACTCGGGCAGGCGAAGGGGGACCTGACTGCCAGCATCGCTCACGCTCGGCGCGTCATCGAACTGGCGCCCCCTGGGGACGAGCTGAGCCGCGCTGCGGCCTCCTCGCTTATCGGTATTGCGCTTTGGACTGAGGGCCACCTGGAGGAGGCCTACGCGGCATGGCGAAAGGGGTGGGATGGCCTCATGCGCGCCGGGCACGTGGCAGATGCGCTTGGGGTGTCGGTTGCGCTGGGTGACATCGACTTGACCCTCGGTAGGTTGCTGCAAGCCGGGCACGTCTTTGAGCGGGCGCTGCAGGTGTCGGACGAAAAAGGACAGCCGGTCCTGCGCGGCACGGCAGACATGCATACTGGACTCGCCATGGTGCTGCGCGAACGCAACGATGTTGCCGCAGCGCGCCTCCACCTAGACGTATCTGCTAAGCTCGGCGACGTGGCGGGCCTGCCGCAGCACCCCTATCGCTGGCGTGTCGCCGACGCGCTGCTGCGCCATGACGAGGGCGACCCGGATGGCGCCCGTGCGGCAATCGAAGACGCGCTTCGCGTCTATGTTGCGGACTTCTTTCCTAAGGTCCGGCCCGTCGCGGCGACGCGTGCTCGCCTGCTCATCGCCCAAGGGCGCCTGGACGAGGCCGCGTCTTGGCAGCGCGAGTCGGGCGTCGGACTCGATGACCAACTCAGCTACCAGCGCGAATACGAGCACATAACGCTGGGGCGGCTGCGGGTCGCGGAGTCGGCCAAGAGGGCCGGAAAGACGGATGCCAGCACACTTCGGTTCCTCGACCGGCTGCTCCTGGCGGCCCATCGGGGCGGGCGCAACGGCAGCGTCATCGAACTCTCCGTCCTCGGTGCGCTGGCGCGCCGGCACGACGGTATGAACGCGGCCCTTGGGCACCTCGAGCGCGCGCTGTCACTGGCGGGGCCCGAGGGTTATGTGCGGACATTCGTCAGTGAGGGCGCGCCAATGAAGGCGCTGTTGGAACTTGCCGCGAAACGCAACGTCTTTAGGGATTACGCAAGCCTGTTGCTTGGGAAATTTGGCCCGAGGCAGCCCAAGCCCCCAACGCACGCTGACCTGATCGAACCGCTGAGCGAGCGTGAGCTCGATGTGCTTCGACTGCTAGGCAGCGACCTCGGCGGCCCGGAGATCGCACGCGAGCTCGCGATCTCCGAGAATACCATGCGCACTCACACCAAGAACATCTATGAGAAGCTGGTCGTCAACAGCCGCCGCGCCGCAGTGAGCCGCGCGGAAGAACTTCACCTGTTGACGCGGCCGAAGTTATAGCGCCGACCGGCGCCCGACCTCCCTCACAGAAATAAATCGCATCCGCTCACCAAACTTGGTGAGGCGCGCTCACCAAGTTCCCTCTCATAAGTGCACCGCTGGCGGCGACCAACCACGTCGCTGGCGACCTAAACGAGAGACAAGATGAGCAACCCACCCGCTAACCCGCCCGACCGGCCCGAACGGCAGACCTACGAGATCCGCCTGCGCGGCCATCTCGACCCGCGATGGGCAACCCGCCTGGCTGTCCCAAACCTTACCCATGAAAGCGACGGCACGACGACGCTGCGCGCCGCTGGGGTGGATCAAGCCGCGCTTCACGGCCTGCTCCAAAGGGTCCGCGATCTGGGTATCGCGCTGGTCTCGGTCATTCGTGTCCCTTCTGCCTCAGACGCCCCTTCGAACACTGACCCCACCTCGCAAAGGAACCTGAAATGAGCACCATTGCCTCGACCTACACCCCTCCCGGCGGTGACACCGCCAGACTCGCTGCCACGACCCGCGGGGACCAGAAGGACACCCAGCTGCTGGCGCGTCTCACCGGTCTCTTCTTTCTCATCACGTACGCAACCTCGATACCGCCGGTACTGACGCTCTACGTTCCGGCGCTGAGCGATCCGGCCTTCGTCCTCGGTGGGCCGTCCAACGCCGGCGTCACGTGGGGCGCCATCCTCGAGCTCCTGCTCATCGCCGCCAACATCGCTTCGGCTCTCACTCTCTATCCGGTGCTCAAGCGGCGCTTCCCCGTGCTAAGCCTTGGCTTCGTCGCCGCGCGTGTCATGGAGAGCGCATTCATTGCTATTGGCATCATCGCGGTTCTCGCTCTTGTCACTCTGCGGGCGACTGCCGGAGACGCCGACCCAGCCGCGCTCACCGTGGTCGGACAGGCTCTGGTCGCCATTCACGACTGGACGTTCAAGATGGGGCCCGGTGTGGTGGTCGGCGTTGGCAATGGACTGATCCTTGGGTACATGATGTGGAAGACTCGGCTGCTGCCGCGCTTCCTCTCGATCCTCGGTCTCATCGGTGGCCCAGCCCTCCTCCTCGGCAGCTTTGGCGTGATGTTCGGCTACTTCGACTTTGGCTCGACCGCCCATAGCCTTTCCGTTGCCCCCGAGTTCTTCTGGGAACTGCTGCTTGGCATCTGGTTGCTGGTCCGTGGGTTCAATCCCGCCGCCGTGAAGGCGCTCGAGCACACCCCCGCTGTCCAGTAGCAGGCAAAGAGGTCGGGAAAGACGCCAAGGCGCTTCCCGACCTCAACCACGCCTCGCAGGCAGGCCTGTCCCACCTCACCCATTCCAACAAGAGAGACAATGAAATGAGCATGTCCACTGCCATGCCGGCACGCGCGAGTGCGACCGCACAGACCATGCGGGCCGCGGTCTTTGAACGGTTCGGCGGCCCGAACGTCGTGCGCGTGACCGAGATTTCCACCCCGCGGCCGGGACCTAAGGACGTCCTGGTCCGCGTAGCAGCCTCGACCGTGAGCGCGGCCGATCACCGGATGCGGGCGCGCGATCTTCCCAAGGGCCTCGGCCTGCTCGCCCTTCCGGTCGTCGGGCTGTTTCGTCCGCGCAGGCGAGTCCTCGGGACGGACTTCTCGGGAACTGTCGAAGCCGTGGGCGCGGGCGTCACCCGTTTCACCCCGGGCAACGAGATCGTTGGGGTGACCGGCGGCGCTTTCGGGGCTCACGCCGAGTTCGTCGTGCTTCCGGAAACAGCAGCGATTGCCATGAAGCCGGAGGATCTCAGCCACGAGAACGCGGCGGCGCTCGTCTTCGGCGGTCACACGGTCAGCGAGTGCATTCGCCACCGCGAAATCCGGGTCGGTGATGACGTTCTCGTCAACGGCGCGTCTGGTGCGGTGGGCAGTGCTGCGGTGCAGGTGGCCAAACACTTCGGCGCTCGCGTCACCGCAGTAACTAGCGCGGACAACGCCGAGTTGCTCCGCCACCTCGGCGCCGATCGCGTCATCGACTACCGGGTGGAGGACTTCGCGGCGGGCGAGCACAGGTACCACGTCATTTTCGAATGCGTCGGCAACGCGCCCTTCGAGCGCGTCGACCAGGTCCTGAGGCCCGGCGGGGCGCTGCTCCAGGTCGTCGTCGATCTCCAGGCGCTACTTGCAGCCAAAGGCCACAGCCGGCGCTCCGGCAAGCGTGTCATCCCAATCAGTTTTACGCCCGCCGCCCGGGACATCGACTTCGCTCTTCGACTGTACAATGAGGGTGGGTTAGGTCCTGTTATCGACCGGACATACGAGCTCGACGAGATAGCCCAGGCGCACCGCCACGTCGACAGTGGCCGCAAGCGCGGCAGCGTGGTCCTGCGCGTCGCCGACGCGATGGCCAGAGCTCCCCGGCACCAGTAGTCACCGGAACCGGCGTCGGCCCGCCGCTGGTGACCACCTCTGCGGACGAACTTTCCGGGTCGCCATACGACACTGGATCGGGTGGGGATGCACCTGCTCGACATCATCGAGCGGGAGGGCTACTCGGCCAATCGCTTCATACACACTCAGAAGGATCTACTGGTCCACCCCGCCAAGCCGGGTGGCAGAAATTCCCGTTCCGTTTCCGGACCCGACGGGCGTCATAATACCCACCCGCAAGCCATCGGTGTGGAAGCCGACAAGTTGCAGCAACTCATAGGGGACAATTGCCACCAGGCTCATGTGCGGTGGGTTGAAGACTAGGAAATGGTCGAGCGGGCAGCACGGCCCTTTCAACGGTCCCTGTGCCTGCTCGCTGTTGGAACTTCGATGACCCGAGTGATCCGCCGTTCCGAATAACCGATACGAAACGGCAATCCATTCGCCTTAAGCCAGTTAGCCACCGTCGTGCCCTATGGCCATCCTTGGCGGTCAATCAGGAAGTGCAGGGCCTCGAAACGGGCAGACCTGAGCGGAACTTTCCAAATGTGGCGGAGAGACGGACGTCCCCGGCGACGCAATTGGCACCGATGGACCTGGAGGTAAAGTATAGCATCCGCTTATTGTCGTCTTGATTGCGCTCGGTGAGCGGCAGCCGTGGTACCGGCAACTTCGTTGTGTGATCAAATCGAACGAAGCCCAAGGGGCGAGCGCTGTATGCACACGGCGCCAGTCACCATCGCCTCAGTATCGACGGGCAGCCCGGCTGATTGAGGTCAACCAATCGTCTGAATGCGGGACGCAGAGTGTACCCGCGCTACCGCTGGCTGACCGCATGGATTCAATCTGGCCGCTCATAGCCGCCAAGGACTTGCCTCTGTCACCGCAGTAGGTAGTACACCGCGCTCTTCCCGCTAGGCTGGCAATGCGCAACCGTGCTGTTCCACGCAGCCACAGGCCTGTTCGCTAATGGGCGCCTGGATTGGCGAGGTAGCCACGACCAAGCCCTCAAAGCACCTGCACGCTATCGCCATGTGGGCTGCCGACGACATTGCTGGTAGGGTGCTCTGATCAGGGTCACGTAAGCCAGGAGGGCCGCCGGCAGCAAGCCGAGATAGGTGATTGCGAGGACGGGGGCTATTCCCAGTTTGGTCTGAAGCCATCCCATTCCGACGTAGATTACGGCAGCGAAGGCACTAGCGAGTCCGAAAAGCATGCCTGATGCTGCTCCGGTCCGGCCGCCGGCGAGATCCTGCGCTCCGTGTACCAGGAGAGGAACGCCAGCATAGGTCAAGAGGCCGGCGGCGGCTACCGCGGCGTAGTACTCCGGCGTGCCCGGATTCAGCGTAAACAAGAGATACAGCGGTAAGATGGCGCCCGTCATGGTCAGAGCGACCACCCGCTCGCGACGTAACCGAATAGCCAATGCTCCTCCAGCGATACCGCCGACTGCCGAGGCAAGTGCGAAGATCGTGAGCGTCAGCCCGAGCGCGATATCATTAGCACCGAGCCCATACTCGCTCACCATCCAGAGAGGAAAACTACTCGTGAAGGTGAGCATCGCCAGCCCATTTAGCGTGGCAGCGACGGTGAGTAGGCCCACTGGCCCCTTGAGCAGACCAAGGCTCTTGCCTGATACGGCAGGCCGCATCGCCCTAGGAGGCGGTGTCGGAGCGAACCGGAAGACCACGAAGGCGGCTAGGAGTCCGGGAAGCACCAACCAGGGGGCGGCCCCGAGTCCAGCCCCACCCAGGAGGAACATGACTACAATCGGACCGAGAGCGTAGCCGAGCATGCCGCCGGCACTGAACAATCCGAGGGCCAGTCCCGCCTGGGTGCTGGCACTCTCGCGCACAATCGCACCACCGGCCGGATGGAATGCGGCCGACCCCAATCCTGCAAGTGCCAGCAGGCCCAGAAGGATGGATGCTTCCGTCACCAAGCCCGGCAGGCTCAGCAAGGCGGCCGCGAATGCGATGGCCAGCGCAGCAACTAGCCTGGCGCCGTATCGGTCGGCCAGACTACCGAAGAATGGCCCAAGGAACGAGGAGCTGAAGGCAAACGTCCCGATGAGTAGCGCTAGCGAGCTTTCCTCGAGGCCGAAACGCGACTGGAACACCGGCAGCAGTGCCGGGACCATCCCGGTGAACATGTCGTTCAAGCTTCGCCGCCGTCTTCGGGTAAGGGGCCTTCTTGAAGACCGGGAAATCGCGCCGGGGCCTTACAATAAAGTTTCAGTCAGCCGTCGAAGGGGCCGGTCGCAAAGCTCCCCCAGGGCTCGGATCGGGTTCCCGCCGACGCGTCTCAGATCGATCAGAGGCTCGAGTTGCGGGCCCGAGCAGCGTGGAGGATAGATCCGGCTCGGGCGTTTGAGGTCATGGCATTGATCAAATCGTCGCGGGAGATGCCGAGGTCGTCCAGCCGGGCACGATCTAGCTCTAGCAGGCCCAATAGCGCTGCCCGGCGAGAACGTGCGGTCTGCGCTTTCGTGATCCAGAGCGCGAACGCGACAAGCAGATTGGCAGGCTCTGCGGCCGCAAGCGGCCGCCCCTGACGTCCGAGGGTGGAAGGATGAGGTACGAAGCCAGAAGCGCGGCCGGCAGCGGCCGGTGCGATAGTGGTGAGGCTGGTGTTGAGATTGCTCATTGTCAGGGACCTTGTGGCAAACTGGAAGTGCTGCCGAACCTTGTCGGGGTGGCCACGGTGGTAAGGTCAAGTGGTATTTTGAATGGGCGTGACGGGTTCCGGGTAACACGCTGACCGAGTGATTATCCGGGCCGAATTTTCACCCGTCGTCGCCCGAGGTCTGGGGCTTACAGCGTCCAGCAGGGGCTGCGCCTCGTCAGTTTTGGGTTGCTAGAGTTCACGTTCAACGGCGCCCAACTCGGGAACGACAATCGATGTTGAACCGAAGTTCGGTATCCTTATTTCGCGCAACCAGGCAATTGTCTCTGGCCCAACACCGGCGCGAACGATCGTGAACGAATTGGGGCACGACCAAATGCGCACATGCACTAGCCCGCTTCGCGGTGGGACGCGAAAGTGCAGTGCAAGACCGTGCACGACGCGACCCTGAATTGGGTGCTAAGTCATGCGGTCGGTTGCAGGGTGCGATGTCATGGCCAGCCCGTTGGTTGCTACCAAGTTGTTCATTCCGAAGCTTCGAGGGGGCCTTGTTCAGCGCCTGCACCTTCGGGAACGCTTGAAGCGCCGCGCCCAAGCGAAGCTGACGCTGATCTCAGCTCCGGCAGGTTTCGGTAAGACGACGTTGCTCGCTGAATGGCTGGCCGACACGTCGGGCAATTCTGCCACAGCCTGGCTCTCGCTGGACAAGACGGCACTATCGGTCCGGTGGCCGATGCATTGGCCCAGGCGCTGGGCACACATTTTGCCGTCGTCTGCCCGGCTTTTCCGGCCAATGGCCGGACGGTCTATCGGGGCCACCTGTTTGTTGGCAACCAGTTGCTGCAGGATTCTTCTATGAAGGATCATCCGCTCACCCCCATGCGGCGCTCGAGCCTGGTCGACCCCATGGCCGCCCAGTCGGCGCGCCGGGTCGGCCTTGTTCGCTACGATGTGATAGGTCAAGACGTCGCCACCATCCGTGCAGAGTTTGCCCGTCTGCGCGATGCCTGCATGGGTTTTGCCATGACCGATGCCATCGCCGATGCCGATCTTCGCCGGCTCGGCCAGGCCGTGCACGACCATCCGCTCAAGCGTTGTTAATCCCAGCAATGCTAGGAAAGCCTGACCAAACAGGAACTAGGCGCGAGAAATAAGCAATCTGCTTGCATCCACCGTCGTTGGGACGGACTTTGGGAAGTCGGGGTGAACTCGGCGCCGCGCTGTCCACGATCCGGCCTTAACACGCGCTGGCTTGAGCTGCATGCTCAGCAAAAAGCGTGCTCCAGCGCAAACCGGGGCACGCTCGGGATCAGGCCTGGAGCCGCTAGGCCAGGAACGGCGCCGCGGCAGCCAGGACCTCTTCCTTAGTCATCGGCTCGTCGAAGGCGCCATCCCAAGGCTTCTTGCCACCGATCTTGCGGACGATGGCGGCATGACGCGCCTCGACCGAATGGATCTGTAAGGCAACGGTGAGAATGTCGTCATTGACGGCAACCACGCCGGCCTGGCCCTTATAGGCGGCCACACCAAGGTCTTCGAAGGTCTGGCTCAGCGTCAGGTAGGTGTCGAAGTTGGTCAGCGCGTCGGCATATTTGCCGCCGGCGGTGAGGTCGAGGGCTGGCCGCTCGATGGCGGAGCTACCCAACGCGGCGCTAAGAAATGCCACGTGGGCCGCCTCATGCTTGCCGATCTGGTTGAAGATGCCGACATATTCGTCCGGGATTAGGCCAGGGCTCTCCAGACCCGAGCGGTAGAAGGCGTCTTCGATATGTTCGAGCGTCAGCGCGAACACCAGCACGTCGACGACTTCCTGCGGCAGTTCCTGCCCGAAGGCGTTCTGTGCCGTCATCGCCAGCAGCACCGGGGCCGAAGCCATGGCACCAAGCTTGAGGGCCGAACTCTTGAAGAAGGCGCGGCGGTTGGAGACCAGTATATCCTTGATTTCGGGATTAAGATCGGCGATCAGGTGATTGGTTTGAATGGTCATAATGGCTCTCCTCAAACCAGCGAACTGGCGGTGACTTCGGTGGCGATGAACGGATCGGCGGCGGCCAGCACGGTCGCAGGATCGTTCACGACATCGAGGCCGTTTTCGTCGATGACATCGTCGCCGGCAAAGGACACGCTGTTGGGGTTGAGCAGGTCGCGGATCGCGGCGGCATGGCGCGCTTCCACCGATACGATTCGTCCGGCTTCGGCGAGATATGCAACAGCCTCAATCAGCTTGCCGGCGCCGTTATAGGCGGAGACGCCAAGGTCTTCGAACACCATGGCGGTGCCCAGCACGCTCGCCCGATCGGTGAAATCCACCGCCGAGAAATCGACTTCGAGCGCCGGAATGGCGCTGTCGGCTAGCGCCGTCTTGAGGAAATCCCGGTGCTCGATCTCGTGGTCGCGAATATCGGTCAGCAGGACGGTTTCTTCGTCGGTGATGCCTTCGTAGGGCGTCTCGATCACCTGGGTATAGAAGGCAGCTTCGAGCTGTTCCAGGGCATAGGCATAGTTCAGGATACCCACGTCGCCTTCGCCGAGATCGGCTGCGAGAGCGGCGGAGATACCAAAATTGGGCAGCCAGGCGCCCGATACGGCGACGGTAGCGGCGGCGGCACCGCTCCACTTAAGGAGGCGGCGTCGAGAGTTGTCGTGCTGGATTTCCATGAGAACTTTCCCGTGTTTGCAACTGACGCTTATGTTCAGTTACGGGAGGCAGCACTGGAAGTTTCAAAAGCTCACGTCGATTTATATTTGTTCGTGCGCAGCAAAGTCGATAACAATGGAATAAATGACAGTTGTGAAGAATATTGTAATCTAGGTTGGTTTTACAGCTCGCGCGAGTGCATAGGCTGATACTTAGTTCCATCAAGATTGATTGATCGAGCCGGATGCCAAAGTATCAGAGACTGACGCGCGTCAGCTGGACCTGCCGCATAGGGACCCGGGATGATTTTCTCAGTCTTCCGCCCTGTCCAACGAAATGGCAGCGAGCCCTTACCCCGCCCGCTCCGGCTTTTCCCACTTGGCGATGTCAGTGAACGATGTCTTTCGACCCTGGGAAGTCGACCCAGAACCTAGCGCCGGCTCCGTCTTTCTGAGTTCCGAACTGGAGCATGCCGCCCAGCTGACGGGCCAACGCCACGACGACCTTCATCCCTAGGCCGCTAGTACTTGCCGGATTGAAGTCCGGGGAAAGGCGTTTGCCTGAATTGGCCACCGCGAGCCTATGCATCCCAGGGGACAGCTCCTCGAAGCTTACCGTGATCTGACCGCCACCATGTTTGGTCGCGTTGATGACTAGCTCGTTCAGGACCAACCCAAGAGGCACCAGCAGGTCTGCCGCCAATGACGCGGGGCGGACATTGACCAAGATGGGCATATCCGCGTTCAGCGTGCCTTGCAGTTCGGCTATGAGGTTCTCTATGTAACCCTTCGCATTGACCGACCCTGCGCTCTGGTTCCTGAAGATATGCTGGTGTACCCGGGCAACTGACGTCATTCGCATAGCCGCCACTTGAAGCTGTTCGGCGGCGTGTGATCCCTCCACCTGCCTTGCCTGGAGCTGAAGCATGGAGGAAACCAGCTGCAGGCTGTTCATCACGCGATGGTCGATTTCCTGGCCAAGCATCCGAGCTGTCTCTAGTGCCCCGGAGAGCTCCGACACCGCCTTTCGGGCGGCCAAACGTAGTTCCATCTGGTCCATGACAACCGAAGCAAGATGACGAAGTTGTTGGATTTGTTCTTCGGTAACTGGTCGAGGCTGGCGATCAATCACGCAGAGCGTTCCGAGGTTGAAACCGTCAGCCGTGGTCAGCGGAACACCTGCGTAAAATCTAAGACCGAAGTCTCCGGCGACCAGAGGATTGGCCAGTGAGCGAACGTCTGTCGCTGCGTTCTCGAGAACCCACACTTGGTCCTGGACAATCGCCGAAGCGCACAGGCCCGGCTCTTTGCCGATCTGCTGAACACCCTCAAGCCCGTGGTGGGATTTGAACCAGACCCGGTCTGTATCAACCAGGCTGATGATCGAGATCGGCACGTTAAACAGATTAGCTGCAAGCGCCGTGATACGGTCGAACGATCCATCCGGCGGTGTGTCGAGTATGTCGTAGCGCCTCACGGCGGCCAAGCGGGCAGCTTCGGCTTCGACCGCCGCAAAGTTCGGTTCTTTGGATGACATGGTGCTTCCGGTAGAGGCAACGAGAATAGCGACTCTCAGTCATCCGCGCCCGGGTCACTGGTCAGTGAGATTAACAGCCTATAGCATTTCGCGCTGTCTTGTTAGCGGACATTTTGGCAGCTCGTTTCATCGGGTCGTAAACCGAGGCGACCGCATCTCAAACTTCGTCGTGAACGTGCCCCTTCGCCGGCCCGCCCACCGTCGCCGCCGGTAGGACGGTGGCACGACCCAACGCCGGTTCGCCTCTTCCATGGCGGCCATGACCTCGCCGCCCATTCGTGTCCAGTTTGTCGAACAGCGCCCGCTGAGGTATGGGGGGCGGCACCAGGTCCTGCGTGATGATGCCGGCCTTGGAGCAACGGAAGCCCGACTGCCATATCGCATCCACCGCACGCCTGGCCGCCTTGATCGGCGTCAGGCTGTCGTTCGTCGCCTCCGGGATGTCCACGAAGAGCCAAGCCGATGGCAAGCAGTGTTAATTGATAAGCAGCAGGAAAAGACAGGGAGTGATCCCGCCTGAGCGTAAAGTCTCGTTGTCGTGATAACATGGAAAGCAGTGGGACTGATTTCCGCCCCACAGGCGACGAACCGCTGACGACCCCATTTTAGACTTAATACCCCGAGCCCGGGATGCACGATAGCGGACGTCAGCCGACTAGTTGAAAGCCGGCCATCCCTATGAGTGCCACTCCAGCCATCACCTCGAGGCCCCGGGCCGCATAGGCGGTATTGGAGCCATGGCGGGCGAGGGATCGTGCAAGCGCCCGGCCTCCGAACGAGGCCACCAGGGCAACCGAGATGAGGACGAACCCGACGCCCGCCAACATGGCGATGGCGAATACCAGGCCGGCTTCGGGGACGCCTTGGGACATAGCCAGCACCATGACGAAAAGCGTCAATGGACAGGGTATGAGACCGGCGATGACCGCGAAGCCCATACCCTCTCCATGGACATGGGGTCGTCCCAGAACGGCGCGCAGCACCAGCCAGGACCCAAGCACGACGAGCAGAATTCGACTTGTCGTTTCGAGCAGCGGCGCCTGTCCGGCGCTGGTGATGGTGCGCGAGACCAGGAAGCTGGCGCCCAGCGCAATCACGACAGCGGAGCCCACATGAACGGCAGTGAGTGCCAATGCTATCAGGCTGGCTTGCAAGGCTCGAACACCGTCTCCCACCACATAGCTGGCGAGCAGAATTTTGTTGTGACCGGGAGTGAGCCCGTGCGCTGCGCCGAACAACACGCCCATGGGGAAGACTGCAAGCAGTGTCAGCCAGTCGCCCGTGCCGGCAAAGGCCTGGATATGCTCAGCGATGGCGCCATGGATCGTCGCCTGCAGCGCGACCAGCCAGCCCAGGATCGCTGTCACCGCGCCGGCCAGGAGACGTGTTCATTGTCGATGACAAAATCATGGGCGTGGACATAGTCGGCGCCAGCACGTCGCGCGTCGGCGATGTGGGCATGACCCTCTGGCAAATCAGCATGGCTGTGCTCCACGATCATCGGATCGTGGGCTGGCCACATATACAAGGCCGCAAGAAGTCCGGCAGCGGCAATGGCGGCCATGGCGAGGAAGGTCAGCGGCAATCCAGCCGCAACGCCCAGCCACCCGGCGAGGGGATAGGTCACCAGCCAAGTCGCATGTGACAGCGCGAACTGCGCGGCGAACAGTGCCGGGCGGTCTTCGGGGTTTGACGACTTTCGGATCAGGCGACCCGCGGGGGTCTGCGTCACGGAGTAGCCGACGCCAATAACAGCCCACAGGACGAGCAGGCTGGCGTAGCCGATAAGCAGGCTGCCCAGCAGCATCGCAACGACGAGCAGCGCGGCACCCACCAGCATAACCGCCCGGTCGGGAAACCGGTCGAGGAGCGCTGGCAGCGCGAATGCCGCCCCCATCGATCCGGCGCCGAAGGCGGCAAGGGCGAAGGCTGTCCACTGTTGGTCCAGGCCGAACCCCGCCTGCACCAGGACCACGGTGTTGACGATGACCATGGCTCCCGCTGCCGACACGGCAAAGGTCAGCGCCAGCAGGCCGCGAAGACGCGGTGTCTTGAGATAGATACGAAGGCCGCGGGTGGTTCGATCATAGATGCCACGGGGCGCGGCGGGCCTCGGACTGGGCAGCACGACCGACACCACCAGAAGGGCGGATGCGGCAAAGCCGATGACAGTTCCGGCGAACAGGCTGTTGAAGGAAATGACCGTCAGGAGCGCGGCCGCCAGCAGCGGGCTCACCACGCTTTCGAGGTCATAGGCCAGCCGGGATAGCGAGAGGGCGCGGGTATAGTCGCGTTCGTCGGGAAGGACGTCTGGAATGGTCGCCTGGAAGGTCGGCGTGAACGCCGCTGAGGCTGACTGCAGTAAGAAGATAAGGATATAGACCTGCCAGATTTCGGTCACGAAGGGCAGCATCACCGCCACGCTGGCTCGCACCAAGTCGAGCGTGACCAGCATGGCGCGTCGCGGCAGCCTCTCGGCAAAGGCCGAGGCAATCGGCGCCACGCCGACATAGGCAATCATTTTGATGGCGAGGGCTGTGCCCAGCACTGCACCCGCATTGGCGCCGGCCAGGTTGAAGGCCAGCAGGCCAAGCGCCACTGTGGCGAGCCCCGTCCCGATGAGGGCGATCACCTGCGCCAAAAAGAGGTGACGATAGGTGCGATTGCGGAGAACGGCCAGCATTGGGCCTCCTAAAGGTATCTGGCGATGTCGCGGAACTCGTCGATCTGCGCCCGGTCCGCATCGGCGAGTGGTCCAACTGCGTCGGCGAGACAGTGGTCGAGATGGTCGTGGATCAGCGTCTTCTTGGCCTGGGCGATGGCCATTTCCACGGCGTGCAACTGCTGGGCAATGTCGAGGCAGGGCCGCCCGCCTTCGATCATGTCTATAACGGATTTCAGGTGCCCATCGGCGCGCTTGAGTCGCTTGACGATCTGGGGATGGGTGGCGTGGCGGTGCGGCTGCGATTCAATATCGGTCATGCGATAGGCATATCCCCCCTGGGGGATATGGGGCAAGCCTCGATAGCGCGTTGAGGCTCCCGGCCTCCTAAGGCCGAGAGCGAATTCCTCGGCAGCAGTTCCTGCGGGCCGTGATCAGATGAGCTTGCGGAGCTCCTGGTAATCACCACCGGTACGAAGGGTGACCACGACGTCCTCGGTGCCGCGATTGCGGAAGAACCAGCCGTGGGTGCCGGCAACAGGCGGGACCAGTTCACCGGCGTCGCTGGCCACCCCGCGACCTTCTTCATAGGTCAGCGACTGCCTCTCGCCCTCGCCATGGGCGTCGAAGTTGATGACGCCCCCATCGACCACGAACTCATAGGTGGCGACGGCGCCGGCCTGCATGCAGCTTGTATTCGGTCCCTTCCATGGGCGTGAGGGTAAAGGTGACCTCGTCGCGCCCTTGCGGTGCGGCAACCGGAGCCGGGGTATCAACGGCTGCGGGTGCCGCTGCCTGTTGCATTGGCGCCGGCGCTACCGGAACCAGTGCAGCCGATACCGACGCTGGTTCGATCGGTGCGGCCACGGGTGGCAGTTAAGCCGGCTGCAGCTCCAGGATGAGGGCTTCCAGGGCATCGACGCGGGCCGCCAGTTGTTGGGTGTCCGGCGAACTCGCCATTGCAACCGGGCTTGGACTAGCCGTCCCGGCGGCCACTGCGGCGCTCAGGGCCTCATCCGCGGCCGCCTCCAATGCAAGTTGCATCTTGATCTGACCCATCGTCGTGAGGCCGGTCAGCCGACCGAAACCGGTCGGGTCGATGCCGTATTCGGACGGCAGGACCACGGTGAGGGGAATGGCCAGCGCGCTGATGCCGGCGTGATCGTGGAGCGAACGAGGCGCTCCGTGCTGGGCAGGTCGGCCTTGGCCGGAAAATCGGTATTGTCTGTCGATCCTTAGGGCATGACCACGAGGCCGACGAGCTGATATCCGAACAGCACGAAACCGGCGCACATCATGGCCACGTTGGCAGAATAGGCGAGCTTCCAGAATGAGCGCGTGCGGCGCCAGAAACCCACGACGATGAGAATGGTGCCGAGCGCCAGCAACTGCCCGATTTCGACCCCGACATAGCGATGAGGTTGGGCAGGAGGCCATCCTCGGACATCTCGTATTCCAGCACCTTGGTGGCGAGGCCCAGGCCGTGGAACAGGCCGAAGATCAGGGTGGCCGCCTTGGTATTGGGCTGAAAGCCGAGCAAGCGCTGTAAGGCGCCGAAATTGTCGAGTGCTTTGTAGGCCACCGAAAGCCCGATTATGGCGTCGATGAAATAGGAGCTGATCGCCCAGTTGAAGTAGACGCCCAGCAGCATGGTGGTGGAGTGGCCGATGGCGAACAGCGACACATAGATGCCGATATGCTCCATCTTGTAGAGGAAGAAGATGACGCCGAGCAGGAATAGGATGTGGTCGTAGCCGGTGATCATATGCTTGGCGCCCAGATAGACGTAGGGCAGCAGGTTGATGCCGGAGATTTCGGCGATATAGCCAGCGTCCGACGTATCGACGCCGTGGGCACGGGCGGCGACACCAAGGGCCAGCAGGGCCGTCAGCGCAAGCAAGGCGGTCGCAATTGGCTTCAATAGCCAGCTCGCCCGCGAGAGGTCGGGTTCATGAGAATAGGTCCGTGCATGTGAACGAAAGGGACGCTTGTCCCCTGGTCAGGTCACAGCAGGGATCTGGGTGGTCGCTCTGGATTGGATCGAGGCGAGCTATCGATCCGCGACGCGACGTTGGCGGGCCAGGCGGGCTGCCAGCTGTCGATGGGGAGGATCAGCTCCAGCAGAAGGTGGGGTACGTCGTGGGCATGGTCGATGGCATCATGGACATCGCCGCCCAGGTCGTCATGCACATGGCCATGGGTACCGACCGCTTCGACGACGGCGCCGATGGCGTGCGAATGCGCGTTGGCTGCCACCACCGGAGTGGCGAGCAGCGACGGCACCTCATCACCATGGCCTGTGGTCGGTGACGGCGGCCTTTCTATGGCAGCAGGCCCACTGCCACGCCTAGGAATCGAACATGGCCGGCATCCAGAGCATTTCCAGATGACAAAGTGTCCGTTTCACCACCAAGCTGACCAAAACCAGACTGTCGCCTTCCCACCCGAGGCTGTGTGAGAACTCGCGGCAGCGTCTGGCCTGAGCGTGATGCGATGGCATCAGCGGGACCGCGCTTCATCCCCTCAACGCTTCGAGGATTGGACCGACGCCGGCAACGGCGATGGCGCGCTTTATGTTGTAGGCCAGGATTGCCAGGCTGGCTTCGGTGGCGACGTTCTTGAGCCCCCGCGTTCGGAAGTGGGTGGCACCCATCCAGCCCTTGATGGTGCCGAAGACGTGCTCGACCGTGCAGC
>JAESGQ010000116.1_pt1 | contig 51520 bp, 46 predicted proteins | sample 9266251 | NCBI WGS metagenome assembly JAESGQ01 (sample SAMN17056778, study PRJNA650883) | algae metagenome | isolation source: Kaiparowitsia implicata GSE-PSE-MK54-09C and co-occurring heterotrophs from... | place: USA: Kaiparowits Plateau, Grand Staircase Escalante National Monument, UT ... | reverse complement strand
TCGCAAAACGCTTTGCTACTCTAAGTCCGTAGAAATGCTAGCTCACTCGATCCGACTGTTACTTCACTACCTCAAGTTCGGCGATGTCCCGGTCCCTCCAAGGTTCATCCCTTGATTCAGCAACGCCGATTTTGGAAGCCAGTCATCTTATTGTTTAGTGGTTGACTGCAGCCAGCATTGAATGAGCAGCCATTAACTCAATACTTCTTTAAAAACAGGCTCTTAGAGAGGGCTTTGCGAACATACTTATCCTACTAATTCATCAGTTGCAATCAGGAATAAAAGCAATGGTGTTAGCGCTGAGTGCGTTGTTGTTAATCCTCTGTCTTGCGGTAATGCAGGCGATCGCCCTGTTCCCGCTTTATCTCTGGGAGTCGCTGCACCTGCCGACCTGGGTCATATTGGGGGCCGGGCTAGCGCTGTTTAGCTGGTGCATGAAAGATTAGCCTCAATCAGCCAAACCCGCGTTGCAATTGGCGATCGCGAATGGCGTCGATACTGCCTTTGGGAATTGCCGCGATCAACTGCTGGGTATAGGCTGATTGAGGGTGACGGTAAACTTGCTCGGCGGGGCCAATCTCTTCGACCTTGCCTCGGTTCATGACCATAATGCGATCGCTCATAAACTTCACTACACTTAGGTCATGGGAAATAAAAATGTAGGTGAGATTAAACTCACCCTGCAATTCTTTCAGTAGGTTGAGCACTTGCGCCTGCACCGACACATCCAGTGCAGACACCGACTCATCACAAATAATGAACTTAGGGTTGAGCGCTAGGGCTCGGGCAATGCACACCCGCTGCCGCTGCCCACCTGAAAATTCGTGAGGATAGCGATCGCCCCACGCAGGCAGCAACCCCACCCGATCTAGCAGATAGGCTACACGCTCTGCCAAATTGCCGCGGGTTTTGGCAACGCCGTGAATTGTCAAGGGCTCCATCACAGCCTGCTTGATCGTCATGCGCGGGTCAAGCGAACCAAACGGATTCTGAAAAATAATCTGCATGTCACGGCGCAGGTGTCGCAGTGTATTGCGATTGGCCTGCGCGAGATCCACGCCTTCAAACACGATAGACCCGCCCATCGACGGAATCAGTTGTAGCAGGGTGCGCGCCAGGGTAGATTTGCCGCAGCCAGACTCACCCACCAACCCCAGGGTTTCTCCCGGATACACCTCAAAGGACACGCCGTTGACCGCCATGACATAGCGCTGAGTTTGCCCCAGCGCCCCCCGGATCGGAAACCCCACCTGTAGGTTTGAGGCGGTGAGCAGCGGCGGTTGGGCCTGAAGCTGCAAGAGCCGCTGGTCGATATCCTCATCGCTGATAGTGGCGTGAATGCGCAGCGCCTGAGCGACATCCAGTTCCTTTTCCTTGACGATAGTTTCGCCGGTGGGGCTGGTGCTTACCTCCATAAAGTCGGCGACGGTGGGCAGGTGGTGCAAACGGCGATCGGGCTGGGGGCGGCAGGTGAGCAATCCTTTCGTGTAGGGATGCTGAGGCTGCGAAAAAATATCCAGCACAGGGCCATGCTCCACAACCTTGCCGCGATACATCACCGCCACATAGTCGGCAATTTCGGCAATGATGCCTAGGTCATGGGTGATAAACACAATGGACATTTGGCGGCGATCGCGCAATTCTCGCAGCAGTCCCAAAATCTTGGCTTGCACCGTCACATCCAGCGCCGTCGTTGGCTCATCAGCAATCAGCACCGCAGGATTACAGGCGATCGCCATCGCAATCATCACCCGCTGCAACTGCCCTCCTGACAGCTCATGGGGATAGCGATCCAAAAGCGACTGTTTGCGGCGGCTCACCGCCTGCTGAATCTCACGCTGCGAAGGCTGCTCCACTTGCTGCCTGCTAGCCGTCAGCCGTCGCTCATACCACTCCTGCAAATAAGCTTCCTCTAGTTCTTCATCCGCTTGCAGTAGCTTCACCTCCTGCAGCAGGGTAATCGCGCGCCGCCGCGCCTCAGCCATGGGAATGTTTTCATGCTGCAAAATCGCCTCTGTAAGCTGAAACCCGCAGGTATACACCGGATTCAGCGACGTCATCGGCTCCTGAAAAATCATTGAAATCTGCCCGCCGCGAAACTCGCGCAGCCATTCTAGCGGCAACCCTACTAGATCCACCGCCGGTTGGTTTTCTCCCCGAAACCAGATTTCGCCACCCACAATTTTGCCTGGCGGATTGGGCACCAGCCCCATAATCGACAGCGCCGTCACCGATTTTCCTGAGCCAGATTCGCCCACAATCCCTAACGTTTGCCCTCGCTGCAAGCTCAAGGAAATGCCGTCTACAGCGCGCACCAACCGGCTATCAGACCGAAACTCCACCGCCAGATTGCGAACATCCAGAACCGTATTGCTCATGAGCCCATTAGAAAAGGAATCAGCAGATTGACAAATTCTAACAGCGAGCTGAAACCCCCGCCTCTTTTAATGAACATTTACCGATCGGTTAGGCTTAAACACACAAGAATTTCGGAAGGATTTTGGAAGGGTTTTGGATAGGCAGGGAGCGCTTCTCCCCATCCACAGGCTCCTCTGCACCGTGAGTTCGATCGGGCTGTTGCAGTTCCGCGCGGCGAGGCTGAAACAACGCCGTGCCGCCCGCGACGCAGGCAGCACGGTTTTAGACTATTGCCGAACTGACATCTCTGTAAAGAATGCTCCAATATAATCAGCGTTCAGCGTAAACGTCCATCGTCAGAGATGTTTCGCCTCGCTCAACCTGACATTGCGTGTCATTCCGACTGATCCGACTGAAGGGAGGCCTCTCAACTGGATCACTATTTCCTTGGAACACTCTAAAACTGCGGCGATGAGGTCATTCATGAATGGAGCCGTCTGGCATGGTCGCCCTAGTTAAGATGGCCCGGGTCAAGTGGCTGCTGCTGAGTTCAGCTCGGGTTAAGTTGGCATCGGTCAGATCAGCATCCGTAAAATCAGCCCGCGCCAGATAGGCATCGGTCAAATGAGCTGCCGTGAGGTTAGCGCTGCGAAGCGTGGCTCGACTCAGATCGACACGGCTTAGCTGAGCTTGGGTGAGCACCGCTCGCACCAGACGCGCCTTGGTCAGCTTGGCATCTGGCAAAATGGCGCGGTCAAGGTTTGCCTCACTCAAATCAACCTCTTGCAGCTGAGCCCGTTCTAGCTTTGCCTGGGTGAGGGTGGCGCGATAGAGGCTGGCTTGGGTCAGCACGGCTTCCGTCAAAAAGGCTCCGCTGAGGTTCACCTCATTTAAGTTGGCGCCACGCAGATCCGCCCCGCGCAGCATAGCTTCGCGCAAATCGGCTCCTTGCAAATTAACTTGCGCCAGGTCGGCTCCGGTTAAATTAGCCCCACGCAAGTCGGCATGACAAAGGTTGGCACCCCGCAGGTTGGCCACGTAGCGGCGGTTTTCCTCACGCAGGTTCGCGCCACGGAGGCAGGCTCCAGACAGGTTGGCACCGCTGAGTTCTGTATTGCGTAAATCCGCGTCGCACAGATCCGCATCACACAGATTCGCGAGAGACAGATCGGCACTGCGGAGGTCGGCCCCGCGCAGCGTAGCCCCATGCAAGTCGGCATCGCGCAAAATAGCGCCCACTAAGTTAGCTTGACTCAGATTAATGCCCATGAGATTAGCGCGAGCTAGAGTCGCCCGGCTGAGGTCGGCACGGTTGAGATAGGCCAGGGCCAAGGTGCTGTGGCGCAAGTCTGCCTGGCTCAAGTCAATGCCAATTAAATCAGCGGCGGTCAGGTCGCTCCCTGTGAGACTAATGCCAGAAAAGTTGATTTGGTTTGCTGCGTAACGCTGGAGTAGTTCCTGAATATCCACAACGACTACCCCTTAAGGACTCAAGTGTGTTTTGGCAGGTTCTCCCGTCGTCGGGTGGCGGTCTGCTGGGGGCACCGAGGCGGCATGTTCTATCTGGATAGCGGGTAAATGAGCTGCAGGATCTGGGTCTGAGGCACCTGGATAGAGCGATCGCACGGCCCTCAAAATTGCGCTGGCTGCTTGCTGGTAAACCTCAGTCGGTTCTAGAAGCTCAGCAGTTTGCTGCATCTGAGTTTGCAACACAGCATAGCTGCTATACCGCTGCACCAATGCCTGCAACAGGCTTGCTAAATTGTGAGCGCGCAGCACTTCCCAACCCTCTAGCTGGGGTGGCAGGGGCGTATGTAGGGCGGAATAGAGCAACACCTTGGCCCGTAGGGGGTTGCAGTAGTTCATGACCTCTAGCCGCAGATCCATTAGGGTAGCGGCGTCGGGCGATCGCCCGTGCGATCTAAGGCTGAGAGCGATCGCCCCGTTTCTAGTTGCGCTATTTCCAGCCACCCTGTGGCTATCTGGGTGCTGCGGCTGCGTGTCCGCAGGCATCGGCGCAGCGCTAGGTGTGAGGGGCGTGGGGGCATTGTGTAGCCCTGCGCCAGCACCTCTGCCCAGTTTGGATGGCGGCGGCAGCGGGCGTCCGATGGCGATCGCCGTAACTGTTGTCGAGTCACCACTAGGCGGATCAGCCGAGGGGGAACCAGAGGGATAGAGGGGGGCGATCGCCCCTAAGACCGTCTGCGCAATCTGGGTATACTCAGCCCGACGGTTCAGCGAGTCCACAATGCTCTCTAGCGCCTGCGTTAGCGTCGGCAGATCTGCAGCGAGCGATCGCACCTCCTGCACCAACTCTGCCATCTGCACCTGTCCCAGCACGATTGGATCATTCTCCCAAAGCTGGCGGCAGGCGCAATAGAGCAGCTTCTTCATCCGGTGGTGCTCGGCCTCAGCGTCTAGTGCAGCCGCCGCTGCAACCACCTCAGGCGCTAGGTTTGCATTCTCCGCCGCATCTGTTCTAGCCGCCACCGTCGGATACAACAGGGACACCTGAGCCAGAATAGCCTGGGCCACCAGTCGATATTCAGCCGCTTTACTTAAACTGGCAACCGCTTGGTTCAACCGCTCCTCTAGATGCTCCGCCGTCGGCGCTAGCTGCATCAGCTCTCGCACCAAACTTGACACATCAAAATAGTCGAGCCGATAAGAATCGCTTTCCCAAATGTTCTTGCAGGCATAGACCAGCAGCTTCTTAATCCGTAAGCTCTGGTCTTGTTCAAATTCATAAACAATATCTTCGACGGAAAGCGGCACTGCCCTATTCCTGCACGTTGTATGCGCCATTCAAGGGCGATCGCCCCTGCAACAGCATCAAAATTCCTAGCTTATTATGCCCAGCTTTCTAAAGCGGTTTTAGAAATTTGCCGAATTTACGTTATCTCAGCCCGTTTTAAGCTTGATCCAGTTTAATGAAGCACAAACCCAAAATAACAGGAAAGCTGAAAGACGGGATTAACTCGGTGTACGGCAGAATGGCAATGATCAACCTGAGATAACAGAACAGGCATGAGGCAGTTTTTGATGCTGCCATGCCGTCTCACCCTGAATGTGCAACGCTAAAAGCTCAAGCATGCGCCCAAAGCAATCTTCTTAACCCCTACAAACTCAACTATGGATCAGTACTACAAGCCAGAACATCTGGATCAGTTTGGCAGCATTAGCGAGGGCAGCCCAGAACTAGCGAAAAAGTTTTTTGACTATTACAGCGCCGTTTTTGCAGAAGGTGCGCTCTCATCTCGTGAAAAAGCGCTGATTGCGCTAGCGGTGTCCCACACAGTGCAATGCCCTTACTGCATTGACGCCTACAGCAAAGCCAGTCTACAAGAAGGAGCCGACCTAGAGCAGATGACAGAAGCCGTGCATGTAGCCACTGCTATTCGGGGCGGGGCGTCTCTGGTTCATGGGCTGCAAATGCTCGATCAGGTCAAGCAACTCGGCATGTAGGCCTGAATCTAAATGGTTCGTCTATGGTGCGCGTTTACAGTGTGCAGACTACGTTGCTCCGACCGAGTGTAGCTTGTGCAATCGTGTGGCGTGCGCGGGCGAGACCTGTGGGATGGTTCGGCACCTTTGGCGTATCCATCCCCCAGGTCTGGCCCACAACCATCCAAATTCCACAGAAAACCGTATTCCTAACTCACCTTAGTTCACCGTTGTTCAACTTTTCACTGGTTCAAAAAAACACCGCAAAGGCGATCGCATGACTGATTCTCGGACTACATTGACCAATCTCCATCCAACCCCACCGGCTGCCAAATCACTGGAGACGTCAGGGTTTTCCCAGACTGGTACGCCCGCCCCATCATCCTTGCTAAACCGGCGATCGCCCTTGGCAGATCCCCAAGCACAACTCGCCCTCCTTGAGCAGGTGCCCTTAGCCGCAGACAGCGGCGACTTTGATGCCACCCTAGCCGCACACGGCTGCGCCACACTAACCCCGCAGTCTCTAGAAATCTTTCAAATGAACCTAGGCAAGTTATGCAACATGACCTGTCGCCACTGCCATGTGGATGCGGGCCCCGATCGCCGCGAAGTTATGACGCGAAATACGGTAGACGCCTGCCTCCGCGCACTCGATCAAACCACCGCCCACACCGTTGACCTTACAGGCGGGGCTCCAGAACTCAATCCCCACTTCCGCTATGTAGTGGAAGAATGCACTAAACGCGGCAAGCATGTGATCGACCGCTGCAACCTCACCGTGCTGCTATTGCCCACAATGGATGATTTGCCTCACTGGCTTGCCGAACGCAATGTCGAAATCGTCTGCTCACTGCCCCATTATCGCCGTCGCAACACCGACGCCCAGCGCGGCGACGGCACCTTCGAAAAATCCATCGAAGCCCTGCGGCGGCTCAACGCCGTAGGCTATGGCGATGGGCATCCACAGCGACGGCTGACCCTCGTCTCTAATCCTGTGGGTGCATTTCTCGCTAGCAGCCAGAGCAAGCTTGAAACTGAATGGAAAGCGGGACTAGCCAACAACTATGGAATTCGATTTGATCGGCTGATTACTCTCAACAACATGCCGATTTCCCGTTACTTAGAGTGGCTGCAAGAATCGGGCAACCTGAATCGATATATGGAGCTGCTGGTCAACGCCTTTAACCCCGCCACCATCAGCGGTCTAATGTGTCGCAACACCCTATCTATTTCCTGGGATGGACGGCTGTACGACTGCGATTTTAACCAAATGCTGGATATGGAGGGCGCACTATCTGACGGCGGTTCTACCCATATTCAAGACTTTGAACCCACTTCGCTGTCTGCCCGTCAAATTCGCACGGCTCGACATTGCTTTGGCTGCACGGCAGGAGCAGGCAGTTCTTGCGGTGGCGCGCTGGATACTTAAGTCACGTAAGTGCGATCGCGTTGTTTTGGCTTCACAGCGCGGGGCTAAAACAGCGCAAAACCATCCTGCCTGCGTCGCGAGCAGAACGGTTTTATACATTTGCTGAAGTGACGTTAACGTCACTTTTTTCACAACTAACCAGAGCACTTTTAACGGCATCATGCTCAGTCTCTTGATATTGCAAAGCTGTGGCAGAACAACAAGGTGAAACCCTTATATAGCAAGGGCTTCACCTTGTGTGTTCAGCTCACCGAAAGAAGAGTCGCCATTGATTAGGTGATAGTCGTGTTTATTTGCGGAAATATTAAGGTTAATTATATTTAATTTCTTCTAGGGCGTGATTTAGGCTGTGATCGGTATCACAGCCTAAATGAGAGATTGTTAAGAAAAAAGAAAGTTAAAGTAAAGTTTTCATGAAGCAATTAACCTTAGGATTTACGTCTTATCTCTTGCTAGCAAAGCAGTTGACCTCAATCCAGTAATATAAAATTTATGTAAAGTTAAAGGGTGTAACCCCGACCTCCCGATCCCGGTTTTATTTTTTTCGTGATAAGTTGATTCAGTTCCACAACCCAAGAGTGAACACGTAACGAGTTCGAGTTAATGGATGGGTGCGCCTTGATTAGTAAAGGCGTCTGCTCTGTGAAAAATCTCTCAATTTTGGGATTGCTCAGAGTGGCTCCAAACGTTCAAAAAACCTTGCGTGGCGAAGTGATATCGTTCGCCCCTTTGGTGGCAGCAGGTCTGGCTGTTCTGGAGTGACAAGTGTTTGGGTCTCGGCTCACTGCTGTAGGGCACTAATGGAGTGTATGAAACAGTCAATTTGGGGCAGCTTAGTTACTGCCACGGTTTCGGTTGCTGCTCTTGGGATCGCTCCTGGCAGCGCCACGCTTCCCAGCGAAGGGGATGAGGTTCCTCGAAGTCGTCGTTCAGTGCAATCTGTCGCGACTCACCTTCAAGGCGCATTGCCGCCCTCTTCAGATGCGGAGGCTACACCGCAACTCGCTGACCTGTCCAATCCAAATCTGGGTTCAAAACTTTCTACCCAAGATACGGCACGGATCTATGGCGATGTGAGTAAAGTCGGTGAATATCAATCAGATGAAGCTCAGAATGACGGTGCGATCGCCATTGTGACCATCTACCCCCATCGGTTGGGCGATCGCCCAGCTGCCACTCTGCAAGTTCGCAGCATTCCTGTGTTTACGGTTGTTGGGGACGAAGAAGCCACCCCGACTCCCAGTACGGCTGAGCTGTCGGTGGGCATGTTTTCCATCGAGTCTGTGGAATTAGGGTCTCCTGCGCTGGCAAACGCAGGCAACGACATCAAATTGCCTTCATCGGATGTTAAAAGCCAGATTGCTTTCGCAGATGCGACTTGGCAACAAACCTCACCGTCTGAGACGCTAGCTGCGGCGGATTCTCGTGTAGACCCCCTACCAGAAGCCTCGACCATTGCCGCTCGGATTAACCAACTGCACCGCGATAGTGTGGATGCGGAGCAAATCAATGTCCGTTGGGAAGGCGATCGCCGCACCTATGTCATCCACGCTGATGGCGCTGACATTGTGGAGTTGGGCGATCGCGTTAGGCTGACAGACACCACGCAAGATGCCGCAGAAGATGCGTTGCAAGCCGCTAATCGACTTCGACGCCTCTTGGGTGGTGCAGCCCCCCTGCGCACCATTGAGGGTCAGCCTCAGCTCGTAGCCCAAGCCCAGGAATCTGGTGGACTGAGAGGCATGGCGTCTTGGTACGGCCCCGGATTCCACGGCAACCGCGCTGCCAGTGGCGAGGTATTCGACCAAAACGAGATGACTGCGGCGCATCGCACCTTGCCCTTTGGCACCCAGGTACGGGTGACTAACCTGAACAATGGGCAGTCTGTGGTGGTGCGTATCAATGATCGTGGACCCTTCACTGGAGGCCGGGTAATTGATCTATCTGCCGCTGCCGCTCGAGCGATTGGCATGCTTAACTCTGGCGTCGCGCCTGTCCGGGTTGAAGTCATGCAATAGCTGTGCGCACTGTTGAGTCGATTGAGCGCTAAGGCTAGGTTTGACGATGCCATGCTCTAAATCTCAGAGCTGCACTCCAACGGATGGTCGGTGCAGGAGCGAGAGTTCTAACGTTGCCCCCAGGCTGAAGTATTGGATTGATAACTTCCTCAAGATGGCATCACCTGTCCTTTATGGGTTGTGGAACGGTGATGCCATTTTTGATCGTCTCAGTTCCAGGGTCAATGCTTTGCAGGTCACCCGAGCAAGGTGGCATACCTTTGGGTGTCAAAGCCAGTGGATAGGGTGCTGCTAAGGGCGATCGCGCCTTCTATTTATGCCTCTATGTAAATCAAAATTAAAAAAAACAGATTATTCGTAAACTTAACAGATTTAACCTGAGTCCCCACTGCGGGGGGCAGGAAGATTCAAAGGAACCAACGCTATCCAACTCATCTTAAATTTAAGCTGCACCCGCTTCTAGAGCTGACTCCAGCTTTAGCGCCACCCTCGGGTTAAAAGGGCAGGTCATTGTCGTCATCATCGTCTAGATTCAGGTCTGTAGCCGGGGCGTCGAGTGGCTCAATGGCAGTGCTTGAATCATCAAAATTAACGATCTGTCCGTTGAACATGTCTGCAAAGCTTTTGGCAGCCCGTAACACTTCGTCCTCTTCAATCCAACCTGGGGTGGGACTGGCCTCGGTGGGCGGCGGGGCTGAGGGGGTGGGAACCGGGGTAGGAGACCCTTCTGGACGCGGAGATGACACAGGTCTTAGAGCCTCACTGCTGGCAGCCGTAGGAGCGGCGGCGGGGGCACTAGGGGAGTCTGCGGCTGGCGCTGGTGCTTCTGTCGTAGACGGTGCGATAGCGGGGGCAGAGGACACTGGGGAGGGGGCAGGCGTAGAGGCGGGTGCAGAGACTGGCGTAGAGGCAGGCGCAGAGGCTGGGGCAGGAGCGGCCTCACTGGGTGCGATCGCCACCTCCAACGACACCCGAACCGTTGTTCCAGTCAGCTCCTTAAAGGCGGCTTCAATATTGGGCAGTCGATCCTTCGCCATTTTGAACAAGGGCTGAGAATTGACCCCAATGCGTGCCTCGGTGGCCTTAAAGTCCAACAGGCGGCACTGCTGTCGCAGCATTGTTTGGGTCGAAAAGGGCTTGACCTGCGCCAACACTTGCTGCCAAAGCTCATCCAAATTCACTGACTCTGGATGTTTGGGTGGCTGCGTCGGTGCTGCAGGGGGTGGGTCGGGTGCAGGAACTGGTAGCGGCTGGGTCGGCGCAGAAGGCGAGTTCGCGGTAGCTGCCGATGATAGTGGGTGAGGAGCCATTGAAGGGGCGGGTGGAGCGACCGGAATGGGGATTTCGGTCACGGCTGTTACTGCGGGTGCTGTGGCAGCCCTGACCGGAGTCGTCGGTGAGGCGGGCGGAGGCAGAACGGCGATCGCCCCGGTTGCAGCCACAGGTTGAGCAGTGGGCAACAACCCCATCAGCGTGACTTCTAGCCACAGTCGAGGTTGTGAGCTGTTGCGCACTTGAATTTCGTGATCCTGCAAATGTCGCTGGCTATGCTGCAACCACTCTGATGGCAAGGGCTGCACCAGCGCGCACATGTCGGCCCAGGTGGGCGCCGTAATGGCGACCAAGTCGCTGCGGCTGGGCGCAGTTTTGGCAATCAATAGGTCTCGATAAAAGCTGGTGAGGTTTTGCAGCACGATTAGCGGCTCTCTGCCTCGATCCATCAGGCGACGAACGCTGTCGAGAATCGACTCGGGTTGAGATTGGGCGATCGCCCGCACCAGATCGAGCAAATCTCGCTCGGGCACTGCCCCCACCAAATCCCACACGCGCTCGGTGGTGATGTCGCCCTCTAACAAGCTCAGCTGATCTAGCAAACTCTCGGCATCGCGCAGCCCGCCCTGGGCAATTTGCGAGACGAGTTGCACCGCGTCGTCCTGAATGGGAATCGCTTCTTTCTGGGCGATCGCCCGCAAATGCTGTGCCATCGCTTCTAGGGGAATGCGGCGAAAATCGAACCGCTGACAGCGCGAAATGATCGTGGGGAGCACCCGCTGCGGATCGGTCGTAGCCAGCACAAACACCACCCGATCCGGCGGTTCTTCTAGCGTTTTTAGCAGTGCATTAAACGCGGCATTCGACAGCATGTGCACTTCGTCAATCACATACACCTTGTACCGACACTGCACCGGGGCAAACTGCGCCCGCTCAATCAGTTCACGGATGTTGTCTACACCAGTGTTGCTGGCTGCGTCAATTTCGATCACGTCGAGCGAGCTGCCTCGGGTGATGTCGCGACAGGCCTGACACTGCCCGCAGGGTTCTGGCGTGGGCTGCGCTGCGCTGAGGCAATTGAGGGATTTTGCAAAAATGCGAGCGCTGGAGGTTTTGCCTGTGCCGCGTGCGCCTGTGAACAGGTAAGCAGGGGCAATGCGCCGCTGCCGCAAAGCGTTCGAGAGCGTTGTGGCGATCGCCTCTTGCCCCACCAATTCTGCAAAAGACTGAGGCCGATATTTATGATGCAGCGGTTCGTAAGGCATGAGCAATGAAGACCTGTGGGCACGCGGGAATGTGCTCTTTATTTAGAGTACGCGATCGCCCTACGAAAACAAATGCACTAAATCACTGCCGTCCTAGCCGCGTTAAATGCCTCAATCACTCAGTGGGAACACCTACCTGCCTGTTCGGGTCACACCACTTAGCACCATTTGAGGACATTTTCCATGTTGAGGTTAAACCGCTGGCGCTCCCCTGCTGCTTTGCTGATGGCATTGGGAGTCACAACGACTACGATGCTGCCCGCCGTGCTGGCTATTCCCGCTATGGCACAAGACTCGACCCGATTGGCCCAGCGCATTGACACCCGCGCGACGCTGCCTCGGGGCACCCAAATTGAGGTGTTTGCTGAAAACGAACGGGTGATTGTGACCCCTGAAGAAACCACCAGTCTCCGCCTGACGGTGGCTGAAAATGTGCGCGATCGCCAAGGCATCGTCGTCATCCCCGCTGGCAGCATCATCGAAGGGGAACTGCGCCCCGCCCGCTCGGGTACGCAGTTCTTCGCCCAAGAGGTGATCCTGCGCGGCACCAACGAACGGCTGGCATTAGATGCCGATTCTAATATCGTGACCCGACGGCAAGTGGTGTCACGCCGGACAAACCCCGACGTTCTGCGTGGTGCGGCCGTTGGCAGTGCCGCCGCCGCAGTCGTCGCTGAAGTTTTTGGCCGGATTGATTTTGTAGATGTGCTGGCAGGGGCTGGGCTCGGCGTATTAGGCGAGCTATTGCTAACGCGCCAGCGAGAGGTAGAAGTCGTGGTGGTCTTTCCTGAAACCGATCTCGACCTCCAGCTTACGTCAGACTTTGAGGTGTTGAGCGGTAGCGCCCTACGACCCGGTGATGGGCGCGATGTGCGCGACACGCGTGATGTGGACGTGCGCCGCAGCGACGACGGATACTTTTATCGAGATGAGTTGGGTCGCCCTGACAATTCTGAGTCTCGGTCTGATGCACCGATCCGCCGAGTCAACGAGCGGCAGCGGTTGATTGATCTATGGCGCAGCCGCAACCGAGTGAATTGATCCACATCGGCAAATCGGTTCAATCCATAGGCTCAATCTATGAATAGGGCATCTACCACTGGGTCTGCTCCATACCGAATCACATCGGTACAGGGCAGACCTGTTTCGTCATGCACTTGGGCGATCGCCCGTGTGGCCTCGTCATCACTTAAGTGGAAGGTATTGAGCGCGATCGCCACCACCCTCGTCTCTGCAAACGCTCCCCCAGCCGCCGCCACCGTTTCATACACCCGAACTACTTCCGGCAAGGGCGGAATGGGCACCTCAGGGAAATTGTGGATGTGAGTTTGCTGTGCGCGATGCACCAAGACGAGATGGGTTGGCTGGCTGCCCCGCAACAGCGGCAGCGTTGCTGTCGAAGCGGGGTTCATCAGTGCTCCCTGCCCCTCAATATGCACCACATCGCAATCGGCCCCCTGCCGCAGCACTGCCTGCTCTACCGCGCCCGAGGCAAAATCTACCCGAATTGCATCTAACGGGATGCCGTCATGCCCCAGCATCAGCCCCGTTTGGCCCGTCGCTATAAAGTGCGATCGCAGCCCCCGCTGCTGACAGGTGCGGTGCAGCTCTAAGCTCGTAGACATTTTGCCCACGCTCATATCGGTGCCAACCGTTAACACGCGACGACAGCCGAGCGATCGCGCCTTGCCGCTGCCAGAGATCAGCCCTGCGGGCTCCTGCCGCACATCCCAAATCCACTGGCCTGGTTTTAGCTGCGCTGACAGAGTGGGATCGGTCGCCATCGCCACATGCAGCCCATTTACCACGCTCAGCCCGGCAGCAACGCCCTCTCGCACCTCCTGTTGCCAAGGCTCTGGCAACGCGCCACCCAGGGGCGCAATCCCCAAACTCAGCACCGTTGGGGAATACTCCAGCGCTGCGCTGACGGAAGGCACAATGGGCACCGCGCGTGGAATCCCCGTTAGAGCCATCAAATCTTCGCCAGCACAGGTGTGATCGATCACCGCCACAATAGGCAGATCGCAATAGCGCAATAGAGAAAGTCCAGTTTTGCCGCGAGACGACGTGGTGCCGCCATGCAGCAAAATGGCGACGCGATCCTGTGGGTTGAGCATGGGCAGCATGACCTAGGCAGAATGTCTAATAAGTTCAACTAAATAAACTCAAATAAATTCGATAGCCCCATTGCTGGAAGACAGTCTGGGACACATTCCACGATGGAGCATCATGGGGCGATCGCCCGCTCGATTCATCCACCCCGACTCTAGGCGAAAATCTGGCAAATTCCTACCATTGCATTTTTGCCATACCGATTCGACGTAAAATTCAGAACATTGGCTACTACAACCTGCCCTCATCGGGTTGAACAAGCTGACACATTGGGTACTTCGTTTCTGCCAAGCTGCAATGCGCTTCGACAAAATTTTGATCGCCAATCGGGGTGAGATCGCCCTACGAATCCTGAGAACCTGCGAAGAGATGGGCATCTCAACCGTTGCGGTACATTCCACAATCGACCGCAATGCGCTGCATGTGCAGTTGGCGGACGAAGCGGTTTGCATTGGCGAACCCCCCAGCAGCAAAAGCTATCTCAACGTGCCTAATATCATCGCGGCGGCCCTGACTCGTAATGTCAGCGCCATTCATCCGGGCTACGGGTTCTTAGCAGAAAATGCCCGCTTTGCCGAAATCTGCGCCGACCACCAAATTACCTTTATCGGCCCCAGCCCTGAATCCATGAGGGCAATGGGAGACAAGTCTACGGCTAAAGAAACCATGCTCCGGCTGGGGGTGCCTACGGTGCCGGGCAGTGATGGCCTGTTAGCCGATGAAACAGCCGCGTTGGCGATCGCTCGCGACATTGGCTACCCCGTGATGGTTAAAGCCACAGCAGGCGGCGGCGGCAGAGGCATGCGCCTCGTACGCGATGAGAGTCTGCTGGTGAAGTCCTTTTTGGCCGCTCAGGGAGAAGCTGAAGCGGCGTTTGGCAACCCCGGCGTGTACATGGAGAAATTCATCGAGCGCCCTCGCCATGTGGAATTTCAGATCTTGGCGGATGCCCATGGCCACGTGATTCACCTAGGCGAACGCGACTGCTCCATCCAGCGGCGGCACCAAAAGCTCTTGGAAGAATCCCCTAGCCCAGCCCTAACGCCAAAGCTCCGAGCCAAAATGGGGAATGCCGCCGTCAAGGTGGCCAAGGCAATCAAGTATATCGGTGCGGGAACGATTGAGTTTTTGCTCGATCAAACGGGCAACTTTTACTTTATGGAAATGAACACTCGCATCCAGGTAGAGCACCCGGTGACAGAAATGATCACCGGGCTAGATCTGATCGCCGAGCAGATTCGGGTAGCCCAGGGCGATCGCCTGCAGCTGACTCAAGACCAAGTACGGATGGTAGGACACACCATCGAGTGCCGCATTAATGCAGAAGACCCCGAGCAAAACTTCCGCCCCGCGCCCGGTCGCATCAGCGGCTACCTGCCCCCTGGCGGCCCCGGCGTGAGAATGGATTCCCATGTCTATACGGACTATGAAATTCCGCCCTATTACGATTCTCTCATCGGCAAACTGATTGTATGGGGCCCCGATCGCCCCTCAGCCATCCGACGGATGAAACGGGCACTCCGCGAATGCGCCATCACAGGACTGCCCACCACAATCGGCTTCCATCAGCGAGTGCTCGAAACCCGCGAGTTTAATGAAGGGCAAGTTTATACCAACTTTGTGGAGCAGATGCTCAAAAACGAAGGCAAGCTGTAGCGCGGCACTCCGATATAGCGCGGCACTCCCAGTTAGCGGATTAAACTACAGACGATTCATCATAATCAGCAGGCCTTGTTGCCCAACTAGCAACTCACGCAGCAGGCTAAACACGCCGACCCAAAGAATAGGTGTAATATCTACGCCCCCCAACGGCGGCACCAGCTTACGAGACGGAGCCAAGAACGGCTCGGTGGGGAGGGCAATGAGCTTAAAGGGCATGGTCTGCAAGCTCACCTGAGGATACCAGGTCAGCACAATTCTAAAGATGAACAGCAGAATCATCAGACCAAACACAATCCCTAAGCATAACGAGGCGATCGCCACTGGAGTCATCGTCATAACACATTAGATAGCCTAAGCCGGGCTATGAATAACACAACAATCACGCTTAAACCTTAGAACCCACAATCCAAATCGAGCCAATCTAGACCATGACCAATTCGTGAACAGGCCACAAGACCTGAAGCCATCCTTAGCACTCAAGAAAATTTATAAAATTCACAGAGCTATTCATGGATAGGTTTATCGCTAACTAACTGAATAAATGAGAATTAGGCTCATTCTATGTTTATTCTAAGCGGTGAGTTCCGAGCTATCGTTTTGAATTTTGGGCCAAATGATTGACGGCGATCGCACTTTCTTCAAACGCAGTTTGCTCAGCCCTCAGCTACACCCGTTGATAGAGCAGCCTTCTAAGAAACCAGATCGGAGCAGCCCGCCTAAGTTCTAGAACCATCTGCTTCTCAAGAGGGAACTAGACCGATAGAATAAAACTTAGACGAGGTATCAAAGATTTAAAAAAGGATTACGTTCCATGACTCCATCTCTCATGAACTTCTTCTATAGCCTGCTGGCTGGCATCGTAATCATCGCGATTCCTGTGGTTGTCGGGTTGGTCTTTATTAGCCAGAAAGACAAAATTCAGCGCAATGGCTAATTCTGCCTGTCGCTGCGTTGGCAACACTGGCCAGAACCCTAGCGTATGCGCTCAGGATTAGAACTCGGTCGATCTGTAGCTTAGGGCGTACTGCGATGCAGTGCGCCCTAAGTGTTTAGAGCTGATTGATATAGGCGTTGCTATTGATAAAACGCTAAGATTGAGACATACTTGCCTAAACTGTGGGTCTTTATTAAGGGCTAGCCCTGTCTATAGTCTGGATTTTCAGCGGGCAGCGTTGTCTGGGGTCAGGTCTGTGATGGACTCGTAGCCAGCGATCGCATTGCAGTATTAGCTACAGTGGCTTGGTCTTAGTTCTAGTTACAGTAAATAGTATCTAGAAATAGTATCTAGAGTATCTAGAAAGTCTGTTGTATAAAGGTTGGTCTGAACTGGAGTGGCATGACAAGCTTATTTTTTTTCCAGCCCGTTTTGGCTCAGGTAAATGTGGGCGGAAACCCTGCTGCTTTGCTGGGCATCGTGTTGGCCCTGAGTGGCGCTGGGCTCTACTTCATGCGCACCATGAGACCCCAGCTCGCGCGGGATTATGATATTGCACTGGCGGCGATCGCCCTCCTGGCAGGGTCTATCCTATTCTTTCAGGGCTGGCGACTTGACCCGATTCTGACCTTTGGCTATTACTTAATGGCTGGTGCGGCTGGGTTCTTTGCGTTTGAGGCCATCAAGATGCGCGGCGCGGCTACTGAGCAAGCCAAGCGCTATTCCCCCGTTGTGGATGAAGATCGCGATGTCAGTCCGGTCTATCAAGCCGAGATTGACGAGATGCCCATGACCGATGCGCGCTCCGCCACTCGTCGCATTCGTGCCAGTCGCGACTATCGCTCAACCGATGCCGAAGATTACACAGACGATGGACGGCGCACGTCATCTCGGAACGATCGGCTTAACAGCACTCGGCGACGACGACCAGCCTCGCGTCCAGAAGACAGCCGCTCGGCCAATCGCCCCAGCGCCTATGACCGTGACAGCGATTATGGCAGTAGCCGGAGCAGTGAGCGATCGCGCGCAGACAGCAGCTTGTGGGATGAAGGCAAGGGTTCATCCTCTGGCGGCTACAGCGACATGCCCTCTCGCCCGAGCCGCAGCAGCGGATCAGAGCGGCCTCGTCGTCCCCGTCCCTCTGGGCCTGCGGGCAACCCTCGCCGCCGCCCTATTGAAGATGAACCCCCTGCAAACTACGTCGATTACGTCGATTACACCGATGGCGATGCTGATCGCTCCTTTTAGTCCCTAGCTCTCCTCTCAGTTTTTCTCAGCTTTAAAGCCAGTTAAACGCCCTGTCCTTTCCAATAGCCTTGTTCAACGAGGCGTATAAATTAAGCCAGTGGGTGTAGAGATCGGTGCCGATCTCTACACCCACAGGTTTTTGGGGGTTTGATCGACATTGCTACGCGCAAAAATGAGACGGATTGGATGGCGATCATCAAAGCCATGAAAATTCATCCAATTCTCATGGGCAGATCCGATGACGATTGATAGCCTTATTGCCACAATAGAAGCAGCTTGTACCGTCCAATTTGCTAGGTACTAAGTAGCCCATGCAGAACTAAAAGGCGATCGCCGCATGAATCATCGCACACCCATTCGCTTCTCCGGCTCATTGATGACAGCTACGGCATTGTTTGCCAGCACGCTGCTTATGGCTGAGGCGGCCGCCCCACGCCAGTGGCTTACCCTCTCTCACTGGGGGCACACCAGTCAGGCTCTTGCTCAAGATGCCGAAGAAAGCGTCAACATTCGCGTCTATAGCGCTGCCAGTGCGGCTGTGGTGTCGATCGAAACGCCCAGCGGCAACGGTAGCGGCAGCATCATCAGTGCGGATGGGCTCATTCTCACTAACGCGCATGTGGTCAACGATGTCGAAACGGTGACCGTAGTTTTGTCTGACGGGCGGCGGTTAGAGGGCGATGTAGTGGCCTTTGGGGAAGCAGGGCTAGACCTGGCTGCCGTGCGCATTCCCAATCAGCGCGACCTGCCTGTTATAGAACTAGCAGCGGCCGACAGCATTCAGGTCGGTCAGCGCGCCTTCGCCATCGGCAACCCCTTCGGTCGCTTTCAGGGAACGTTTACAACTGGCATTGTGAGCCGCATTGATACGAATCGGGGACTACTGCAGACGGATGCGGCCATTAACCCCGGTAATTCTGGCGGGCCTTTGCTTAACAGTCAAGGGCAGATGATTGGGGTGAACTCTGCCATCTTTTCGCCTCGAGGGCGGTCTGGCAACACGGGCATTGGGTTTGCTATTTCGATGAATCGGGTGGCTCCGTTTCTCACGGCAGTGCGCGAAGGTCGTGCCCCGCGAGTCGCGCAGCAGTCACCCATGCTAGGCGGTGGAGAAAAGGCAGCCCAGCGGATTCGCTTAAATGCCAACCCTGTCGAAGGCAGCCTAGCGGATGACAGCAATGTGCTGCCATCAGACGGCAGCTATTTCAATGCCTACACCTTTGAAGGGCAGGCCGGGCAGAGGGTGATTATTGAAATGAATAGCGATGAGCTAAACCCTTACCTGATTTTGCTGCAGCCTGATGGAACGGACTTGGCACAGGATGGCGGCAGCGGTAGCACCAATGCACGCGTTGTCACGGTGTTGCCCGATGGCGGGCTATATACCATTCTGGCGAATTCTCGCAATGCTGGAGAAACTGGCCGCTATATGCTGCGAGCGATCGCTCCCGATCCATCCAATGCCGCTGCTACTCCATCTACCGTCGTGTTAGAAGAACGCAGCAGCTTGGGGCCTCAGTCTGAGCGGTGGCCCGAAGACGGCAGCCCCTATCAAGACTTTATGTTTGAAGGAGAAGCGGGGCAGGTTATCAGCATCAGCATGGAGAGTAGCGAGTTTGAGACCTATTTAATGCTGTTTGGGGAAGATGGTAGCTTGGTGGATCGGAGCAGTATTCCCACTCCAGAGCGTCCCAATTCCAGTATTTTGGTCAGCCTGCCGACTTCGGGATCCTATCGCATTGTGGCAAATGCGTACCGTCCTAGTGGTCGCGGCTCCTTTCAGCTGACGATTCGACAAGAAGAGTAAGCCCCAGCGGCAAAAATCCCCAGTCTCACCACCCTGAGTTACGCAGGCAAGTGGCTTATGCCTCTTGCTTAGCGTCGCTACATGGATACCATTCGGGACTTAGCAGGGGGGAAGGTTTGTCCTAATGCTGTAGCTTCTAATGCTGAGAGAGGGGCTGTCGCACTTCGCCGCTCAGCAACTGATGTGTTTCGGTTAGTAGCGTGGGAATGTGATCGGCGTGGGGACTGTGGCTAAGACACGCTCGCAACAGATTGGGATTTACCTGCGCGGCGTTATTGCCAGGCACCCAGTGACCGCTGTTGCCCAACATGCCATAGCGGGCGCGGGCAAATTCTTCCATATCAAAGGCGATCGCCAGATTCCGCAACCACAGAATCATCCACACATTGATGCCGCCTGGGGTGTCCTTTAACTTAGGTAAGCCCGCGTCCCAAGTTTTGTACCAAGTTTCACCCAAGCGCTCAATGGCAGCCTGCTCTAGTCGCTGCAAAATAGGCGACAGTACCGCAGAAGCCTGATTGAGCAACGGCAAGGTTTTGAGGTGTTCGTCAAAATTTTCAGGCCGAGACGCCCCAATGCTCAGGGTGTGCACCTGGGGATGGCTGAGGCAAAAGAGGTCATTAAAGACCAGTGGACTGAGAGGCGCACACAGGTCTACGAGACGTTGAGATGGCTTGTAGAGCATGCCGCCTTTATCAGAAGGGCTAATGATAAACACGCCCATATCATGCTGCTGCGCGGCTTCGATCGCAGGCCAGTTGAGCTGGTTGATATAGTACCAATGCAGATTGACATAGTCGAACTGGTTGGTGGCGATCGCCTGCACAATCACCTCGGTAGGGCCATGGGTCGAAAAGCCCACATGGCGAATTCGCCCCGCCGCCTGATAGCGCCGTACCACATCCAAACAGCCGCCCGCTCGCACGGCCCACTCTAAAATTTCTGGTGTGTTAATGCCGTGGAGGCCCAGCAGGTCAATGTAGTCGAGCTTGAGATTCGCCAGAGACTGATCCAGCTTGAGCTTAAACTCCTTGGGGTCAGCCTTGGGCGACACCTTGGTTTGCACGATCAGGCGATCGCGCGGTAGCGTGGGCAACACCTGCCCGAGTTGAAGCTCTGATGTACCATAGCCCCGTGCCGTTTCGATATGGGTGATCCCCATCTCCAGTGCCCGGCGAATTGTGGCGGCCAGATTATCCTGGCTGTCTTTGGGGATGCGCCCTAAGGGCATGTCCTTCCATTGATATTGATAGCGCATGCCGCCGCAGGAAAAAACGGGCATCGGCAACTCAGTGCGGCCAAATCTGCGATAGTCCATACCGTGGCGTTGATGTTTGGGATAACGGTGAAAAGGGCAGCCGACGATGCAATCAAAATCTGCCCTTTTCAAGCTAGCAGCATTCTTCACGGCTGGGGAGCATTGACCGATAGATTCATGGCTCCACAGGGTTGCAACCTATAACTCGCGCACGATGGGCGTTCCATCAACAATTTCACCAATCAGCACGGTGTCGGTCACGCCCACAAATAGGCCGTTTTCTAGCACACCCGGAATATTGTTGAGGATGGTGTCTAACCCAGCAGGATCGTCGATGCCTTGGTCAAACTTCACGTCCACAATCAGATTGCCGTTGTCAGTCACGACGGGGCCGGCCTTTTTTACGCCCATGCGAAGGGTTGGCTGACCGCCTAGGGCTTCAATCTTGCGCATGACAGGGGCGATCGCCATCGGGATCACTTCCACCGGCAACAGAAACGTGGTGCCCAGCTTGTCTACTAGTTTGGAGCTGTCGACCACCACGATAAAGGTTTCTGCTAGGCAGTCTACAATCTTTTCTTGGGTGTGAGCGGCGCCGCCACCCTTAATCAGGTTCTTTTGGGGATCAACTTCATCGGCCCCGTCGATGGCGATGTCAATCCGGTCGGCTTCGTCTAACGTTGTGAGGGGAATGCCGTACTGCTTAGCCAGCACCGTGCCCTGAAACGAGGTGGGAATGCCCTTAATGTCTTTCAGCTCCCCCGACTTGAGCTTTTCGCCTAAAAACTCGATCATGTAGGCGGCAGTAGAGCCTGTTCCCAGGCCCACAATCGACCCTGACACGACTCGGTCGGCGGCAGCTTTGCCGACTTGCTGTTTCATTAACTTAGTGGGATCAGTCTCTGCTGGCATAATTTTCTCTCCTGTAGATAGATAGTCTGGAGTGCAAGTGCAAAGGGCGATTCTCTTGGCCTCTCTGGGACGGCCACGCCAACAGAACCAAACCGTGAACGCTCGCGTAGGCAACAGCCCCAACTGTACAGGCTATCATTTTGAGGGGACGCCCTTGAGCGCCTGCGAGTCACACTGAAAGTTGGGTAAGGCATGACGCATACGGTGGATGCTGAGGAGTGGGGTGGCCCGTTGCCAGGGCTGACGGTATCGGACTGTGAACGGCAGTTGAAAAACCAATGGCTGACCCCGGTAGAGCGATCGCCCCTCCTGATCCAGCTCGCACAGCTGCGGCTGCAGGGAGATCAGCCCATTGAGGCGATCGCCCACTGTGATGCCGCCCTCCAGCTTCAGCCGGATGCATCTCAGGCCTATGGTGTGCGGGGGTTGGCACTGATGGCGCTGGGGCAGTGGTCAGGCGCTGCTAAGGACTTTAATCGGGCGATCGCCCACGCATTTCAGCCTGCGGCGCTGCTGTGGGGCAAGCGGGGCGAAGCATTGCGGAACATGGGCCAGTATAAAGGGGCGATCGCCTGCTATACCCAAGCGCTGACGCTGCAGCCCAACCATGCCACGTGGCTCAGCGCTCAGGGGTCACTGCTGGCGGTAACGGGTCAGCCTAAGCCCGCTCTAGCCATCTGCGAGCGTGCCCTTGCATTACAGCCAGATCTTGCAGACGCCTGGAATAGTAAAGGCGTAGCGCTGCTGGTGTTAAATCGGCTAGAGGCAGCATTGGGCTGCTTTGACCAGGCGATCGCCCTAGATCCCAAGATTGATCGCACTTGGTGCAACCGGGGCACTGCGCTGGTTCGGCTAGAGCGCTATCCCGAGGCTATCGAGAGTTTGGAGCGATCGCTCACGGCGCATTCCCTCGCGGCATGGCACGCCTTTGCTTGGACGAACCTAGGCTATGCTCACCTGCGACAAGGAGAGTTTCAGCGGGCGATCGCCCCGCTTGAGCGCGCCTTACAGCTTCAGCCGCGTTCCTATACGGCCACGCTCTATCGCCTGGCTTGCATTGCCCTCAGCGGCCAACTGGTGACGCACCTGCGCCAACCTGCCGAGCGTCAACGGCTGCGACGGGATAGCGGCACAATCCTCAATTTTCTTAAACTGCGGCTGCTGGTGTTGGGGGGAGTGGTGCTGCTGATTACGCTGGGGCAAGGCGCCTGGGCACAAACGGTGCGCGATTGGCTGCCCCTACTACTCTCGGCTGGGATCGTGGGGCTCGTCGGGCTAGATTTGTGGGTTCACCGCAGCCGGCTGCGCCTCGTATGGCGCACCTATATCGGCAACTCGTGGCTCACCTACCTGCGAGCGCTGGGCACAGTGGTGCTAACGCTGGTGACGTATACCGTGGCTGAATCTATCGCCCCCCGGTTCTTGCTATGGGGCTGGGGCAACCTGGTGTTTGGGCAGCCGGGAAACGTGATATTTCAACCCTTGAGCATGGCGGCAGCCTCTCTCGCAGAGGACGCGCCTGTTGGGGGAGAGGCCGCTGGCTGGAGCCTCGACTGGGCCAAGGTGTTTATTTTGCTGTTTTGGGGACTGATGCTGCTGGGCATTCCGCTCTGGGCGCGGCTAGAGGAGCGCATCTTTCGGCGCGGCGGCGATACCTGGCGACAGATTGCCGTGCGCTCTACTCAGTTTGGGCTGATTCACCTGGTGGCAGGCATTCCCATCTTGGGGGGGTTGGTGCTAATTCTGCCGGGGTTTCTCTTTGCCTGCCGCTATAAGACGGTGCGCGATCGCACGTTTCGCCAAACGGGCGACCTCTGGCAAGCGCAAGAAGCGGGCGTCACCGCCAGTACGGCTGACCACGCGGTTTACAATGCAATTTTAGTCAGCTTAGCTGTGTTTGCCCTCTTGATGATTCCGTCCTGATTCCATTAACCTAATCCCATCAAGCTGATTCCATTAATCTGATTCCATCAGGATGGGCACACGTTGTGCCGCGTTCTGGGAATCTTAAACGATTTTGTGGAGAGGCTTAGCCTCTCCACAATCGCCCAACTGCGTAAGTCCTATCCATACACCAAGGTGTTATGCCAACTCTGTCAAAGATCATGCTCTATCCCATCAAATCGCTGGATGGTGTAGCAGTGGACGCGGCGGCGGTGCTGCCCGGAGGGGCACTGCAGGGCGATCGCGAGTTTGCCTTGGTGGATCGTGAGGGGAAATTCGTCAATGGCAAGCGCACTGAAGCCATCCACGCCATTCGCGCCCAGTTTGATCGAGCGGCACGACAGGTTCAGCTATGGACTCGGGCGATCGCCCCCCAAACCTTTCACCTTGATCAGCAACGGGCTGACCTCGAGGCCTGGTTTAGCGACTACTTTGGCTACCCGGTGCAGTTGGCCCAAAACACACACCAGGGATTCCCCGATGACTGCGAGGCCTCTGGCCCAACGCTGGTGAGTGTGGCCACACTCACCACGGTGGCCACCTGGTTTCCGCCGATGACGCTGACTGAAGCCCGCCAGCGCTTTCGCACCAATCTAGAGCTAGAGGATGCACCCGCATTCTGGGAGGATGAGCAGTTTACCGCTATGGGCGATCCACTACCGCTGCACGTCGGTGACGTGAGGCTGATGAGCAGCAACCCCTGTCAGCGCTGCATTGTGCCAACTCGCGATTCTCAAACGGGCGATCGCACGCCACAGTTTCAGGCTCACTTCATAGCTCAGCGCCGCGCCACACTGCCCGCCAATGCCCCACCCACTCGGTTCAACCACTTCTATAAGCTCACCTTGAATACTCGCGTAGCCTCGGATCAAACGGGAAAAGTGCTGCGGATCGGCGATCAGGTCAAATCAATCGAATAACCTTCTAGAAAATTCCTCTCACCTGCTGCCGACTTCGGCTCACATGCGGAATCGGATTAATATCTTTTGTAATAGCACTTAGATAATTTGGCTTAACATCCCGTAGCTTGAGATTAGACCTAAATCTCTTCGAATCAGAACGAACGTTATCAGAACGAACGTTCATCTCGACTTAAAAGGGTAAACGGGCTCTGATCCACCCTCCTACGAAAGATACAGAATGCAATAGAATTAAGCATCCTGTGAATGTGACGCTTCTCACGGTAGTTAACCCCAATGCGCTATGGCTAAACAGAATGACATGCTTCCGTTGGCGCTGTCTCTGCTGCTCACCACTGGGTTGCTTGTGGGCGGCGGATGGTGGGTAATGACTCGAACCAATCTGATCTCTGGTCTCACGGACGATACGTCCAACACCTCCGTTCCGTCGCCAGACGCCTCCCCTGAAGGCTCCTCCAACGCAGCGGCTGAGCCGGTGAACGTGCAGCCTCAGACCTCGACGGGGCAGACATTGGCAGAGGTGGCCGATGTGCCTAGCGGACTGTTTAACTACGGTGGCAGCACCACCTGGGCACCCATTCGCGGCGAGGTTGACCCGGTGCTGCGTCAAGCGTTTCCCCAGTTCCAACTGCGCTATGCTGACCCCATCAACCGCCCACCGGGGTCTACTATTGGCATTCAAATGGTGCTAGACGGGCAATTGGCATTCTCTCAATCGTCTTCATCCCTGCGCGATCAAGACTATCAGCAAGCCCAGCAGCGCGGGTTCACCCTTCAGCAAATTCCAGTAGCGTTAGAGGGAATTGCGATCGCCGTCCACCCTACGCTCAACGTCCCAGGCATCACCACCGAACAGCTCGTGCAGATCTACACCGGGCAGATCACCAACTGGAGCGAGGTCGGTGGCCCAAATCTCCCGATCACGCCCTACTCTCGACAGGATGTGGGGGGCACAGTTGAGTTTTTTGTCACCAGTGTAATGGGTGGCTCTCGCTTTGGGAGCAATGTGCAATATATGGACAACACGACCTTGGCGCTGCGAGCCGTTGCCAGTGACCTTGGCGGCATCTATTATGCCTCTGCACCCGAAGTGGTGGGTCAATGCACCACCAAACCCTTACCTTTGGGGCGGCAGAGCGGCAATTTTGTTGCGCCTTATGTGGAACCGCTGGTGCCTGCTAGCCAGTGCCCCGCCGCACGCAATCAGCTGAATACCGAGGCCTTTAGAACAGGTGACTATCCCATTACTCGCCCACTGTATGTGATCGTGAAGCAGAACGGGCAGCAAGAGCAACGCGCTGGCGAAGCCTATGCCAATCTTTTGCTCACCGACGAGGGGCAAACTCTTCTCACTGACGCGGGATTTGTGCCCCTGCGTTAAGAGTGAATCACCCGAGTTTCCAATGCCGGGGGGCAGAAAGGTGCACAGAAACAAAAGGTTTAATTCCGCAGCACAGCGTCAACACTTAATTTTAGGGTTGCCACCTTCTGGGAGGCCTGCCGGAGAAGACTTTCGGGGAATACCAACCCTAATTCTTAGCGCTGATGCTGCACTAGAGCGTGTCATCAACTCTGGCTAAAATCCTTTTCATCATTTCATCAGCGTTGCCACGCCCGACCCAAAAACAGGCTAGAGGCTGCAACTGCTGATTTTTGGGTCATCAGCGGTCAATTGATGACAGCCCTTAGCCTACAAGTTTTGCCTCAAGCCACCAGCCAGCAATCGTTCTACAGACTTTTGCCTAATGGATAGCTGTTTGAGGAGGAGTTTTGTTCCGCTAAATTGATCTAGATGCTGTTCTATGGATAGATGTTGGCACTGAGATTAGCCCGCAAGCTGAGTATTAGGCCAAGCTCAAAAGTGAAATTTTGCCCGCAGGCAACTCCTCCAAGTTCCTACAGGCAGGTATGGATCTCGATCTGAACTTGGTGGAACCCTCTCAGCCAGGGCTCAGGCAGCTTAAGGTAGTCATCATCTTGCGGTGAGCCCTTTCTGCCATAATTGCCAACAATCTCCCTAAAATCCCCAAAATGACCCTTTCTTCCCCAGCTGCTCTGGTTTTAGCGGTCGATCTGGCGAATACAGATCTAATCGGCCAGTATCAGACCGTACGCCACCTCAGCGCAGTCCTCTGCCAATCCCTCGAAATTGAAGACTACGGCGTGCAGGCCATGGCCGATGTCAGCCCGCCCAAGTGGCATCTGGCACACACCACCTGGTTTTTTGAAACCTTTTTGCTGCGCCCCTATCTAGAGGGCTATGGAGAATTTCATCCCGGCTACGGGTATTTATTTAACTCCTACTATGAGGCAGTGGGCGATCGCCACCCCCGCCCCCAGCGCGGCCTGCTGTCGCGGCCCACGGTAGCTGAGGTCTACCAGTACCGCGCCTATGTGGATAGGGCCATGGAGCAGCTTTTGCAGCAGGTCGACCATCCCGCCGTGGCAGAGCTAACCACTCTCGGACTGCATCACGAACAGCAGCATCAGGAACTATTGCTCACCGACCTCAAATACAACCTGGCGCTCAACCCCCTGCGCCCCGCCTACCGCCCGGATATCGCCCTGGCAAAATCCATATCCCCAACGCCGCTGGAGTTTGTAGAATTCCCCGGCGGGCTGTACGACCTGGGCCACCAGGCCCCTGGGTTTGCCTTCGACAACGAAGGCCCGGCCCACCGGGTCTACCTGCAAGACTTTGCCCTAGCCAACCGTCCTGTCACCAACGGCGAATATTTAGAATTCATCGCCGACAAGGGCTACCAGACCGCCGCCCACTGGCTAGCCGAGGGCTGGGCCACGGTGCAGAGCGAAGCCTGGCAGGCTCCCCTCTACTGGGAGCAGCGCGATGGCGACTGGTGGGCGTTTACCCTGGTCGGCATGCAGCCCGTCAACCCAGCCGAACCCGTGTGCCACCTGAGCTACTTCGAGGCCGATGCCTTTGCCACCTGGCGGGGCGATCGCCTGCCCACCGAAGCCGAATGGGAAGTCGCCGCCTCAGGGGTATCCATCCAAGGCAACCTTCTGGCTGCCGACCACCTGCACCCCCAGCCCACATCTGGCAACCAGAAACTCCAACAGCTCTACGGCGACACCTGGGAGTGGACTCAAAGCGCCTATCTGCCCTACCCCGGCTTTCGCCCCGCCCCCGGTGCCGTCGGCGAGTACAACGGCAAGTTCATGTGCAACCAAATGGTGTTGCGCGGCGGCTCCTGCGTCACCCCACCGGGTCATATTCGCCCCAGCTACCGCAATTTCTTTCCGCCCAGCGCCCGGTGGCAGTTTAGCGGCCTGCGTTTAGCTAGAGAGTTTTGAGTTTTGAATTAGGACATGCAATTCAAAACTCAAAACTCAAAACTTTCCCCATATCCCCATTTTCCCATCTATCCCTATGCCCTCACAAACCAAACCCTCCCCCGTTAAGCTCTACGACTTTCACCCGCCGATAGAAGACTTCCGCAGCGCGGTGCTGCGGGGGCTGAGCCTGCCGCAGAAGATGCTGTCGCCTCAGTTTCTCTACGACAAGCGGGGGTCTGAGCTGTTTGACGCTATTTGCCAGCTGCCGGAGTATTACCTCACCCGCACCGAGATGCAGATTCTTCAGGACAATGCTGGGGAGGTTGCGGCGGCGTTGGATCATAGTGCCCTGGTGGAACTGGGCAGCGGCAGCAGCCAGAAGATTCGCATTTTGCTCAAGGCTGCGCTCCAGGTAACGACCTACGTGGGGGTCGATATTTCGCGGCAGCACCTGCAAGAGGCCTGCGCAGCGCTGATGGCCGATTTTGAAAGGTTGGATGCGATCGCAGTCTGTGCCGACTACACCCAGCCCCTGCCCATCGCTGCCATCCCAGAGCTACAAAATCACCCCACCATCGGCTTTTTCCCCGGCTCTTCGATTGGCAATCTGGAGCCTGCCGAGGTGATCAGCTTTCTCAAAACCGTGGCGGTGCTGGGCGATTTAATCGTTGGGGTAGATCTAAAGAAATCTCCGATTATTCTCGAACCCGCCTACGACGATGCCCAAGGGGTTTCTGCCGCTTTTGCGCTGAATGTGCTGACAAGAATCAACCGGGAACTGGAGGCCGACTTTGACCTGAGCCAGTTTGAGTATCGGGCGCACTATAACGAAGCCCAAGGGCGGATCGAGATGGCGATCGCCAGCCTCTGCGACCAAACCGTCCACCTGAGCGATGCCGAGATCCCCTTCTGCAAGGGCGAAACCCTGCGCACCGAGCACTCCTACAAATACACCATCGACGAGTTTCAACTGCTAGCGATGGAGGCCGGATTCCATCCTGTACAGGTGTGGGTAGATAAGCAGCAGCTCTTCAGCCTCCACCATCTAAGGCAGATGTAGGTATTGAAAAACAACAACGGACAGTGAATTAACCTGAGTTCGGGATAAGCTCAAAGCCTTAATGTGCCGTGCGCGACGCGCACGGCACATTAAGGCTTTTGGGGCATCGCGCGTCGCGCGATGCCCCAAAAGCCTCTTAACCCGAACTGACGTTGAATTAATGCTGGAGTGGCCTACTGATATGTATCGCGGCAGTGTCTAACGCGGGTGATGACAATGAATTGAGTACTGCTATCAATGCGCGCTACGAGAGCGCCTTCGATTGCAGTGTTTCAGCCCCGCAGCATGGAGCAGAAACACTGCTAAACCTTGCTGTCTGCGTTGCGAGCAGTAAGGTTTTGAGCATTTACCAAACTGACATCGAACTGAGGGTTGTATGAATAACGCCATTGTGTATGGTTCAGCCGCCCTCTACTGTGGTGGCGTTCTACAGTCTCTATGACAGCTGATCTAGCTCTAATTGCAGCCACTCAGCAATGGAATGCCCATCTTTGCGCTGCAGTTCGACCCGAACCTGCTTCACCAAGCCTGATCCGGGTGGCGCAGGTTCTTCGCGAAAGAGAATATCGTACTCGCTAGGATCTTGTTGATGCTCCCGCAGCCAATCCTGAACCCGAGTGGTGGCAAAAAATGATTGTCCCTCCACAAACATGCGAGAGATTTGCGCCTGCAAACTAAATGGATTAAAGCGCGGCATAGGCTCAAAGATGGGGACTAAGGGATGGGCACGAAAGAACATCCCGACCTGAAGGACACCTGACATAGTACGGTTTTCAGTAGGGGCGCAAGACCCTGTGCCCCGTTAAGCTGAGTCAGGCTGGATACGTCAATGGCATCAGCTTATTCTACTAATTTGAGCGCAGGCGTATCAACTCACGCCGAACCTTATCTGCCAGGGCTCGATCGCTCTGCTGAGCTGCATGAATACGGTTAAAGTCTTCGATCGAAAGATTGAACCGCTCAACCACCTGTACTGAGGCATTGCAGTAGCTGATTGCAACCTGCCGCGCCTGCCGATTGAGACCATTGATGCTGTCGCGCTGATGACAGGAAATATTCGGGAGTTGCTGACCAGAGGGCATCTGGCTCTGGATCTCTTGATAGGCATTGCGGCGCAGATCTTCGATTTCTAGCACCGATTGGGCGTAGCCTCGAATTTCGGCATCTGACACTGCCTGCGCCATCGCCGCAGAGCTAAAACCCGATGAACCTGAAGCGGCGGCGAGATCGGGAACAAGCCCCAACAGCACAGTCGATGCAGAGATGGCTCCCACAGTAAGCAAGTGCAGCGCCACGGGCTGGATTGAACGTTTGTAAACCTGAGACAACTGAATCATGGCAATCTTGAACGCGCCTATAGAAGTTATAGAACTGGATTTAGATATTGAAGCTATCCGATTATTTTGAATTATTCTAGGCGAGGTAAGTTCCAGAAAATCAATAAAGAATTAATTGGCCTTGACAGTACTCAAATTTACCACTGCTTTATTCTTACTAGACAAGAAGATCACTTGATCGGGAGAGGGATGTCTTTAGGCGATTCAACGGGGCTTGCAAGAAGGGGCGAGGCGGATTAAGCCTCTGGAATGGAAAAAGCGGCCCTCCCAAGAGATTCAACGGGGCTTGCAGGAAGGGGCGAGGCAGACACTCAAGCATCAGCGGCTGATATTCATTCTTCTCAGGCGTTTCGTTTCTTGATCAGAACGCTGCTGCATCGCTATCAGGTGCAAATCTAGGGTTAGGAGATCCCGTAGGCATAAGCTTGTCAATTCTAGCCAGACTGTTTAGGGTGGGCGATCGCCCCAGCTTAAGAAACCGTTTGGATCGTTGAACTCTCGGGCTGATCAGGGGCCACAGCAGATGCCGAGGCTGACGCAACAGCGGGCTCAGCAGGGTTGATGGGGCACCACAACTGCTCGTGGCTAATCGACTGTGCCATGATGCGGCGATAAACATCGCTGAGCCGAACTGCAACCCCTGTCCAACTAAAGTTTTGTTGGACACGAGCAGGGGCTTGAGATTTGAGCTTTTGCGCCCAAATCTGGTCAGTCAGGACGCGCTCAATGGCTTTGGCAAACCCAGCCACATCCTCTGGCGGCACGAGCAATCCTGTTTCTTCAGGAACTACTGTAAACCTTAGCCCACCGGTATTTGAGGCGACAACCGGAGTCCCGCAGGCCATGGCCTCTAGAGCCACCAGCCCAAAGGGTTCGTATTGACTAGGAATAACGCAAACATCGGCAGCGGTATAGTAGGTCGGCAATCGCTCATGTCCCACCTGTCCGACAAAATCAATGCGATCGCCCAACTGCAACTCGCGAACAATGCGTTCAATCCGCTGTCGCTCTTGACGGTTGTCTTGAGCCGGATCATCACCCCCAACAATCACCAAGCGCGCCTTGTGAAGTGAGTCTGGCAGTTGGGCAAAGGCTCGCACCAGCGTTTCAATGCCCTTGCGCGCATCAAACCGGCCCACATAGAGCACCATAGGCTCTTGAGAGGAAAGCCCTAAGCGCTGTCGTGCCTCTGTCTGGGGCATCGTGTGGAAGGTATCAAGGTCAGTTCCGGCTGGGACAATTTCGACTGTGCCCTGGGCCGACATGAGCTGATGCAACGTATCTTTTTCTTGAGGGCTAGTGGCAATGATGCAGTCGGCCAACTCGAGCACTTGCTGCTCAATGTCAATGCGCCGGTCGGCGATCGCCGACCGGGCCACACCCGGCTGATATTTCAGCACGCCTAGCGAATGATAGGTATGCACCAGTTGCAAATTATGCTGCTGCTTAAGCTGCAACCCCACCCATCCTGCAGTCCAATAGCTGGTGTGCACTAGAGGATAGTGTTCTTTACTTTGATACTTGAGAAAGTCTTCCAAAAATTCTGGCAGCACGTCAAACCGCTGATCGCGTGGGATCAACGCAGCAGGGCCAGCATCAAGGCGGATCGTGCGGCAGTGGGGTGAATGCTGCACCACGGTAGGAGCGTCCGGGTCGGTTCTACGGGTAAACATGTCTACACGCCAGCCCACCTTGGCTAAGGCTTCTCCGACGCGCCGTACGTAGATATTGCGCTCACCAGCTTCTTGTCGGTTCGTGTCAATGGCCGGATCGGCATCATCAGAAATGAGGGCGATCGCCTGCCGAGTCGGTGCATCATTTCGCATTGATGAGTGTGCGGCGGCTGATTGCGGCTGAGACTGCCCCAGAGATTGGGCTGATGCACTTGAGCGTTTATCCAACATAGACCGCACCTCACAAAAATCAAAACAACCACACTGAGTCAAACCAAGCATTGATCGCCACTAGAAAACAATCAGTCATGTCTTGGGCGATCGCCTCAACATCGCCAGGAACCCCGCACAAGGATTTCGCCTGCTGCAACATTCCCCCAATGGTTCGCAGCTTCACATTCTAGCAAGTTAACATCCTTAGACTGCCCCACGAGGTATTTTACAGTGCTGCTACGAGTGCTGTCATATTGCCACGCTTTAGCAACAATCACGAATCAGCTTAAACCATCTAATCAACCCAACGATCAATCAGACAATACGTTACCTGTCATCAGTCAGCATCTATCCAGTGAGTCATATTCTCTTGCACTGCGACATAAGTTGCTTTATGAACTGCTTCGTCCCCTTGCATCGTCGTTGCAGCTATCCTCGACAACTGGTAGATACGCCGGATTGTAACAGGCAGAATGGGTGCATCCCGTCCTCCTCGCTATGCACTTAGAATCGCTGTAGGTACGCCAAGCCAGCTTAATTGCACCGAATAGTTCACATTTAGTTCGCATTCCTACACGACGCTGCATAGAAGTATTGCAACGCCACACCCCTCAAGAACATGAGCTGAACCCACAGTTCTATATGAACATTGGGTTGATAGAACCTTCCTCTATAAGCAGTCTGTCTAATGGTCTCAAATCTGCTGACAGCAAAATTCCAATCAGTCCAAATCGTGCCAGAGCAGCACAGAGTCAATCAACATCAAGAATGAACTCATCAACATAGCGATGGATGGGAACAGAAATATAGGCTTAGTAGTCGAGACGGATATCTCCATGAAAAAAAGAAGATAGCTAGAACGATTTTGGAGTGAATTAGCGTTAGTTTTTTTGATTTAGGATATAAGTAGTACATGATTGGGAATTCTGACCGTATAGCTGAGTCTTCTAGAGATTTTTTAGACAGATTATGGCTAACTCCTGTTGAACTGTAGACACTTGAGATGGAGAAATAAGTGATGACGGCTGGTAGAAGACGATCGCCCGGTGCTACGGCTGTAACCAAAGACGCCATTGAGAATGCGGCAGACTTTCTCAAAGATCTACCCGAAAAACCAAAAGACTCTTGGTCGCTGCGAGAAGCGATTGAACAGTTGCAAGACTCAATCAAGGCTGCACTAGATCGTGGATATACCCACGAAGAAGTTTCTGAAATGCTGACCCAGAAGGGAATCCGCATTAGCCCCTCGTCACTCAAGTCTTATCTAGCCGCCACGAGCCGAAACCGCGCTGCCGGAGACTCGCCTAAGCGCAAACGGAGCACTCGTTCAAAGGCTGAGGCTCTCACAGCGGCTGAAGCAGACGACCTTACACTCTCTACGGCTGACCCTGCAGATACAGACGAGGCCGCAACTGAGTCGAAACGCACTACTCGCTCAGCCGCATCCTCTAAAGCTAGGTCAGCAGCAAAGCCTAAGGCGACTGCAACTCGCAGCGTTGCTAAAAAGACCACGGCAACCTCCTCCACTCGAGGCCGAGGAAAACGTACGACGCCCTAGGCGTTGGGCAAGGCAAAGGTCAGAACAACTTTTATAACGGCATGTAGGAAGCAGCCGGCGATCGCACCGTCCTCCAATTCACTTTCGACATGGGGCTTTCTCGGTCGCACTAAATGGTCGCTAATTTAGTACTACCTGCTGATAGAGGATTGTGGCGACCCACACGAGTAGCTATGTAGCGATAAAAGATATGGGGCATTGCATGTTACACAATGCCCCATATCTTTTTTGCATGTGGTTTATATGTGGTTTATATGTGGATCAATTAGGGTCTGCATTTTGAGATCAACTCAAGCGCGTCGCCCTACAAGACTGTCGATAGCGTATCCACTGCACGCAATTGCCCGCGACACACCGCCCGCAACAGCCGGTCAACAGCGCGACGTTCGTCGTCTGATAAACAGTCTGTCAAGATAGCGGCCATCAGAGCATAGCGGTCGGCTAGAGTCAGCTCCCCAGTGTAGCTAGCGTGAGCAAACAGTTCAGCGATCGCCCCAGGAATTAAGTTGAGCTGCATTGGCATCATGGCTGAGGAGGGAAAAACGATTTCAGGAACTCGCGTTTCAACGACGCATTCGTTATTCTCATAATCCCCTGTCTGCTAGATTTTCTGGGTGATTGAATCCAGGCTTCGCGCGTGATTTATCTGATGAAAGTGTGTGATGGAAATAGACACAGGTAGTGACACAATTCAAGCGCTTCTGTGACACAGATCACAGGATTATGATACTGCTCCGTAAAAGGGCGATCGCAGAAAACGTAGAACCGTAAGACCACTCCCTAAATAGATCAAGAAAACAAGAAAATCTTACGGCACTTACTTTGACGGTTGCCACATCTGTACAAATAGATTCAACGATTGTAGGGGTACGATCGCCTTCCCGGGCACCCTAGCGGTAGATCCTGTCCCCTACTTCCCGGCACATGTTCAATAAACGTCCACCTGCCAGAATTTCCCCCCTTACCGACAATCCCCTCCGCAACCCAGGTCAGTCCCTCGACGAAGAGATTAGTCGTATCCTCGATGAGGACACCCCTACTTGGGTCATCCTTCTCTTATTGGGATTATTTTGGCCGGCCTATGAGTGGTTTCGCTGGCTAACGGACTATAACCCTCACCCAATTCTGGCTACAGTGCCTTGCCTGATCATGGCGGGATATGCAGTATTTCAGCTCTACGGTACTAGAAAGACGATTCGACGGCTCAAAATGGCGCGGGATGGCGAAAAAGCTGTTGGGCAATACCTATCGGATCTGCGGGAGCAGGGGCACCGGGTTTACCACGATGTGATCGGTAAAAACTTCAATATCGACCATGTGATTGTGAGCGATCGCGGCATCTTCACCGTCGAAACCAAAACCTACAGCAAGCCCTCATCGGGACAATCCACCCTGGTATTTGACGGCGAGCAAATTACCTTTTATGGCAAACCCCTACAAAAGGACGCCCTTCAGCAGGCCAAAGCCCAGGCTAAATGGCTCCACGATTTGCTCCAAGAAACCACAGGCCGAGATCTCCCAGTGAAGCCCGTGGTGGTTTTCCCCGGCTGGTTTATTGAAAAAACAGCTGGGGCTAAGACATCCCCAGTGTGGGTGCTCAACCCCAAGGCGCTGCCAACATTTCTAGAAAACGAACCCCGGCGCATTCCGGCAGAGGATGTAAAGCTGGTGGCGTATCATTTGTCTCGCTACATTCGAGTGAACGCCAAAGATTAAAAGTAGCGTCAGACTCCATACCTTTCTGTAAAGATAACCCAGAGGAGTTCTTCTATGACTTAAGCTCGATAGAGTTTAATCGCTGAATCTTCTACAGGACAAGGGTTTTAGGAATCGTTACCCAATCGACCTTATGTCAATAGGGCTCGCGATTGAGAGTTGAATAGTTTTCTCAACAAGCAGCTATTGTTGACAGGAGGCCAAAACTTCAACTTCCAGACTCTTTATTCTGAAAGGCTTTCAAGCTTTGGTTCTTGTCGAATTCAGGTTTGCAAGGGACTTGGGGCGTCTGGTCATGCTCTGTCAGCTAACAAAACGTGGGTGCGAGCGCGTTGTTTCAGCTCTGCAGCGTGGAGCAGAAACAGCACGGTTTTAGGCATTTGCCGAACGCATTTGCCCAACAAATATTGCTTTGAGGTGCGTGGAGTTCTTGCCCTATCAATGCTCCAACTCTGCTGGTACTACTAATAGAACAGATTTAATTGGCCGTTCGATGCGATCGCCTGCTCCATTGACTCGTCCATAGATGGCTTGTCCCTCAATCCACAGCCCAGCAGAACTACCGCCATCCAGATTGAGTGCGTCGGCAGCCCCTAAAGAGGCCAGAAACGTCGCCATTTCTTCTAAAGAAATTCCTGACTGAGTGGGTGCTTCTGACTGCTGTGCTGCCATTGCCAGCAACACATCGCCATTGGGCAATAGGGCGATCGCACTGCGCGCATTCCGCCCACTGCTGCCCAGAGCATCCCGCATGGTGCCCCCCTCATCCACCGTTAAAAAAGCTTCAGCGGCAAGCGCCAGATCCGGTAAGATGCGCGGCCCTGCACCCACAGCATCGATTAGAACGCAATCGGGCGGAGCGAGTTCTAAATGCTGAGCAATGGCGTAGCGATCGCCCGTCGGGCAGCGATAGCGACGAAATTCTGAGCGATTCAAAATCTGCGGCAGGTGAACGGTGAGATCGGGGTTTTGCATCAGCCGCTCATTGTCTTGTGGATCAGCCACCGATTCTCCGCCCACCACGATATGAGACGTGGTGAGCTGATTTTGCGGGTCGAAAAATCCGGCATTGATTGCTGCGACAGGCTGCATAGTTGACCCTACTTCGGCCTGCACAAACTGGGGCAGCGGTTGTAAAGACTCTGATACAGCGGGCACAATCGCCCACCCTTGGCTGATCGGAATGTGCGCCACATGCACGGTGTAGTGCTCAAACACATGCATTTGATAGGTAATGGATGCAGAGTCTAGAACCGGGGCGATCGCCCCATTCCTATCTGTTACAGCGCTATCTGTTACAGAAGAGGTTGCCTCAGTTGGCATAGCCAGGGCTGGCGCTTCGCGTCCCGGCTGCCGATGCATATAAGAGCTTATCGCCAGCAAACTAACGCTGCTCAGCAAGGCGAGCGATCGCCCACACAGTTGCCAGTTGCATCTTGGCATCGCGCACTCTAAACCAAAAACTACAAATCTGCCCTATCAGCCACGCCCAATCTTAGCCCAGTTCTAGCTTCTATCGTTACCTTGGTTTAGCCTTGTCCAGCGCAATTGCTTACGGGCCGTTGAGGGTTCCAACCGCGATGCCAACGGCCATGCCCTTCATGGGTTGAACGATTCAGCCAGAGAGAACTAACGCGCACCTAACATCAAAAACATAATTATGAGCAACCCTAAAGAGTAGGCTAGCCCTAGAAACTTCCATCGCTTCGGCCTTAAAATCATTTGGCAGCAAGAGTTTTAGCCATAAATTATGCTGTCTAAGCTTCCGGCTGCATCCCGTAGCCTCTCATAAACCCTAGGAAAATCTGAGTCAACCGCGCCAAAAGCATTGCAAAATCAGGGGAAACCCCTAAATTTTTGTTATATTAGTTTACATATTGATGCACTCCTTCATAACTACACCGCCATGACCCTCAAACAGCGACTCTCGTCTCTTGCCTTAACTGCACTCAGACCGAATTTCGTGCCCAACTACCCCTCTCAGATTGCCTGGACGGTTCTGCGCGTGGTAGCTGGCGTTGTTATGGTTCACAACGGTTTGGACAAACTTGGGAACATCGAAAGCTTTGCTGAGGCCTATGTGAAGGTGATTGGTCTACCATTCCCCATCTTCTTTAGCTACGTGGCGGGCTATACGGAGTTGATTGCCGCTCCGCTGTTGGCGCTCGGCTTTTTGACGCGGCCTGCAGCGTTGGGACTCTGTTTCACAATGCTGGTTGCGATCTACCACCATGTTAAGGTTGCCGGTTTTAGCATTCCTTATCTGGAGCTATCGGCGCTCTACGCGACCGTGTTCCTGTTCTTCTTAGCAAATGGTGCCGGTTTGTTCTCTGTGGACTCTTTGCTGGCAGGTTGGTTGAGCGCAGCGCTACCTGGCGAGTCTAAAGCCCCAGTTGAGAAGCAAGCTGAACTGTCGAAGGCTGCTTGAGCGATCGCCCTTAATCTAACTTAGCTAATTCGCTACGATCACTTGCTTCATCAAAGCACTACAAGAGTTCTAAGGATTTTCCCAGTGTTTTCTTGGTAATAGTATCTAGACAATGATTGCGCAGAGTGCGTTTCCACTCTGCGCAATCATTGTCTAAACAAGTTCAACCTGTTCTCGATATAGCTCTCTCAATCGTGCACTCTATGACGCCATAGGGTGCTTTTTATGTCAGGTATTCCTGCGATAAAACGTTGGAGGGGTCGTGAGAGTCTGACTCTGTAGAGATTTCACGCGCTGTTGCCCCTCTGCAATGGACGTTGCTCCATGTTGCAGGCTGGTGCAAGAGGTGCTGAGCGCAGGCATCAATGGCGTTAAGCAACGTTGCCCCTGTGATGAGGCGCATCTGAGGATCAAGCTTCACACCTCCTGAGAAACCTACGTCAAACCGTAAGGAGATGAGCACGCTATTGATGAATCTCCCAACTGGGCTGCTTGACGCCATCTACCGGCACTGACGCGATCAATCTACCCCGCACCAAAATATTGATATGGTGCGCTAACCTGAGCGCTGCAACAGGCTCTCGCAACAACAATCCGGCGGCGGCCAGTTGTTCTGCGGTTGGGCGATCGCGGCAGTCAATTCGCAGGGTGCCCCACCGCCGCGACACCCGACATCGGCGCAGTTCTTGAAGCTGTTGCCACTGTGCCGCGTCTTCCCGGTAATAATCCAAGATGAGTTTTGTGAGTTGCCCAAACCAGTTCATGGTTCCACTGTCCTTAATGCAGCAATGAATTACAGCGATAGTTCTGGAGGCCCTGTGCCGAGTGTTAAACACTAGGCTCGTTAAGCTTCGTTACATTGGCGCCGTGTGCGGAGGGTATGCCGTTTCATCGTGTTTCTCCCTTGCACGCCTTCATTCAAGCGCACTTTGCAGGAACACTCGAGATGTTGCAAGAAGATTTAATGCAGGGGCGATCGCCCATTTTCTACTGGAACAGCCGAAACCCTTGTTGCTGCAACAGTTGGCGTTATTAGACATCCCACCTGCGTCGTAACAACCAGCAGCGTTTCTTCAAACTTTCACACAAATCTCAGCCACAACCCCATTCAAATTCTTTTACAAAATGTCATGCGCTCGGCCCTATTCCTGAAGATTGATTACAGATTGGTTCCCGGCTGAATGGGGCGAGTTCAACTCCATCTGGTATCTTTCATCACTGATAGACCCCTCCCCTTTTCCGGTAGTGTAAGGGGGAACTTGAGCCTAGCCGTGTTTAGGAGTGCATCGCTCTGTTGCGGCTTTGCTTGTTCCACTCCCTTGTCCACTCCATCCTGCATCCGAGAACCGTGCAAATCGATACTTACGATCCTGGCGACTTTTATGATGAATTATTTGAAGGTGTGGGCACCCCGCGCTCCCAAGCCGCGCCGCTGATCAATCGAATCAAATCTCTCAGTATTGACGAGCTGCAACAGCGTCAGGCTGCCGCACAGAGCGCACTGTTCAAGCTGGGGGCTACATTCAACGTCTATAGCGATAACCAGGGCACCGAGCGCATTCTGCCATTCGACATTATTCCCCGCGTGGTCTCAGCACCCGATTGGGAGTGGCTGGAGCGGGGGTTGAAGCAGCGCATTCGAGCCCTTAATTTATTTTTAGATGACATTTACAATGACCAGAACATTCTGAAGGATGGCGTGATTCCCGCTGAAATCATCCAATCCTCAAAGGGATTTTTAGAACCCTGCAAAGGCTTCTCACCGCCTCATGGCATCTGGTGCCATATCACCGGAACTGATCTGGTGCGCGATCGCGACGGGCAATGGTATGTCCTGGAAGACAATTTGCGCTGCCCCTCTGGCGTGTCCTATGTGCTCGAAAACCGGCGAGTGATGAAGACCACCTTTCCGCTGGTGTTTAATCAACTCCCCATCATGCCAGTAGATGACTATCCCAGTCAGCTCCTGGAAACGCTGCTGAACCTTGCCCCCTCGGGCCTGCCCGACCCGACGGTAGTGGTGATGACACCTGGCACCTATAACTCTGCCTATTTTGAGCATTCGTTTTTAGCACAGCAAATGGGAATTGAGCTGGTGGAAGGGCGCGATCTGGTGGTGGCGGATGGTTACCTGCAAATGCGGACGACAAAAGGCTTGCAGCGAGTGGATGTTGTGTATCGGCGGATTGATGATGACTTTTTGGATCCGCAGGCGTTTCGTTCCGATTCCATGCTGGGGGTGCCTGGCCTGATGGAGGTCTATCGGCAAGGCCGGGTGGCGCTGGCAAATGCCCCCGGCACCGGAGTCGCAGACGACAAGGTCATATACGCCTATGTCCCCAAGATGGTGGAGTATTACTTGAATGAGGAGCAAATCATCCCCAATGTGCCCACCTATCTTTGCTGGGAACCGGCGGATCAAGCCTATGTGCTAGATCACCTGGATGAGCTGGTGGTGAAAGCCGCGAATGAGTCGGGCGGCTATGGCATGTTGATTGGCCCCCATGCCACTGAGGAAGAGCGCGCTGCCTTTGCCGAAAAGATCAGCGCCCAGCCACGCAACTATATTGCGCAACCAACGCTGACGCTGTCGCGGGTGCCTACGCTGGTGGGCGATCGCTTCGAAGGCTGTCATGTCGATTTGCGCCCCTATATCCTCTATGGGAAAGAGATATACGTCAGTCCGGGAGGGTTTACTCGGGTGGCTCTGCGGAAAGGATCGCTAGTGGTGAACTCGTCCCAGGGCGGTGGCGGTAAAGATACCTGGGTAATCGCGAATCCATCGCAATCGCCCTCACAACAGCAGTCGCAATCCTAGCGTTATAGGAGCGTTATAGGAGTGAGAGCCATCCATCTGTTCTGCCACGCTTCTCCAAGAATCGTCACCATATGTCAAGCATGCGCGTAAAACCTGGTTTGAGGCTCTGCTCAGAATATGCCGTGATGGTTGTTTCTAATTGATCTGGCCCTGTCTCTCTATCGATATCGTTACTATTTCCTGTCCCTTTCCTATCTTTGATCTAGAACCATGCTGAGTCGCGTTGCAGAATCTATCTTCTGGCTGAATCGTTATGTAGAGCGGGCGGAAAACATTGCTCGATTCATTGATGTCAATCTCAATCTGTCGTTGGACTCTCCCTTAGGTGTCGATCAACAATGGTCACCCTTGGTTAACACCAGTGGAGATCAGAGCTTCTTTAAAGAGCACTATGGTGAGGCCAACGTAGAGACGGTGATTCAGTTTCTGACGTTTGACACCCGCTATCGCAACTCTATTCTGTCGTGCCTAAAGCTAGCACGCGAAAATGCTCGCAGCGTGCGCGAGATCATCTCATCGGAAATGTGGGAGCAGGTTAATGACTTTTACATGATGGTCAAAGATGCCAGTGTCACCTCTATCTCTGAATACTCGCCGTTTTTTAATGAAGTGAAGATGGCAAGTCACCTGTTTGCAGGGGTGATGAATGCCACCATGTCTCACAATGAGGGCTGGCATTTTGGGGAGATGGGGCGGATGATTGAGCGGGCTGATAAAACTGCTCGCATTTTGGATGTGAAGTATTACATTTTGCTGCCGTCGCCGCGAGATGTGGGGACTCCCTTAGACGATTTGCAATGGATTGCGCTGCTGAAATCGGTAAGCGGCTACGAGATGTATCGCAAACGGCAGCATCGCATTTCACCTCAGGAGGTAGCATCTTTTTTGATTTTGGAGCGGGAGTTTCCGCGGTCAATTCAATTTTGTTTGTTGCAAACAGAGCGATCGCTCCACTGCATTACGGGCGGCAGTCAGGGCGTTTGGCAAAACCCGGTAGAACGCGAGTTGGGCAAGCTGCGATCAGAGTTAGACTATCTCACGATTGAAGAGATTACGAAAATCGGGCTGCATGAGTTTTTAGATCAAACCGAGATATCTCTGAACTCAGTAGGCGAACGAATTTTTGAAACCTTTTTTACGCTTGAGCCCGTGCATGTATGAAATATGCCATTCGCCATCATCTGACGTATATCTATGATCGCCCGGTCACGCTAGCGCCACATGTATTGGGGTTACGACCCCGCTGCGACCTAGCTCAAACCCTGCAACACTTTTCTCTGGAGGTTGATCCTCCACCCGAGCGTCTAACCGATTTGATTGACCTAGACGGCAACGATCGCGTTCAGCTGCATTTTGGCACTCAGCCGCTAGATACGCTACAAATCACGGTTTGTTCCACTGTTGAAACGCTTCGCACTAACCCGTTTGACTTTTTGCTTGACCCTTGGGCTAGTCAACTCCCCTTTGACTACCCCGCAGCGTTGGCAGCGCAGCTGCAGCCCTATCTCGGTGGGGTTGCGGGCAACTTTCCTTCGCTAGATCCGGTGGCGGTTACCTTATCTCGGCAGCTCTGGCTTGAAGCTAATGGCAATCCCATTCCTTTTTTGTGGAATCTAAATGAATTAATTCACTCATCTTGTAAGTATGGGGTGAGAGACACGGGGGAGCCGCTGCCCCCGGGCATAACCTGGACCGAACGCAGCGGCTCTTGTCGCGATTTTGCGATTCTATTTATGGAGGTGTGTCGGGCGGTGGGACTAGCGGCTCGTTTTGTCAGTGGCTACCAAGAAGGCGACCCCGACTGGGATGAGCGGCATCTTCATGCTTGGGTAGAAGTCTATTTGCCGGGGGCTGGCTGGCGGGGCTATGACCCAACTCAGGCATTGGCAGTGGGCGATCGCTACATTGCCCTGGTTGCAGCGCCTAGTTCTCGCGCCGCATCTCCCTTCAGTGGGCAGCTCAAAACGGGCGTTGGCGCGCAGTCCGACTTAACCTATACGCTATCGATTGAACCGTTAAAGACTGCCTCTCCAGATTCGCAGCCAGATTTGTAGACTGATGCGGCCATGACGAGTGACAGCTAGCACTGCTATGGTTTCTGTTGATGTGGACACACAATTACAGACTTTGGAGAGACGCTTGGGACGGACTCTCCGGATATGATAAGTGAGTGTTCGATGTGCGATCGCCCAATGCGACCCCATCGAGAACAGGTCTAAACTGCACGAAAATTGCACAAACGAATAGCTCGATTAATTGCATAGGTCGGCATGGCATGCAGGAATAAAGCTGTAAAAGCTTTGAATTCTTCATGGCTCTTACGCTGTAGACTTTATGCTACGCAAGATAGGCCCGGTAAATACAGAATATAGCTTGTTATGAAATCAGGCTGCTCATATCGCATTCAGAGCATTGGTTTGAAATTTTATTTTGTATAACTCTGATTGCAGCAGGGATATGCAAAAGTGATCAATCCAATTAGTCTAGCGGTTGGGATGCATGCTGAACATACTGTGCGATCGCCTCTCAAAGTTTAACTTTAAGAAGTCTCTAAGCCAAATTCCTCTGCTTTCAGAGTTCAGCGGACATTCCCACTAGCACTTAATGACAAACTATATCCTCAAGTCAGTTCCTTTCTATTGTCCAGTGCCTTCATCAATAAATGAATAAATGATATACATTAAGGCAGATCAGTCGAAGTAGTTTTATTTTTATTATCTTTGATTCAGTATAATAAAAGTAGAGATAACTTTAAACAGATGTTATTTTTCATTCACTTATTCAAGAACCTATTACTACTATTTGCCATTAACCTACATTTGAAGCTCCTGGAAATGGCATGGAGACTAATTTGACAGACCACTCATTTGGGTTTTATAGCATTGCTTTCTTTGGAATTATATTGCTCCGCTACTTCTTAGTTGCAGGAGGAACCTATCTAGTATTTTATTCGCCGTTGAGCCAATCTTTTGTCGATCAGAAAGAACTGTGTCGGCCTCCAACTTGGCGTGCAATTCGACGTGATATCAATCTCTCTATTTTATCGACTGGTGTGTTTGCGCTGGCGTCGTCGTTTATTCTCTCTGGTTATGGAGAACACATTACCCGTCTGTATAGTGATCCCTATCAATATGGGCTGTGGTACTTAGGTGTGAGCTATGGTGTGGTGTTAGTTTTACAAGACACATATATCTACTTCACGCATCGTCTTTTTCATCACCCTGCGCTCTTTCGCTGGTTGCACCAAGGGCATCATCGATCGCGGCATCCAACCCCGTGGACTTCGTTTGCTTTCGATCCTCAAGAAGCCATTGTGCAATCCATATTTTTAGTGGGTATTGTGTTTATTCTTCCGCTGCATTTCATCACAATGATTGCGATACTGACAACCATGACAGTTTGGGCTGTGATCACCCATCTAGGGCTCGATCGCCTACCCACCCTATTCCCTCATCATTGGCTCGGCAGGTGGGTGATTGGTCCAGCCCATCATTCCATTCACCATATTAATTACACCAAGCATTATGGGCTTTATTTCACCTTTTGGGATAAAATCCTTGGCACTCAAGACCCTGGCTATGAGCAAGCATTGGGCGATCGCCCTACCAACAGCGTAAACCAGGCTTAATCATGCTCAGATACACCTTATAACGACCTCTAACGGCGGACTAGAACAACATAGAGGGTCGCTTTCAGTAGCATCTTTTGTTTGAATCAGCCACTTAACGTGATTAGATCTAAGCAATTGAAAACTGGTAGATCTGCCTAGAGTTCAAGATTTAGGCAGCATGGCTTGGTTTACAGTACAGTGTGCAAATATAGAGTCAAGAAGTAAGGCTCTAGCTTGAGTTTTTGATTTTAGGTTGAATATCTTTTCTTGATTATGGAGCTGAGGCTTGCAGACTATGACGAGACAGCCGCAGACTTCTAACTCCCCCAGCAGGTTGGCATGCAACATGAACTAAAATCGAAGCCGTTTCTAGGGCTTTTGATCGCTACAGCTATTGTGATTTTATGGATCACCAGTTTGGTGGTTCTTTTGCCTATTGATAGTGCTTACTTAATGCCTTTTTGGATTGTTCCTGCTGTGTTGGTACGAACCTTTTTCCAAACTGGGTTATTTATTGTGGCTCATGATGCAATCCATGGCGTTGTATTTCCGGGCAATCTTCGCTTGAATCATTGGGTAGGGCGAATAGTCACGACGCTGTATGCTCTTCTTCCTTATCAAAAGCTCTCCCAAAATCATTGGCAGCATCATCAATCTCCTGGGAAAATCGGTGATCCAGATTTTCACGATGGTGTGCATCGAAACCTGTTTGCTTGGTATCTCAAGTTCATGCAAGGGTACCTAGATTCGAGGCAAAAGACTATACTTTTTTTTGGGATAGGAGCCATATATTTAATTCTTCAATTTGGATTCCATGTATCTGTTTCTAATTTATTTTTATTTTGGATTCTGCCCATTGTGCTGAGTTCGATGCAATTATTCCTATTTGGCACCTACTTACCCCATCGCCTAGAGAACCCTGAAAACCGTCATCATGCAACAAGCAGCAATTATCCGCTTGCTCTTTCATTTTTGACTTGCTACCACTTTGGCTACCATTGGGAGCACCATGAGTACCCTTTTCTTCCATGGTATGGCTTGCCAGCGGCCTACCAAAACCGAGCGGCCAGAGTCTCAAATACGCAAGAACCTCAATCTTATACAATTGAAATCCAGCAAGAGTTCAAGCGGAGATTGCAGCGTGATGCGATCGCCGTAAGCAGCCGAAATCGATAAGGGACGCGCAAGAAAATAGCGTATCCAGTGATCGGATTTTATCTCTTTGAAACGTGCAGCTCTAGGACATCTCCCTATAGGTCACGATCGCAATATGGATTAGGCCCTAAATTCAGGTGACATGCTTAGCTTTAGGCATGTGATGATTTGGGTGCGCAGTAATTTTGCTACTGCGCCTAAGAACTATGCCAAACCATGACTGCACAGTCACTCAGGGAGAACCATATGAAGGCGCAGGTGTTTCGGGGCGTTAACCAGTTGAGCTATGAAGAGGTGCCCGTGCCACAACTAGAGGCCGACGAGGTGTTGGTGCAGGTGCAGGTAGTGGGGCTATGCCAGTCGGATGTTAAAAAGATTCTCTACCCGTTGTATGAACCGCCGCGTATCTTTGGGCATGAGATGGCGGGGGTGATTGTGGCGGTGGGCGATCGCACCCAACATTGGCATGTGGGGCAGCGGGTCGTGGTGCTACACCACATTCCCTGTATGCACTGCGCGTACTGCCTCAATGAAAACTATTCCATGTGCGAGGTCTATAAAACCATTTCGACGACAGCGGGGTTTGGCCCGAGTGGCGGCGGTTTTGCCGAGTATGTGAAAGTTCCGGGGCATATTGTGCAGCATGGCGGGCTCATCGAAATTCCCGATCAGGTGACCTTTGAGCAGGCTAGCTTTGTAGAGCCGACTAACTGTTGCCTAAAGGCCGTAAAAAAAGCCCAGGTGCAGCCCGGACAAACCGTGCTGGTGACGGGGGCTGGCCCCATCGGGCTGATGTTTGTGATGTTGATCAAACATTTTGGGGCGCGGGCGATCGCCACTGATTTAATTCCTGCTCGCCTTGACAAAGCCCGCCAGTTGGGGGCAGAAGCCGCGTTTGATGCGCGCGATCGCCATCTGCCGCAGCAGATTCAGGCGCTGACAAACGGCATGGGGGTAGATACAACCATTCTGGCAGTGCCCAGCGATAAGGCGTTTTTCCAAGCACTCGATTGCACCCGCCGAGGAGGCAAGATTTTGTTTTTTGCCGAGTTTCCCGATGAGGTCGAGATTCCGCTGAACCCCAATACGCTCTATCGCCGAGAAATTGATCTGCTTGGCAGCTACAGCTCGTCCTATAAGCTGCAAGCCCTCGCGGCTGATATTGTGTTTAACCGCCGTATTGATGTGGATGCACTGGTGAGCGATCGCCTGCCGCTACGAGACTTAGCGCAAGCCGTCAATCAGGCCACCTCGCCCACCGCAGACACCTTTAAGATCCTGCTCTATCCGGCTGCCGACCCAAGTCCTCAACGGACTCTTTAAAACGAAATGATCAAGTAGCCATCCTGAAATTTTGCGCCTGTGATTTGCTTGCCTTTTAATGCTGTAGGCAGGGCCAAATTATGCCGCTGATCGCCCACCTCTACCGTCACCTCAGGGCCATATTGGGTGAGTGTGACTTGGGATTTATCAAACCCTGGCAAAAACAGGGCCACTTTTTTCTCAGCGACATTAACGGACATGGGGCGTGGGGCGACGGGCGGAGCGCCGAGGTCGGGCAGTGCGTCGATGAGGGGTTGCCAGTCTTGCCCACTGTAGTTAGGGATAGGGCTAACATCGAGGGGCGCAAAGGCCGCTGCGATCGGGCTAGAATCTTGCACTTGGTTGGCGATCACGCCGGTAATGGTGAGGTTCACCTGCTGAGCACTGCCCCACAGATATTTGGCAGTGGCGATCGCCCCTTCATCTCCGGTTGTCACCAAATAGGCTCGCACCCGTTGAGGGTTAGCGACTGCGGCTTTCCCTTGCTCCAGCAGTCCTGTTGCTTCTTGCGCCTCTGGCTGACTGAATAGATCGCCCGACCAGTTCACATTGAGCACTGCCGCCGCCACAGGCTGAATAAACGGCGACACCGCGCGATAAAAATCAGAATCCGTAAATACTGTGCGGAACCGCCGTGCATACCAGCTTGCGATCTCCGGCATTCCTAGCATTCGCAGCGTGGTTTGGCTGCCATCCCCATCGTAAATAATAGTGTCATACTGACCGCTGGCGTCGTACTCTCGCAGCGTGTTGAGCGCCAGAGCCGTATCCATGCCCGGCAAAATGCCCAGCTCTTGACCATATACGCCCTTCAAAAAGGGACTGCGCAAGTACTTAGCCTCTTGCGTTTTTAGCTCATTCCAGGCGCGCTCCATCAGCACCGTACTTTGAAACTGTACCCCCGTCAGATTAGGGGCGATCGATTGGGGGTCAGCACTCAGCGTTAGGCCCAGCATCAGACCCGTGGCGGGGCTAGCATCCTGAGTGGCAAACAGCACTCGCTGCCCCTGTGCCGCCAGCTTTTTTGCAGCGGCGATCGCCACAGTTGTGCGTCCTGTGCCGCCCTTTCCCAGAAATGTCAGAATTTGGCTCATGATGATTGTGGTTTACGCTGAACTATTGCGCTCGCAGGTCTTGGTCTTAACGAGATGCCAAAAGGGGCGATCGCTCCTCTGCATTCCCCTAGAACTATAGCAACCGCTCTGGCGATACAGCTAAACCCCTACGGTAGAAATCACAAGGTGGAACCCTCGCTCCGCGTGAGTTCCACCCTGCACTATGCGTTTAGCGGCAGTCCTATGCGCTCTTTCTCTTATATGGATGACATATACAGAGGATATACAGAGAGCACAGATGAGATGGCAAAGATGGCACCCCCAACAAATCCGCAAGTTAGGCAACTTCTAGCTCATCTTCAAAGAACCAAGACACAAACTTATCATCAAACTCTACTACCGCGCCGACGCCACTGCCATCGGTCATCTTAAACCCTTTAATGACACCCATTTTCCCTAAACGCTGAACCACATCAGCCGGTGCCCGATCGCGCAACCGACGAACCCTCACCCGTTGACCAATATCCATCTCCACTCCCAGGATTCAGACAAACAATATGCCAGTGTATCAGCGTATTGCACCTGTTTCTGCGATTTTCTGACGAAGCAGAGCCCTCACAGGCTAGGTCAGTCTTGTAGTGTAATGAGGATGGACAAAGCGTTGTTCATCTTGCCGTCTAATCCCCATACAGTAAACCTCTTGGCTTGGGGGTGCTGTGTCCAGCCATGGAGCATTTGGTCGGGACGCTCTATTCCGCGACAATCCTTCTAACGCTCACCAATGCTCAACGACCTATCGTTCAATTCCGATCCTTCATATCCAACTTCCAACTACAAATTCCAACCATGCTTGCCAAACGCATCCTTCCCTGTCTCGATGTCAAAGCTGGGCGCGTCGTCAAAGGCGTCAACTTTGTGAACCTCAAAGATGCGGGCGATCCGGTAGAAATGGCGCAGATCTACAACGATGCTGGAGCGGACGAGTTGGTGTTTTTAGACATCACCGCGACCCATGAAGACCGTGACATTATCTATGACGTGGTGTATCGCACGGCAGAGCAGGTGTTTATTCCACTCACGGTGGGCGGAGGGATCAGTTCCTTAGAAACCATTAAGAAATTGTTACGAGCTGGAGCCGACAAAATCAGTGTTAACTCGGCAGCTGTGCGAGATCCAGACTTGATTAATCGGGCGAGCGATCGCTTTGGGGCACAGTGCATTGTGGTGGCGATTGATGCGCGTCGCCGGACTGATCCTGCCAATCCGGGTTGGGATGTATATGTGCGCGGGGGGCGCGAGAACACTGGAAAAGATGCGCTGAGCTGGGCCGTAGAGGTAGCAGAACGCGGAGCCGGTGAGCTACTGGTGACTAGTATGGATGCCGATGGAACTCAGGCGGGGTATGACTTAGAGCTGACACGGGCGATCGCCAGTCAGGTTTCTATTCCCGTCATTGCGTCTGGGGGTGCAGGCACCTGCCAACACATCCACGCAGCGCTTACCGAGGGCCAAGCCGAGGCAGCACTGCTGGCGTCGCTGCTGCATTATGGGCAACTTACTATCCCCGATATCAAGCAGCATCTTACAGATCATCACATCCAGGTGCGGCGTTAGCTGCATGCATTCCATCGACACAACTCACTTAATCCCCTTTCCCTTTGATCTGAGGAACTGTTACAATTGAGAAATATTAATAAACGTTACACCCGCTTTAATAATGTTCCTTATTTTGTTCATTGTAATTGCCCTCGTGGCATGGGCTCTCCATCTGATGGAGCAGGCGATGGATCGTAAGGAATTTTCCTTGATGCTAGCTGGCTGCTTGGTTTCTGTGGCTGCTGCTGGGCTGGTTGCTGTGTATTTTTTGATGGGTCACTTTGTGGGCTATATGGATCAGATGGCGTTGCGCGCTGAAATGAGCGATCGCTATTATGAATCCACTGAGTTTGTCTTTCCTGCAGAGCTGGTAGGAGACGTGACAGCAGATACATCGTTTGATAGCAGCAATGCTCAGGCTGCTCGGGTGAGCTGGATGGATGCTGTGTCTGTAGCGCAGTCTGACAGTGACAGTGTTGAACCCCGGCTAAATAATTTCTAAGTCGATCTCACAGTTCAGCAGGTAAGTCCATGCGGCAATTCATGGGTAGCAGCTCAATGCTTCCTTTGAACTGGCGCATGTTTTTTAGTGCCAGCGACGTGTGTTGAAACGACGTGAGTTTAATGGTCGCTAGGCTCTAGCGATAGGTCAATCGCAAAATCTTCACAGCTCAGCGTTAGAACTTTGGCAAAACTGTCAAGACTATAAAGCAGAGGACAACATTCACACACGACTTATTGGCGTTGAGCATTGCTAACTTGGGCGATCGATCGCCCCCTCAACCCACGCTTATCCAGAATTGCAAGGAGATTAAGGTCATGGATACTGGAATTCCAGAGCTAGATAGCATCAGCCGCCAGCTGATGAGCCTGGAGCGCCCGCGCAAGCCTAAGATGCTAGTCGTAGACGATGAACCAGACAATCTGGATTTGCTGTATCGCACATTCCGGCGAGATTTCAACGTGCTGCGGGCTGAGAGTGGCTTGCTTGCGCTAAAAATCTTGGCTGAGGAAGGCGAAGTGGCCGTCATCATTTCTGATCAGCGAATGCCAGAAATGAAGGGAACTGAATTTTTAAGCAAAACAGTGCCGGAATTTCCCGACACGATGCGGATTATTCTCACAGGGTTTACCGACGTAGAAGACCTTGTGGAAGCCATCAACTCCGGTCAAGTATACAAGTACATCACCAAGCCTTGGGACCCCAATGAACTCAAAGGCGTCGTGCAGCGTGCTGCTGAAACTTACGACCTCATGAAGCAGCGGACAGAAGACTTGCGCCGTGCTCAGTCACAAACCCAACTGCTGGGCACTATTGTCAAAATTACGCGTCAGCCCGCCAGCCTAGAATCGATGCTGAACGATATCGCAGCGGCCTGTGGTAAGACCTTTGGGGCAGATGTATCGCTGCTGCAGTTAGTAGAAGGCAGCGGCTTAACTGGTGCTATTGGGTTGTTTGGAGCAGGGAACGAGATGGTAACCCTCCTGCCTCAGGAAACTGCAGCAAAAGAGGCGATCGCCACTCAGAAACCGCAGCTTGTGCCCTACAACATCAGCGACAATGGGCAGTCAACCCCAGCCCACCCGATCAACCCAGATCTGCAGGCCAACTTAATCTTTCCTGCCGTATTTCAGGAACAGGTGCTTGCGCTGCTCTCCATTCAATGGAAAGAGCCCCGTACGCTGTATGAGGATGAGCTAACCCTGCTTCAACTCTCAGTGCAGCAGGTGGCCCTAGCGCTTACCTGTGCCAAGCAGATGTTTGTTCTGTCTTGACTAAGCCTAAGTTTAGCGTTAGTTCAGCAAATGCATAAGAGCGTACTGCCCGCGTTGCAGACAGCACGGTCTTTCGTTGTTGTAGCCCCGCGCTGCTGAGCTGAGACATCGCTACAGAACTCATGTTGCGTTCAAAAACTAGCCCAAACCCCTTGATCTGTTGTGTACATTGCGCAGGACATATCAAGGGGTTTTGGTGATGCGTCAGGTTAATGTGGGATTGGTAGAGTAGAGAGGAACCTCGGCTGGAAACAAAGTGATGGAATGCCCTCTGTGCGGTCACAGCAAAGCTCATAAGCATGGCAAGATGCCCAACGGTCAT